>Ga0315914_1001553_pt1 | contig 34488 bp, 22 predicted proteins | sample MpolenodulesMG_FD_203920 | JGI IMG/M metagenome (GOLD analysis project Ga0315914, IMG submission 203920) | Medicago polymorpha root nodule microbial communities from Los Angeles, California, United States - elongated nodules | ecosystem: Host-associated > Plants > Roots > Nodule | place: USA...
CCACTTAATAAAATATTAATACACAACAACATGTCACTTATCAACATAAATCATATAAGTCATATAAAAGACTCTAAACTCAACCAAAATAATCAAATAAATAAATAGGGCGTTACAATTAGCACCCAGTTTAGCAAGTATATCCGCACAAGAGTTTCCTTCTCGAAAAATATGATGAATGGAATTATCCCAATCTTTAACCAAATACATCCAAATGAGCTCCATGAGGTTAACATAGTGGTGAAGTCTCGGCACTTCCTTTGACACTAAATGCACTACATGAAGAGAGTCAGAAAAGCAAACCAATTTCTTATAACACTACTATAAAAAGCAAAATTAGCGAGGGAAATTAGTGACGGAAAAAATGAAATTCCTCACAAATTCCTTGATCGCAAAATTTAGTGACGGAATTAGAGAGGGATTTCACGTTTTTCCTCACTAAATATCCCTCACTAATTTTTGTTATTTCAGTAGTGTAACTAGCCTCCCAGCAAAGCTTAATCCCAATCGTAAGGGCATAAATTTCTGCACACAAAATATTAGACACGCAAAAAATAATATTTAACATTGCGGTATTCTTAGGGTTGAGATATATAAAATAGATATACGTAAGAAAAAATTATTATTTTCTTATATATAAAATTGATTAAAATAAGAGATTTAACGCTACGGTATTCTTAGGGTTGAATATTATTTTTATATATAAGAAAATAATAACTTTTTTCTTACTTGTGTTCATTCTATTCATTTTAAACCCATATTTTTGATCATATGCAAGGTCTGGGGTTCAAACCCCGATAACCAAAAAAAAAATATTCTTGATTATTATTTCAACATACACGACTATGATTTATTTGTTTTATATTTTAGATAGATATTAATAGTTCATTTAATAATTGTGGATTAATACATGCATAATCTTTTTCTTTTAATTTTTATGAGATATATGAACTTTTAATAAATATTATACATATGTTCTGAAGAATAATATTATAACCTGAAGAAAAATATGTTAGTTTGAGATAAATTAGTCCAGACTCATTAATGTCATAGACTTCGTTGGATTTAATTTTTGTCAGAGACTAAATTGACCCATTAGAAAATAAAATTGTGAATGACATTTTTTTGAAGGAATGAATCTTGATAATAAAAAAAGAAAAATTATTTTTGCACACCCTTTATCTATTCTTTTAACCGGATAGAGATAAAAATAGAGAGAGTGATATCATAGATATGATAAGCAAGTGATAGAGGTATTCTTCCATGGTCATAAGACCAAATCAATAATATTTGGACACACACACATAAAAAGATTCTTCTCAAAATATTCAATCATCTTTTTTTTATTTTTTTTATCAATTTCCTCCTTATTATTAAAAAAAAATATTTCTTTATGTGTGTGTGACCAAACACTATTTCTTTGGTCCTGTGACCATTTGGAATTTCTCGCAAGTGATGTTGTATTTTTATTATTAATTTATTTTAAAGTTATAATATTATAGTTTAATATTAATTTGTTGTTATTAATAATAAAGTGATATTTGCCCTCTTGCCTGGTCAATGTTGTTACCTTTACACCTTTGGCACGTTGCAATGACAATCAGAAAATCCCCTTGTTAAGTTATACGCATATACATACTCTTTCACTTTATGTTTCTCTATGCACAAATAATTTTCCCTCATCCAAAATATTGAGTTTCTGGGTTACATCTCCTGATATCTTTGAGATAAATTTGAGCTGTTCTGTCACCTCCGGTTATGATTCATAACGAGGAAGAACTATTGTATCCTGGGAGGATATGCGCTTATGAGGCGGATAAAATCCTCAAGGACAGTGACTATAACATGCCTCAGGTTAGTGTTGTTTTGCAGGTTTCCTCCAATTTGATTTGTGAAAATTTTGATTAAGCTGTGTTGGCAACCAAATTCGATAAGTTTCACTTGTTCTCTAATTTATTTTTAGCTGTGATTATTTGTTATTAATACTTGAGATGATTCTATCTCATTATTTTACGACAAGTGATATGATAGGAAGAGAGAAATGGAGAAAATGAGTGGTTAAATGGGTACACACATAAAAAGATTCTCCTCAAAATATTCAATCATCTTTTTTATCAATTTCCTCCTTATTATTAAAAAAATATTTTTTTATATGTGTGTGACCAAACACTATTTCTTTAGTCCTGTGACCATATTAGAATTTCTCGCAAGTGATATGATAGGAAGAGAGAAATGGAGAAAATATGAGTGGTTAAATGGGTGTAAGAAAAGTGAAGATGTAAACACACAAGGGATGGTAAAAAATAATATAAAGGAGGTAAAAAAAATATAAAGGGAGCCAAATAGTCACGATACCCTAACCTCACAAACAAACATCACTCCCGCTTCACGTTTGTACTTCTCTCTGCCGATTTCGTCCTCCTGCTTCACGTTTCTACTTCTCCTTCAGGTTTGCTTCTTCTTAACTGATTCAAAAAACCCTAAAATGTGAAAGTCTTAACCTGTTATTATTGTTGGAAAAATAGAAGACATGATTACTCGTTTAAACCCTAACTGCACTGATTTATGGATTCATTATTGGTTTTTGTAAAAATGAAAATCTTGATCATTTCTGCAATCATGATCACTTTTATGAACGATGAATTTGTGCTATGTAATATTGTCCCAGTTTTTTATGTTTCTTGATCATTAAGTAAAAATCTTGATCATTTATGTAATAATATTATTAATCATTTATGTAAAAATATTGATCATTTATGTAAAAATCTTGATCATTTATTTCTGCAATCATGATCACTTCTATGAATGATGAATCTGTGTTTTTGAAGCTCATCTATTGATTTTTTTTAGTCTTTGTTACTGATTGCATGCTTGAATATCACTGTTTTTGGAATGATGGTTATTTTTTATTAGTCCTGATCATTTAGCAATGTTTCTTATCTGTAATTCAATTCAATACTTTGACATTTCTCTCACACCTTTCGAACCAGATTTCCTTTCAAGATGGATGTGGAATACGTGAAGGCGAAGATCTCAGTTTGGTGGAACATTAACGACTGTAAATTTCCAACAAACCCCGAGTATGTTAAAACCATTGCTAACAACATTCGCTTAGCTCTGTCGAAAGCAAACCTTCTTGGAGAACTTTCCATTTCGGCTTACGGAGACACCAATCTCATCGCCAGTGAAATTCTAAACGTGCTTTCCTCCACAGGCATCTCTGTCCATCACGTCACCAGCGTCTCTGATAGTTACTTTGATGAATGTTACAAAAAGATTATTACTGATATGTCACTGTGGGCTCTAGATAATCCTAATGCTAATGTTTTGTTGATATTTGCTAATGGAGGTAATGCTGTACCAATTATCTCAAGGGCTCTTCTTAAACTTTCTATGAAAAACTACAACATTCTCCTTGCTATACCATCACAAGTTGATGCATCCCTCACTGACAAAGCCAATATCGTTTGGCTCTGGCCCGCACTCTTTTCTGGTGAGGGCCCTATGTGCATTGAAGAGGTAAACTTCAAAATCATAACTTTATTGAATTCACATATCACAACCATCAATTTGTTCTAATTCTGCCTGTTATGACAGTGGTCGTCGGAAGAACAAGTGCAGAAGCAAGTGCCGGGCGGGGAAAGTGACGTCTAGTGTCATGGAAAAAAAATTGGTAAACTAAAGAATTCTCTTTTTCTTGGTTTTTTCATATAGTTCTGATTTCTTTTTCTTTTTCTGTTGCATTTTTTAGCTTCATGTTAGTGTGTTACAAGGTCATTCTTTTAAGGGTCAGACCAAACCTCAGGGTGGTGCATAATATGGTTTTTCATCATAGAACAACACATGAAAGTTGCCTTTTTTAAAAATTAGTTTCATCTTTTGAAATGGCCAGTAATTGATATGACTTGTAGAACACTACAACAAACTTTTGTAGGAAACTCCATTAATTGAAATATGGATGAAGAATGATACAATTTCTAGTACTTTGTAAATGATACAACTCGGTTGAGTTTTATGACTAATAAGTGTTAATTAAATATCCGATATATTGGCACTATACCGCTGATAAAACTCGGTTGAGTTTTATGACTAATGAGTGTTATTAAATATCCGATATATTGGCACTATACCGCTGTACCGTATCAGAATTTAGGGTAGTTTCGATATTTTTGAAATAGCGGCGATATTGTACATATCGGTTATATCTGTAATGAGCGGAATTATCAATTTTTTAAGTTTTATGTCAAGTCATTTTTACTTTCTGTTTACATAGCTTTTATTACTGGATTTAACTTGTGTAGCTTTTATTTGTGTGCACCATGCTTTAGTTTATATACAATTATCTATTTAAACTGTTTTGCGGCTTTTGCTATTTGCCCGCTACGCTATCTGTATTTGTCATATCGGATTTTTTGCGATCTGATATTAACAACACTGACTAATGTGTTTCTGTTGTATCTGTGGTTCCATCTTTTGGCATAGTGATATGGTTTCTCTTTTTTGTTCTTTTTATTTAGTATTGAAATCAATACCAACACTGCAACTTGAAAATATAGATTCAAAATAATAAATGTTTCCCCTGGAAAATACCTTTTTGCTGAAAAAAATCAATCAATAGGAATTACATATCAAGAATACACGCAGTACATTCTTCAAGCCATACATAGTCATTGTGAGTTAAGGCATGCTTGGCTAAGATATGTGCCACACAAATCGTCACAAGTCTCCAGCTCATCCTTCACTTGATAATCCTTTCCCCAACTCATATTTACTGTTTTGGGGACTATGGCAAATCTGTAACTTGAATTTATAGGCCTATGTCATCCAAATTGCATCTTTTTTTTTGGTGAAGATACTTGGCATTTGATATAAGGATAAGTTGATAGAGATTGTTTGTATATATGTAGAATTTTGCTTTGGGAATGGTTTCTGTTGGTTACAAATTTACAAATATAATAAGTTGGATTCTTACACCTCTAATCCAACCTTAGTTTGATGAAATGAGTATAAGGGAAATGTTTGGGATTTGAACAAATTGAGTACTAAAGGTGCCTTTATTTCTTTGTGGTTTCTTCTTGGCTAATTTGTTTTAGTTTTGATAGCATATATTCTAATTTGGTTTCTTCTTTTCAGGACATTGATAAAGAAATTAGCCAAGACTTCAAACATCAAGTCACTTCGTAGAATTTCAAGCTATATCATTCAGACCCAGTTGTAGTTGAATATGTATAGAATTTTGGCACTTGTAATTCTATATGTTTAGTTTTTATGAGACATGTATTTCAAGCTATGACCAATTTTTATTTTGTGAAGTTTTTTCGAAGTTCTAATATTGGCATAATCAATCAAAGCTATGCATTGATGCTTTTTGAACATAATGAACTTGTTGGTTTCTTTGTGTCATTACATTTGCTTTCAAAGTGAGAAAGATCGGTACTATTAAATATACCTAAAATGGAGTCTATTCAAAGTGAGTGAGTTCTTTATCTCTAGTTACTTTGTTTGTGGCTGTAGTTGTTGCTTCCTCCACAAGCCAATCCTCCAATTGTTTGTAGTGTCTTGATCTTGCTAAAGTCACATAATCTTTACCATAATTGAGATAGTTTTGAGCAATATCTAAAGGTTCAACCATTCTCCTATTCATTTATTTTATTCTTCCATAACAGTTCTAAAGTTTCTGTGGCTCTGATCTAATTGTTTATATATGCACTCTCTTTTAATACATGTCTGGCTCTGGAATGATGTCACGGTTTTTCATGAATGATGAATCTGTGCTTTGGAATGATGTCTCAGTTTTTTAGGTTTCTTGATCATTAAGTAAGACTCTTAATCATTTGTGTAAAAATCTTACTCATTTATTTAAAAATCTTGATCATTTATTTCTGCAATCATAATCACTTCTATGAATGATGAATCTGTGTTTTTGAAGCTCATGTGTTGATTTCTTCGAGTCTTTGTTACTGAATGCATGCTTTTGAATATCACTTTTTTTGGAATGATGTCTCTGCTCTTTAACGAGTCTCGATCATTTATAAATGTTTCTTCGAGACTTTCGAACCAGACTTTTTCTTCAAGATGAATCTGGAATATGTGAAGGCGAAAATCCCAGTTTGGCGGAACATTGATGACTGTAAAGTTCCAACAAACCTCGAGAGCGTCACCCGCATTGCTAACAACATTCACTTAGCTCTTTCGAAAGCCAACCTTCATGGAGAACTTTCCATTTCGGCTTATGTAGACACCCATATATATCATCACCCCTGAAATTCTAAACATGCTTTCCTCCGTGGGAATATCGGTCCATCATCTCAATTAGGACAAAGCAAACTTTCGTAACAATTAATTTTTTTTTTCGTAACAATTAATTAAAAATCTTTGTAGCCCACATCAAGGTTTGGTATTATTTAAAATGTATGTGTTGTTTTGTTTCCCATCAGTTATACTAACATACTTGTGAAGTAAATGTTTCCCCTGAAAAGCACTTTCTTGCTGAAACAAATCAATATCAGTGCTGTTAAATATCCGGTATATCAGCGCTATATTGCTCTTCCGTATCGGATTTTAGAGTAGACGATACGAAATTCGATATGATTTAGCGACTTCGATATTTCCGAAATATCAGCGATATTGCACAAATCCGGTATATCAGTCATGGCATGCATATCGAAAACTGATGGGTCGGTCAAATGGGCAGGCTCAATATAATAATATAGTACCTAAAACCTATCTTGGTAGAATCAGAAGCAGAGTTTTAGGGCATTGATTCAGATGATTCAATTGAAGAAGTTGAAGGACATGCCTCACTATTTGAAAATGAGGATAATGATTATGTTGGAGAAGAGGATAATAATATTAGATCTTTTATCACTGGTTAGAACTCAAAACTACCAATTATTAGTTGTTTTGAACTATTTAGATTTTTGAGTTTTAAGTCACTTTTAATTTCTGTTAGTGGCTTTCTGAAATAATGTATGCATCATGCTTTACTAGATGTATAAACTATTGAGATTTTGAGTTTTATATGAAGTCATTTTTAATTTCTGTTTATGTAGCATTTATTTCTGCATTTTTAATTTCTGTTTATGTAACTTCTATTTGTGTGTTAGCATGCTTTATTTTATATAATTATTTATTTGAACTGTTTTTCCGTTTCCCTATTTGCCCGCTACGCTATCCGCTATTTGTCAAATTGGATTTTTGGTGATCCGATATTTTTTGTTTCTTCTAATATGGTTTCTAAATTCGTTTCAGGATTTTGTTAAAGAAATTAATTGGCCAAGACTTAAAAAATAAAGTCACTTTGTAGAATTTCAGGCTATAGCATTCAGAACCAATTGTAGTTAAATATGTTGAGTATTTTGGCACTTGTAGTTCAATATGTTTAGGTTTTTTGAGACATGTATTTCAAGCTATAACATCAATTGCTAATTTGTATACTTGATCGTTGTTCCCTGCTCTATGAGTAGACAGTAGTTTTCGCATACTTGAATTACATACTCGATCTTTGTTACCAATTAACTGTTGCAAGTAATACTTAAAAATGAAAATTTTGTGCAAGCAACAATATTATACAAATAACTGTTCCTTTGAGTCCTTAGAAGAGTTTGGAGTAAGGAAGTTTGTCTTGCCTAATGGAATCATGAAGGCCCCAATTTCGAATTCCAATTTTAAAATATAGCTATTTATGGGTTCGCGAGTATGTGCAGAGCATAGTTCCCTTGTCATAGACTCATAGGTGTGTTAGTTTGTCTTTCTAAGTAAAAACTGATGCAACAGTTGTGATCATCGATCAATCTCATATAAAGAAATTGTATTTTTTCCAGAACTATTTTACTTCAGTTCAGTTTGAAGGGTTTGAGATTTAGATCAGTCAGACATTGTTTACTAAATCTGATTACATTGAAATGAATTACCCGAACACAGGAATTAGAATTAGTGCTTTCTTAATATGACAAATTAAATTAACACCTATGATAAATAACACTGTTGCATGTATTAATAATATATGTCCCAGTGTGGTGTCCTAGCTAGCTAGATTGACAAGGGAGCTATGTTTTGCACATACTCATGAATCCAAAAATATTCATGAGTTGCCTTGATGGTCATATTCAGTATAATCAGCATCCTTCCAAAGACCGCGCATACGAAATATTGACACAAATGAAACTAGTTGTTCCATCCATGTTGATCCATTTAAATCCAAATTTTCCAGATGTCCGGAGCACTACTTTGATGCTGCACAACTATTCCTTTCCTTCAACAGTCTTCGATCTTTCTTTCTGCAATCTTTGTTTAACCAAGAAAATATAGCTGAGATCAAGGGTTCTCTTGCTTATGTCTTGAAGTATCAGTATCATCTTTGTCCGACCCAATTGGAAATTTGGGTTATGGATCAAGGCAAGTGGGCAAAAAAATACAACATTGGCCCCATTGAGAGATGTATGCCCGAAGAATGGTGATCAAGTATTGGGTGGAGTCAATTTCAAATTAGTATGAATTATGGTAGTAGTTTATTTCTTTGTGAGTATGTGCAAAGCATAGTTCCCTTGTCATAGGTGTGCTGTTAACAAGCATAGGCTTGTGTGTGTGTGTTAGTTTCTCATATTGCAACAGTTATGATCATTGATAAATCTCTTGAAAATGATTTCTCTTTTTTTCTATTTTTCTTATTTAACAGTTGTTATCAAATAGAAATATGCAATGATTCTCTGTTTTCTATTTAGATGGAATGTTACTTTCTTCCATCGAGTAGTGTTCTTTCTTAGATAATTTGTATATGTCATTTTCCACAAGAAACTTGCCAATAAATTTCCTTACATATGCTGGAGTCCCGGGGATTTGCTTGCAATTGAGGCTGTGCAAATTCTTTTTGGTATTTTACCTTTTTCATACCTCTATGATCATCATAGCACTAAATATTATTATATAGCCTAAGCTCTCTCCTTCATAAACAAACTCCCAAACATACCGTTAGTATTTGCTGTGTAATGATGAAAGAAAAATGTTGGATGAACACAACTTTTTGATTTAAGCAAGTTAGCATTGGCAACAATAAGATCAAGTTTGTTTTTCTTCAAGTGTTTCCAGATTGCACGTCAGTTTATTTTGCATTATAAGCAAGGTTTAATATGCATGGTTCCATAACTATCTATTTAATTGGAAAAACATTAAATCAATATAATATACTCAAATGTTTAAGGAAAAACATTATAATTGGAAAAACATTTTGCACGTTAGTATATTCTTTTTTTAAGGAAAAAATATTAGAATATTCAACGTTTCCATAACTCCCTTAAAAAAACGTTATCATAAATATAATATACTCAAACCTCAGAACCCTAACCCACCTGCGGCCAAACCAGTTTCTCCGCCAGACACATCGCAGTGCCTCGACGGTAGGGGCCAAACCTGCTTCTGCGGTTCTGTGAGTTTAATCTGCTATGTTGAATCTTGTTCTTTGAGTTTCCATATCTATTTATTTTTTCAAAAAATAAAGTTTGTTTCATTGACACCTAATTTGCAGGTCACTTTTGTGTGTTCTTATAGGCTACTTGATTAGGGTTTGTTACCATCAAAACCCCAACAACTGAAAAAACATTGAGCAAGAAGATGAATTTAGGAATAGATTTGGAGACTGAGATTTTGGTATGGCTGCCACTAAAGTCATTGATGCTTTTTAGACGTGTTCAAAAGTCCTGGAATGTTCTTATTCAGACCCCTACCTTTCTAAAAAGGAGACACATGAACATGCATGTCTGATAGCCATAGTCTCATGATTCTTTATAAAACAATACCCTATGTAACCCTTCTCTCATGTGACAACGTAACACACATCAAACCCTTCTTTTCCACCAACGTCTTTCACCCTATAAGAATAGAATCCTATGGTAGTTGCAACGGTGTTTTCTGTCTCAAACGTTTATGTCGGTTTCATAAAAGTTGTCTCGATGAGTTAATTATGTGGAACCCAACAACTAGAGAGGTTCACCGTGTTCCTCCGAGTCTCTGCGTTGAAAACGGCTCATGCATGTATGGTTTCGGTGCTGATGATCCCAACAACATCAACTTCAAAGCTGTGAAACTTCATATCAATTATTGCTCTGTGACAAGGAAACATTATATTTCATTTGCAGAAGTTTATAATCTAAGTACTAAATTATGGACCCCTACTCAACATCCTCCTCCTTTAACTATCATCACACGTCAACGTCCTTCTAAATACAACACTCTTATGCTGCAAATATCATTGGATTACAGAGAATACATACTACTATCACAATGATTATGCTGCAAATATTCTATGTTTTGACTTTGACAGCACCAAGTTTTACACACTCAGAGGGCCAATCTTCTCTCGCTACTTTCAATGGGATAACGTTGCTGAGATCAAGGGTTCCCTTGCATATGTTGTGCAGAATCACTTCAATGCTCCTGTCGTCTTGCACATTTGGGTAATGGATCAAAATGGATGGAGAAAAATGTACAACATTGGCCCAGTTTTTTCAATGTTTCATATGTTTGGCCTTTGGAAGAATGGCAATCAACTCCTTGGTGGAAAGTTTCGAGAACCGCTTACATCATATAACCATCAAGGCAACTCACTTTGCCAATTTCAAATTGATGTTGATGATACTGAACATTTTTGGATACATGAGTATGTACCAAGCATTGCTTCTTTGTCAACCAAGAAAGCTAGGACACCAAACTAGGATATATTTTATTAATACATGCATTGGTGTTATTTAGCAAAGGTGTTAATTTAATTTCTCTTAATTATTAAGAAAGAACTTCTGCAAGAAGAGTTGTTATCATTGTTGATCAACTATATTTACCAACATTCTCTCAAATTTATCTTTCATTACTGTCTTTCAATTATTTAATAGTTATTACCATGTAGAAATGCAACAATAAATAACCTTGTGTATTAAATCTGAATTTGTATAAAGTTGTTGTAGGAGTTTGAATTTGAAACCTTCTGCACTCACATTAGAAGTATTTAATTAGTTTGGTTCTCTCCCTCGATAGTGGTATTCTTTTGATTGAAAATTTTCTTTTACAATATAGGGAAGAATATTATATCTTTTAAGGATGAGAAACCTTGTTCTATAAAAACACATGTCGGTTAAAACATGCTCAAATTTTTAGTGAAGGTTATGATATATCTTTAATTTCACCGAGTGAACTTCTTAAAAAAAATAAAATCACTTAGTGGAACTAGTGAGGATATCACATTATATTTTCTGCCATGCTTGTAATATTTTGGAACAACATAGTGCAAACAAAATTAGTTAGAACATCATAGTTTTTTTGTTGAAGGGTGAGAACATCATAGTTAAAGGGTATTATGGATTGCATAGTTGTTCTATTAAAACTCCTTAAGGTTTGTGATCTCTTACTATTTCTGGTTCCACTCCGCAAAAGAAAGTAAAGCATATAAAATCTGTTAAACTCTCTTAACTCTATCACTCAAATTAATTCACTAATAAATTCTATATGTGACCAATTATCGAGATCATGGTTCTCACGTTGTCGTTCCTTAGCCTCATCTCTGTCAACTAGACGCTTCCAGTTGAATCGATTGATGAATGTTGATACTCAACACCGTCCACCCTACAAAGTACGAGCTTCATCTTGTACTTGAATGGTTCCGATTATAAATTCTGAAATATCCCTCACCCTACAAAGTACGAGTTTGAATACAGTCTTGAACTAGTTCGGATTATATAATCCGAACATTTCTGAGATAGTTTCAGATTATATAATCTAAACTAGTTCAAAGTATGGACAGTGACTTGCTCATCAAGACCGACTCATTCAACACATTTTCTTTGGGTTTCTTGGCAAGTCAGGCCAGTTTGACCACGTTTTTTGACCCTAATTAATAGACTATTACACTCTATACATTATCCATCACAAATTCTCCCATATAAATACTCATATATCCTTCATAAATTCTCATTCCATCTCACATTCTCTCATTCTCTTTTCTTTATACAATATTCCACCATTGGCCTTTCATAGACTAGTTTCTTCTATTTTTATCTAGGAACACTATGAATGGTCAAATAGAAATGTCTCGCTTTGCAAATTGGCACCCTTTGTTTTGGTATAAGTTTGCTTTGTCTAGGTGTAAGGTTGTTCATCAAAGTCTCTTTCTCCTGATATGTTTAGGCTTACCCCTCCTCTCCCTTCTTCTCAGGATGAGAGAGAAAACACCCGAGCCTCTTTCCCCCTCCATCTTCTTCTACCATGAAAATATTGTAATAAGGCTTATGTTAATGTAAATGTACTATGAAAATATTGATCAATTAATAAAATCAGAATTTGTATAATGCTTGTCTCTTTACATTTATCTCTCTTTACATTGATTTATTTTTTGTAATTTTTAATTATGTTATCAATTGGTTACATAATATGAAGTTTTGGGCATATTATTATGATGCATAAAATATTTAAAACTTAAATAAAATATTAAGTGGTTAAGGTCAAAGTAATCTATACTGTATATAAAGAAAATAACATGTTTTGACTCTTTTGGGCTGATTTTTTCTCTTTTCAAAATTACTTTCAACTTTCAATACAAATAGCTCATATAACAAAATAGATAAGAGTAAATTCAAATATTAAAATAAAAGTGTAACAAACACGATATGAGTATACATATGTTCAACTTTTTTTTTCTTGTATCCTTTAAAAAGTGTAACAAACTAGATGAGTATATCTATACTTACTTTTTCATTATCCCAATTATTCTCTTAAACAATTTTTTCTATAACAAAAATCGTTGTTGGTGTCATTAAAAAAATAAAAATTTAGATTAAATATTTTGTTATATTTTTGGTGTCATTGAAATAGATAATCATGATTAGTTTGATTTGTTATAATTTGAAAGCAAAACACATTTATATTTTTACTTTTAATCAAAATCAAAATTTCATAAAAAAAAAAAAACATCGTTCATAAAAAAGCGGAAAGATAGACACGTGAGCATGGGCGGATCTGGCCTCACAATATTTGTGGGGCAATTTTTTTTTCAATTTAATAAGAAGTTATATTAAAAATAGTTGTAGCAACCAAAATTATAAAGAAAATAATCGCAATTTTTTTCAAACAATTAAATAATATTAAATTTAATAAGAAGTTATATTAAAAATAGTTGTAGCAACCAAAATTATAAAGAAAATAATCTATTTTCTATTTGTTGAAAATGAACTAAAATTATATCAAGACTAATTGTTTTAAGAACTTCTCTTTCTATATATGTTACAAGAGATGAATCAAATGCTTTAGCAGGATACTCGTGCATATGGGTGAGCGTATTACGCTTTTTTTTAAGCAATTCGCAATTACGTAGAAATTATAAAAAAAAATAGATCTTTGTATTGATATATGAATAAAAATATAGACATATGTATAAATTGTACAAAAAAATTATTTATGTATTAAATATGAGTAAAAATATAGACACGTGTATAAATTAAAAAAAGAGTTCTCTTATTAATATATGAGTAAAAGTATAGACACATGGATAAATTACAAAAGAGTTCTCTTATTAATATATTAGTAAATATATAGACACATGTGTAACATAAAAAAAAGTTAGATGTTCGTATTAATATATGAGTAAAACTACACAATAAACTGATAGAAAAAAAAAGTGGTGTGGCACTTGCCACACCATGCCGTATTGAAATCTGTCCATGCACGTGAGTGCCTGTCATTTTGCTAGTATATATAAAATATATTGATAAAAGTATTTTTCTCCCTAAGGGTGCGTTTGTTTCAATTATTTTGTTGTAAATTTTTGTGAAAACAATGATAGAAATATTTAGTCATACTAGCGATAAGACGGGCACGTATTTTTATTGCGCTAACGTTTGAAAATTATGAACAATGTTTTTTCTCATGAAATTTTGATTTTCATTAAAACTAAAAATATAAATGTTTGTTGCTTTCAAGTTATAACAAACAAAACTAACCATGATTATCTATTTCAATGACATCAAGAGTATAACAAAAAAAGATAATTAAACTTTCTTTTAATGACACCACCAACAATCTTTATTATAGAAAAAGTAATCTAAGGGTGTAATTAGGATAAAGAAAAAGTAAGTATAAATATACTCATCTAGTTTGTTATAATTTTTAAGTGATAAAGGAAAATAACCAGACATATATATTCATATTGTGTTATTTGTATTGAAAACTGAGGGTATTTTTGAAAAGGAAAGATTCAACCCAAAAATGTTGAAAGAGGTAGTTTTCTTTTATATAGTATAGATATAGATGTTTGCTACAAGTTTATTTTGAAAGATTGTTTGTTACAAGCTTTGTTTAGGGGATGTTTGTTACAAGTTTAGTACATTATATTATTAGGTATTAGCGAAAAGACGGGAACTCACGTGCCCGTCTTTCCGCTCTTTTTATTGCACTAATGTTTTTTTTATGAAATTTCGATTTTGATTAAAACTAAAAATATAAATGTTTGTTGCTTTCAAGTTATAACAAACTAAACTAACCATGATTATCTATTTCATTGACACAAAAAATATAACCAAAAAAATTAATAATTTGGATACTTTTTTTAGCGACACCAACAATAAACTTTATTATATAAAAAGTTGTTTAAGGGTATAATTAGAATAATGAAAAGGTATGTATAAATATACTCATCTAGTTTGTTATACTTTTTAAATGATAAAGGAAAAAAAAAAAGACATATATAATCATATTGTGTTTGTTATATTTTTTAATATTTAAATTTATTCTTATCTATTTGTTACATGTATTAAAGATTGAGAACATTTTTGGAAGAAAAAATCCAGCCCAAAAGAGCTGAAAGGGGGTGTTTTCATTAGATACGGTAAGTATAGATAAAATCTTTCTCGAAATAGAAAAACTTTCCAAAAAAATGCTGGGAATATAGTTTTTATTTTTTGAAAGAGGTGGGAATATAGTTACGAAGATGAGAATAGATTTATGTATAATTACCTATTAACCTCCTTATTATAAAGGTTTCCGTGAATATTATAATATTAACCAAACATTTTTTTAATAGTAACTTAGGAGAAACTTTTTTTCTTATATTATTAGAAAAAAAATCTATTAAACTTGAAACAAACGCCAAAAAGGTTTATAATCAGTTTGATGGAAAATGTTAACCCGTGCTCCGGGGATATTGGTTAAGGAATTATAAAAGGAAATTTTGTCTTAGAAATTATGGATACTACATTTTGAAAGTTAAAAAAATGTTCTTTTCAATGCAAAATTTGACTTTTCTTTCTACTCTTGGTTCCTTATCTAGTGGTCCGGGACATTGGTTAACAAGACCCTTAATTGATAACTTACCTTTTTTTATCTTCACTCCTCCTATATATGTTACTTGAGTGTTCGTTTTCAATGACAACAAAAAACACAAACAATCGAAAGAACTAGATTTAGAGACTGAGATTTTTGTTTGGCTACCACAAAAATCACTGATGCTATTTGAACGTGAATTTTAAAATTAGTTTAGAACTTTCATTTTTTTCAGCTCAACATGAGTTTGTTTCCTTGATTAGTTTTTTTTTTCTTCAAAAGATAAAGTTTGTTTCATTGACTCCTAATCTGTCGGTTAATTTTTTGTGTACTTATAGGTTACTTCATTACTGCTTCTTATAATCAAATCCTTAACAATTGAACAAATTTAGCATAGTAGATGGTGAGTTTAGGGATTAGATTTAGAGACGGAGATTTTGGCGTGGCTTCCGCTAAAGTCATTGATTCGTTTTAGATGTGTTCAACGTTCTTGGAATGATCTTATTCAGAAACCTACCTTTATGAAAAGAAGGCAGATGAACATGTCTGATAGCCATCTCTTGATCCTTTACAAAAAAGAACCCTACGTAACCCTCCTCTCATGTGACAACCTAATACATATCAAATCCCTCTTTTCCAACAAAACCCTATGCAACTACCATACAATAGAATCATATGGTAGTTGCAACGGTGTTTTCTGTCTCAAACTTTTGTGTTCGTCCCATAAAAGTTGTCTTCGTGAGTTAATTATGTGGAACCCAACAACTAGAGAGGTCCACCGTGTTCCTCCGAGTCTCTGCCTTGACAACAAGTCTTGCTTGCATGGTTTTGGTGCTGATGATCCCAACAACATCAGCTTCAAAGTTGTGAAACTCCATATAAGTTATGATGGAATTAGGAGAAAAGCGGAAGTTTATAATCTAAGTACCAACTTTTGGACCCCAACTGAACATCCTCCTCCTTTTACTAAGGTCAGACGCCTATGTCCTTCTAGATATAACACTCTTGTTAACGGCGTTTATCATTGGATTACAAACAATTCACTCTACTATAGCAATGATGGTGTTGCGATATTCTATGCTTTGACTTTCGCAACAACCAGTTTCACCAACTCAGAGGGCCAACCTTCTCAGTTGAAGACCGCAAATTTCTATGCAATGATGTTGCTGAGATTAAAGGTTCCCTTGCTTATGTTACGCAGCATTACTTCGATTCTCCTGTCGTTTCGAACATTTGGGTAATGGATCAAAGTGGATGGCACAAAAAGTACAACATTGGCCCACCTGTTTCAATGTCTCATATGCTCGGCCTTTGGAAGAATGGCGATGAACTCCTTGGAGGAATGTTTGGAGAACCGCTCACATCATATGACCATCAAGGCAACTCACTTTGCCGATTTCAAATTGATGTTCATAAGACTAAATATTGGATTAATTCAGGAGTATGTGCCAAGCATAGCCCCCTTGTCAACCAAGATAGCTAGGACACCAAACTAGGATCAATATATTTTATTAATACATGCATTGGCGTTATTTAGCATAGGTGTTAATTTAATTTCTCTTAATTATTAAGAAGCACTTCTGCAAGAGTTGTTATCATTGTTGATCAACTATCCTTACCAACATTCTATCAAATTTATCTTTCAGTACTGTTTTTCGATTATTTAATAGTTATTACCATATAAAAATGCACAAATAGAATTGATCTCCAGGAAATAGAAAAGAGTCCACTCAAGATGAACTGATTAGAAAAAGTCCAATCCATTGCTTTTAATTAGAAACTGTTAAATATTGGGTTAAGAACCATATATTGGAGTCAAATTGTATAGGGTGGTAGTTATTTTTAAGCTTAAAAATATGTTATTTCAGGTAGTTTATTAGAAATTTATAGTTTTTATGAACCAAAAAATATTGTTGTTTTCGCACATTTTGTAACTAGCAGGTGTACGTACTTTAACTTTCCTATGTTTAATAACTTTGTTCTTTTCATTTTTGCCTCCTTGTTTTTTATTCCTATTCTTGGTCAAGTAACAAAAATTTATATATCTAGAGCCTTTATCCTAAGGGATTTGTGTGTAAGTTTAACATGGAAGTTGAAGCAAATCTCTACGGAATCACTCCGATAGTGCTTGACGGAAGCAAGTACCAACTTTGAGCAGCATCGAAAGAAGATTATGAAATACCTATACTGCCAAACAATCTCGCCATGACTTCAAACCAAAGCCATGCAAGTTGACTAAATATTATTAAGTGTAATAGCTATTGTGGCATAATACACACCAAAACCAACATATTTTCATGTTTTAGGCTCTCAAGCCTGCAACACTGTCAAGCTTAGAGAATTGCAGTAGCTTGTGTAATTAAAATTCAACCATATTTTAACTATTATAATAAAACCCCTGCATGTCAAATTATACTTATTCACCAATTCTTGCTTAGAATATGAAACCATGTTCCATTGTTCCTCCTAAGGTTTCCAGATAACATATCTAGAGAAAGTTTCAGTAAAAAAGGAATGGAAATTAAATTAGTATGTAAACACTCCAGCATAAAAAGCACTTGAATTCAAATGAATTGTGAAATATCACAGGTTCTTGACGAGGGAGATAACTTTGTCCTCCATAGTTTTATGACATGGGCTCGTGATGTAGATTTTGGACATGCAAAAAGATCAAAGTCTAAATCTTAAACCTTGATCCCAAATGAATTAGAATAACATTTCTATGTCCTTTCATTGTTATATTTATTTTCACATCTCAGACAAATTGCTACATCGTTCAATGTTCGAACAGTTTTACATAATACTATAACCCGTTCACTTGGATATTTTTCAAGAGTTCATCGACAGTGTGTTGAAATATGCTCAAATTTCATCAGCTTCCATGACCTGCAAACATGACAACCTATTGTAATATGTCATGTCACCACCCTTACACATGTCGGACACACAACTGACACATACGAGATGGAAACATGGTGTGCATAAGACATCATTTCAATTTCTGGAAACTTTTGGATGAATCTAGCAGAAGACTTGTTATGATTCCAAGCTTTGGACAACAACTAGTTTATACAAAAAAAAGAAGTTAAAATCAGTCCACAAAATGGCACTCTATGCTTATTTTTAGCACACTGTTAGAAATTTGGCAAGTGTACCAAAACTATTGAAGTAGTAATAAATATCGTTCCACAAGGACTGTGTTAATTTCAATTATAGCACGTACGTTATTCGTTAGGATGAGTAAAAGGTATTTTGTTTGCCCTAGGCAGTAGATTTGAGTGCAACAAAAGTAAATAAAAGTTGGTTTGAAAGATGAATTGGAGATGAATGATTGAACTGGTGAATCCGCTATTGCCCTATATGAGTGGTTTACCTCCCTTTATTCTTAACCACTATTCAATCTTTACGACAAATTAACTAAGTAGTTTTGATCAATCTCTTGACTCAAAACCCTTTCCTAAGTTATAACCTTTTAATCTCTTAAACTGATTGAATAACTGCGGAAGCGATTACAAAACGTTAATTCATATGTCATAATCCTCAATTTTCTATCTCTAGGTTCCTATGTTGAACTAAACAGAGTTACCATTTCAGGATTAAAAGCTAGGGTTAATAGTCATTTAATTCCTAAGATCAATTTATGATGTGATTGCAAGAAGCTAGGGTTAATAGTCATGCAGAACAATCGTATAAAGAGCAATGAACACAAGTAATTCTAAATAAAGACTGAATAATATTAATAATTAAGAGAGTATCAACTACTGATTCATATATTACAATAAGTTCATCATGGCTCAATCAAACTAAGAGTTTAGCTACTCATAACTAAACAATCATAAGCATAAACAAGAGTAAACATACATAAATCCGGACCAACTATGAGTTGGTATGAGATTCAAGGCTTGTTCTTCGGTCTCCTGGTATCTTCTATGCTCAAAATCGCAATCACAATTGATCCCCTAATCCTTGGTTGTAGCTAGTTTTATATAGAAAGAATTTTAGGGTTTCAGAAAAGCCCACCATCGTGCCACGTTACGATCCAATTGTGGCACGATCACTTCATTAATCCTACGTGGCAGCAGACAAAACCTAGCATCGTGGCACGTTACAAAAGCCTTCGTGCCACGAAATTTCCAGTGACGATTCCTTTGTCCTACATTCATCAATCGTGCCACGAGCTGTCCTCAACGTGGCACGATGCTTCACTCTTAGGCAATTTTTCTACCTTTCCACCAGTTTCTTCTCGAGCTCTTGTTCCTGTTTTAGTTTGATTTCACCATGAGTTACAAGTAGTTGACTCTCTAAATATCATAACAAAGACATAAACATGACCAAAAAGCTAGTGTTGATGCACAATCATCACACACCAGATAATTTTGGATCAGATTTGGTATTTGTGTAAAACAAATCCAAATCTGATTTTGTCATAAGCATCACTTTAGGAGTAAGCCATAATTTAATTTATTCTTTATTTAATTTAATTTTCAAACAAAAATGTACATGGATTTGTTAGGACTTAGGAGCTAATTGGTTCAAAAAAATTGTATATTTATTTGTCTCAACATGTCAATACAAGAAAGACACAATCAGATCCACAATTATGTAAGCATTAATGACTCAAATCAACATACACAATCAGAGCCACAATTAACCCATTACAGTTGATCCTTTTCTATATCTAAGTCTAACACAGGGTAAACATAAATGTCTCAACATACACAATCAATCAGAGCCAAGATTATCTCATTACACGTGATCCTTTTCTATGTCTAAGATTAGGTAAGCATGAATATTAATCACTTGACAAAAAAAAAAGAAAGTTAAAGCATACCTGTAATAGCTTAAGAAAAATAGATCAATAGGGTCGCTAATTACTTAGACCAACCTAAAACATTGGTGTAAGTTAATTAGCAAGTGTGCACTTTTTAGTTGTACAAAACAATAATTTATCTCCTTAAAAAAAACAATAATTTATCTTTATTATTTAAAATTTAAAACTAAATAACTTGAGGTTTACTTTTTTAAATTTTATTAAAAAATATTTGTTTTTTAAAAAATATATATTATTTCGTTTAGTTTTAAACAATCTCAAAAACCCTAATCCTCGCAAACCCTTGCTCTTTTCTCACGCTGCGAATCCTAACCCACCAGCGAAACCTGTTTCTCCGCGAGCCAGGCCGCCATGCCTCGTCTGTGGGTGGAAAGCAACGCCTCAGCCTGCAAAACCTGCTTCTGCACTTAGTTCCTTCGTCCCTGTTGGATTTTTTCTAGGTGTGTGGTCATTCTTCTATGTTCTAATTCATGATTCTGATTACATTTTTGCTTATTGATTCTTGCACTGTGAGTTTAATCTTGTTCTGTTCATTGAATCTGGCTATGTTGAATTTGTTTTGTGATCATTCATAAAAGAAGAAAAAATATATTTGAACACAGTACATGCCTGCAACGTTCTCAGTTCAGTCTTGTTCTGTTCATTGAATCCGCTATGTTGAATTTTTAATATTAGTTTAATTAGAGCTTTCCTCAATTTGAGTTTGTTTCCTTGATTTATTTTATTTTATGTTTTCAAACAAATAAAGTTTGTTTCATTGACTCCTAATTTGTAGGTTACTTTTTTGTGTGCTTATAGGTTACTTGATTACTGCTTGTTATCATAGAAGGAAAATGCTACTTCTCCCAAGAAATAATATCCCGAGAGTATCACGACCTTGCATTCCTTGTATTTCTCCACCTTATTATATTGCCAGCTGCCCATGTATTGTGTAGAAGGCCTTAATCTGACGGTTCCAAATTATTCGGGATAACTTCTTGATGTTTTATTTCCCACTAAATAGCACTGCTCTATCATAGAAACCCCAACAGTTGAAAAAATGAGCTTAGAAGGGATATCAGAGAAGATGAATTTAGGAATAGATTTAGAGACTGAGATTTTGGTGTGGCTTCCTCTAAATTCATTGATGCGTTTTAGATGTGTTCAACGGTCTTGGAATGATCTTACTCAGAACCCCACCTTTCTGAAAAGAAGGCACATAAACATGTCTGATAGTCCTAGTCTCGTGATCCTTTATGAAACAAAACCCTATGTATCTCTTCTCTCATGTGACACCATAATACACATCAAATCCCTCTTTCCCAACAGCACTTGTAGCTCTTTTATAAGAATAGAATCATATGGTAGTTGCCACGGCGTTTTCTGTCTCCAAGGTTTGTGTTGGTTTCATAGGAGTTGTCTTGATGAGTTAATTATGTGGAACCCAACAACTAGAGAGGTCCACCGCGTTCCTCCGAGTCTCTGCCTTGATAACGACTCATGCATGTATGGTTTCGGTGCTGATGATCACAACAACATCAACTTCAAAGTTGCGAAACTCCATACTGATTATGATGGAATTATGAGATCAGCGGAAGTTTATAGTTTAAGTACCAACTCTTGGACCCCAACTGAACATCCTCCTCCTTTTGCTAAGACCACACGCCAATGTCGTTCTAGATATAGCACTCTTGTTAACAGCGTTTATCATTGGATTATAAGCAGTTCATACGGCTATCGCAATGATATTGTTGCAAATATTCTATGCTTTGACTTTCGCAACAACCAGTTTCACCAACTCACAGGGCCAACCTTCTTATATGACTATCACAACTTTGCATGGGATGGTGTTGCCGAGATCAAAGGTTCCCTTGCTTATGTTGTACATTGTAACTTCAATGCTCCCATCGTCTTGAGCATTTGGGTGATGGATCAAAGTGGATGGCACAAAAAGTGCAACATTGGCCCACTTGTGTCAATGTTTCGTATGTGTGGCCTTTGGAAGAATGGCGATCAAATCCTTGGAGGAAAGGTTGGAGAACCGCTCACATCATATGACTATCAAGGCAGCTCACTTTACCAATTTCAAATTGATGTTGATTATACTAAACTTCATGAGTATGTGCCAAGCATAGCTCCCTTGCAACCTAGATAGCTAGGACACCAAACTAGGATATATTTTATTGATGCATGCAAATGGTGTTATTTAGCATATGTGTTAATTTAATTTGTCTTAATTATTAGGAAAGAACTTCTATAAAAGTTGTCATCATTGATCAATTCTCTTTACCAACATTCAATCAAATTTATCTTTCTTTATTGTCATTCGATTATTTAATAGTTATTAACATGGAGAAATGCAACAATAGATTTCTTTGTGTATTAAAAAAAAAATCTTTAAAAGTTTGCTTTAGGAATTTGATGAGTTTTAGGTAGAATGAGGAAGGAGGAAGATGGATGAGGAGCTAGAATGTTTGTTTGCTCTGGAAAAACTTATCAGTTGTTGTGGTACTGAGGTGTAAATCTATGCAATGGTCTAAATGCTTTTTAGAAGAATTTTTTTTTATAAAGTTTTGATTATACTACATTTCATCATATTCATGTGTATGTGCAAGCATAGCTCTCTTGTCAACCTATCTAGCTAGGGCACACTAGGATATATATTGCTAATACATGAAATGGTTCCTCTTTGGAGATGAAAAGAAGGTTATACCCTAAGTGACTTTATTTAGCATATATAGGCGTTGTGAATTGTGATAATTGATCAATTATCTTTACCAGCATGCATCAAATTTCTCTTTTGTTATTGTCTTTTGATTATGTAGTTGTTGTTAGAAATGGAACAAATGTCTTTATTATTATGTATTAAAAACAAAATTTATAAAAAGTGGCTTAAGGAGCTTGATCAGTTGTGGTGCAAATGAGATGTGAGTCTATGCAATGGTCGAAATTATTTCTGTCTTTCTAGAAGAAACAAATGTTCTCTATTGGTATCAGTGAAATATATAAAGCAGAGCATTTGAAACCTAATGTGATATCTTCATGGCCTCAACTCATAGAGCTTTTTGCTTTTGACAAAAGATGCAATCCCACAAATCTAATGTGTTATCTTCGTGACTTTTGTCCATTGTATTAATGCTTTTGCACTCTCATGCAACGCAATGTTGTCCTAATCCATGGCAACTCCTTTGCTTGGGAGTTAACATTTCCCTATTTTTTTAACAAATATAGATTGTAAACAAAGTTAGTAAGAACATAGCATTGTGGAACTTCTTTAGTTTGATCAAAGAATGTTCAGACTTAATATAAGCATCTTCACACTTAATTTACTTAATTTAGTATAGTATTATTGCATCAAATTATTATCATATGTTGAATAATAGCTATGAAACCATGTTTATTAAATGAGATCAAGCCAAGAATGTTAAACAAATTAATTGGTTTACTATGCTTTATTTGATGTTGAATAGAAAGAATTTAGTGCAGAAACTGGGAGGTGACCAAAAATAAGCTAATGTAATCTCAAGAGCATGACTTTTCTAATAAGATTTTTATATTGACAAGTAGAAATTTTCAATATTAAGCGATAAATTTTATTTTCTTTTTAGAAAATTTCATGTTCCCTGCTTCAAGAGTAGACAGTGTAGTTTTCTCATGTTCTGTTTGAGTAATTGAATTGCATACATAATTGTTGCTCAAAATGGTGAACATATATACATATAATCTAGCGTATTTCATTGAATTTCCCCCCGACACTTGTTAATAAGCAACTTATATTTCTGGCACAATAGAGTTTACTTAATCCGTCTGTTTATGATTTTGAGAGCAAGAGATTAATATTGCTTCCTAATATTGAAAATATATTTTGAGAGGAAGAGATTGAGAGTTCTTCTTGATATTGAAAATATGGATAGCGTGACAAATGACAAGTAGACACTTATTCAGTCCTTGAAAGTGACACACTCCTAAGATCGCAAATGAGTTGAATTGAGTCAAACTTGATTGACCTCGGCTTAACTAGCTAGGACAGACTTGGATATATATTGCTAATACGTGAAATTGTGTTATTTAGCATAGGTATTGTGATCATTGAGCAATTATCTTTACCAACATCTATTAAATTTCTCTTCTTTTTTTTTTTTTTTGAAGAAGCTAAAATTCTATTTTGTTATTATTTTCGATAATTTATTAGTTGTTATCATGTAGAAATGCAATAGATGCCTATAATGTATTAAAAACAAAATTTATAAAAAGTAGCTTTATGAGTTTGTTTACTATTGTGAGATAAAAGCTATAGTTGTAAAATTTGGAGGTTGGCACAAGTTTTTACATATCATAAGGTTGTTCTTTGGAGATTGGCATAAGGTTTGATAAAAAAATCTTCACGTTTAATAGGCATCTTCACACTTAGTGCCACGAATGTACCCTTCCGCAAAGCACTCTTGAGAGAGGATTTGGCTAGGGAAAGCCTTCCCTAATGCAAGTATGGTTGCGTTCCACGGTGCAGGAGCATGTCTAGAACGTGCACTGTTCCGCGCAAAATTTCCATTCGAATCACTTTGTGGCTTGTTACATCCTTTTGATGTTTAAGCAAACACAAGGCTTAGTGATAGAACGGAGAAATTGATAATTCTATTATTGTTGATTTGTGTTACAATCAATCTTATCAGATGCATTTTCTTTATAAATTGTCTTTTTTATGTTTCTTGCAATTGGACCTGTCAAAAAAAAATGTGTCCTGCAAATGCAATTCGGGTTGTGCACATTCTTTTTTGTATCTTTGTTATGCAAATTTCACATGCTTGAAATTCAAATCGCAGTAGCAAACAAAAACTCAAACTCATAGAAAACAGTTGCTACTATATATATAATTTTCTATTTCGATTAACAAGAGGGCCAAAACCAGTAGAAAAAATCTACACAGCATTCAAGTGAGGGATATCTAACCTCAGCTAATAAAATATAACTAATCTGAGTCGGACAAAATTCGTAGAAAATTTGTAAGAGCATCCACACAAGTATTAGCTTCACGGTAAATGCGAGAGACCTTCACCTTCCTCTACAGTTGAAATAACCTTCGAATCTTCCAACCCAAGCTCCACCCTGGAGAGGAAACTCTCTCATCATGAACTAACATTTGCACAACTACATGTGAATCAACATGAAGCTCCACATTCTTAATACCAAGCCTCCACGCAGAACGCAAACCTATGCAGACCTTCTAAGTTTAGTCATTAATTTAAATAGTTTTTTAGTCAATATAAAATTTTCCTGAACTGCACGTAGTTTTAGTCCCAAGTATTTTTAGATGATTTTTTTCAAACATGTTTAAAATATTATAAAAAGTTCCTATGCGTAAAATGTGTTCAAAATTTGACGTCTAAATTCATATTTTTGTTATATCTTGAATGTTTTGACATTTAAAAAATTCAGATTTTATTAATAAAAAATCATATTTGATTCATCACATGTTTAAAAAAAATCTAAATGCAAGAAAATGAACTTTTCATAATGTTTTAAACATGTTTGAAAAAAAACCATTAAAAAATGTAAGAGTTTAAGGATAATTAAACAAATTTAATTAGTTTTGGCAAGGACTAAACTTTTTTTTTTAGCAAAGCAAGGACTAAACTTAGAAGATCCCTATTTTGTTTGGACAGAAAGATATTTAACTCTAGGAACATGCACCTAGCTTTTGACCTATTTTATTTTACTCGAATTTTTATTGTGTGTTAATCCCCAAATTCTTAGGAAAAAGAGACCCTAGTAATCCAGAGTTCGATCAGAAGTTAAGTAAAGTCTAACAAGAGTTTTCCACGCAGAAATCGATTTCAGCTTCTCTTGAACAATTCATCATTTGGTGTAATTCATTAATTACTTGAGACCACTTACTTGGTTACTCAAATTTTTATTTAAAAAAAAAAAACTAAATCAACATCATTCATTATATATTTTTTTTATTAATTTATCGTCAAAATCAAATTTGAATTATGATGAAAAAAATAGTTAACTCTTTATTCATTTAATTTAAGGCCAACTATTTAAAAGATCGAATATGATTTATTTATTTTTAAGGGAAAGATCAAATATCTATTATATACTCTTTTTTAAAAGATCAAAATAAAATATATTACTAAATAAGTCGTTCCGGCATAAGTTGTACTAAAAGACTTAATAAGAGTTACAAAATTGCATTACAATGAAAAACAAATAGCAACAAAGAAACAGGTTAAGTCCCTCAAAAAAAGAAACAAGTTACGACAGATAACCATGGAATAGGATTAAGCCTCCAAAACTTATAATTAAAATCGAAAGTAATAAACTTCAATTTGAACCACCAAAAAGATTGAAGTTTAACTTTTTCACTTAAAGTTTGCAAGTGATCCTCCTTATGCTGAAAAATGCATCTATTTCTTTGCTTTCAAATAACTCAAACTACAGAAAACAAATAATATTAAGAGCCAATCCAATGTTTTTGAATAACCATCTAAATTTAGTATTCATGTCATTTTATTTTATTTTTCACTTTTGTAAGCATTATGGTGTTTTATGCTATTAATTTCAATGTTGTAGGTTTGTTTACAAATTCATCATTTTCAGTTTTAATGAATTTGTATTGTTTTCGATCTAATGTATCGACTAAATGAATGAACATCTTATTTTTAATATAAAAAAAAAGGACGAAAAATTAGCATAGCACTACACCATTTTTTAAAATTTTTAACACTTCACAAAATGTTATGCTTTTTTAAAATGTATTTGAAAAGAATTTTTGAAAACATGACACATAGGATTGCTTTGTAAAGACTAAATCATAGGAAAAATATCATTAATGACTTTACTTGTCAGAAAACTTATAATTGTTTATAGCTTAAATTTCTATCTAAAATAATTTTTTGTCGGTAGTTACTTACCTTTTAACCCAATTTCAAATTATTTGGGCCGGTTAAAAAAAAAACATGAAATTAATTAGTTTTCCAATTTTGTTTGTTTGAAAAGTAAAGTAATTAAGAGTTACTTGAGGATGTGGATGAAGATGCGTCATTGCCCGCGTAAGCTTTCTTTCTTTCTTTCTTCGCGGTTCTTCTTCTTCTTCTTCTGTAATCATTTCCAATTTATTTATACTAATCACAAACATAAACCATTTAATTAGTTAGTAATTTTTGTATTGTTCTATGAACACAATTCGATCTCGTTTGTTAACAAGAACAAGAATGTCGGCGGAAGACACAACTACTGGAAAAAACAACCTTGGCGGTGGTTTCTGGCCATTTTTCCGACGTTGGATCCCTACTTCTACTGACCACATCATCAATGCTGAAAAACGTCTTCTTTCTCTTGTCAAGTAATTATTACTTATCAATTTCATTATGGGTTTGTTTTTATTTCATTAGTTGAGCTTTATCTTATGAAAACAACACCTTATGACATGTTTAAAAGCTATTTTCAGCTATGAAAAATAATTTAACTTTACTATATTTTTGGTATAGGAATAGCTTATCATGATAACTGCTTATGCTATAAGCTTGAAATTAAGCTGTTTATCCAAATATGGTCTGTTATTTGTTTTCTCTTATGAATATGTTTAGTGGGTCTGTTTGGATTTGCTTATTTGCGTTTTATATTATGAAAATGGCTTATGACATGTTTAAAAGTTGTTTTCAGCTTGTTTTTACAAGCTCTCCTAGTTTGGGTATGAAAACAGCTTACAGGCATGTTTAGATTGGCTTATTTGAGCTTTTTTTGAGATTGTTTTAGAGTATTTATGAAAAGAGCTTATATGACATGTTCATAAACTGTTTTCTGCTTATTTTCATAAGCTCTCCAAGATAGCTTATGAAAACATCTTATAAATTAGGGAAATGTTAACGAGTGCCCCCGGGCACTCTTTAAGCATTTTAAATAGTAAGTTTTAAATGAAAAGTTGTGTATTGAATGCATTGGAAATTGTAATAGTTGACTTTTTAAAAGAATAATTACTAAATTTGGGATGCTTAAAGAGTGCCCCGTAGGCACTCGTTAACAAGACCCTATAAATTATACAACAAAAAAAAACTTTATTTTATCTTTAGTTATAAAAATAGATAATATGTAAATGTAATTATCATGATAAGCGCTTATGCTATAAGCAGCAAATTAAGTTGTTTATCCAAACAAGGCACGGAAATAATTTAACTTATTTTATCTTTTGTTATAGAAATAGCTTATAAATGATAGGCACTTATGCTATAAGATTGAAATTAAATTGTTTATTCAAACAAGGTCTATTATAATCAAATTATTACTATGTTTATTTTGTCAGGACTCCATATGTTCAAGAACAGGTTAATATAGGCTCTGGTCCACCTGATTCAAGAGTGAGGTGGTTTCGTTCATCTAGCAATGAACCGCGATTTATTAACACTGTTACTTTCGACAGTAAAGATGATTCTCCTACATTGGTAATGGTTCACGGATATGCTGCATCACAAGGTTTCTTCTTTCGCAATTTCGATGCTCTTGCCTCGCGTTTCAGAGTTATAGCTATTGATCAACTTGGGTGAGCAAGCTTTGCTTTTTGCAATTTGTTTTTGATTAATCGCAAATTTGATTTGATTCTTAAATCAGCAGCTAGCTAAGTGTGATGAAATAAATACATCAGCATATATATGTATACAACAATTTGATTATCTAATCATATCTCGCCATGATGTTATTTTGATATTTCATTTTCTAATCATAGTTTATAATTATTGTGTTTTCACTCTTATTGCAGTTGGGGTGGATCTAGCAGGCCAGACTTTACATGCAAAAGCACTGAAGGTGAATGTTGTAGTTAGTAAATATGAAATTGTGAAAGTTTTATCTTGTTGCAAAGCAAAATGCTAAATTTCTTATTGATACTGTATAGAAACCGAGGCTTGGTTCATTGATTCTTTTGAGGAATGGAGGAAAGCCAAAAACCTGAGCAATTTTATACTTCTTGGGCATTCTTTTGGAGGTTATATTGCTTCCAAATATGCGCTTAAGGTAGAATCTCCTTCTACATTGCATTAAAAGGACTTGTTTGTTTTTCTCCTTTTTCTCTTTCAAAGAGATAATAAATATTGTGCTGATCTATCTCTTAATATTTATGTGTAGCACCCAGAGCACGTACAGCACTTGGTTTTGGTGGGATCTGCTGGATTTTCTTCGGAAACAGAGAGGATTACAAAGTTCTTATCAACATGGAAGGGATCAATCCTGAACCAAATATGGGAATCCAATTTGACACCGCAGACAATTATCAGGTAAAATTACATTTGTGTCATTGTTCAAGTTCTTCTTCTCGCATTCTTCTTTTTGGCTGCACCAAACATTCTTTTTACTGTCAAGCAATTTGGGATCCTGATTTACGAAGTCATTCTTTTAGCATTAGCATTTTTGTGTTGCACTAAACTTTTGTTTATATAAAACTGTCTCTGTTAATATTTTTCTACATGTATTTTTCGGCAGAGGCTTAGGTCCTTGGGGTCCTGATTTAGTCAGCAAGTATACAAGTGCTAGGTTTGTAAAATACTCAACTGGGGATCTGTTGACAGATTCTGAATCGAGATTACTAACAGGTATGGCGAGATAAACCATTGATGTGCCTTGATAGTAGTAACCTGTTGGAGCATATTTCTAACTTGTGTTTTTTTTTCTATATTGAAGATTATGTTTATCATACATTAGCAGCCAAAGCTAGCGGTGAGCTGTGCTTAAAATATATTTTTTCATTTGGAGCATTTGCCAAGTCGCCTCTCCTACACAGGTTTGTTGATCATCCTCCTACTGTTGATTAGAGAACTAATAATTCATCTGTACACTTGTACATTGAAATATGTTGTGTCTTCAACTGAATGGTTGTTATGCCCAAAACAATGTGATAGAATCTCTGAATCAATAACGGAGAAATGTGGTATTGAAGGGTCAAAGGTTCTTGTAAGACTATGGCGTCTTTCAGAGAGGGACTCTCCTAACTGATTCAATTCAAAATACGTGAATGACCCCCTCTGCCTCATACCGATTAATAAAGCCTGATTGACTAGGATTCCCTTTCCTATGATTGTGGTAACCATATTCCAGCTCAATAACTAATTTCCACTCCTTGGTGGGGCCCTTTCCCCCTCCTAGAGTTGAGCTTCCAGATGGTGGGTTTCTTTGGATTCAGGTCCAACTCTTGATCCAGCTCCTGACCAATCTCTAGATTAGGACCCAGAGTCCCTATCACAATGTTATTCAGATTTCAGAAGATAGTTACTTCTAGACTATATTGATTTTGCGTTTTTTTTTTATTGGTTAAATAGTGCTCTTTTGGCATCCAATTCTCAAACCAGGTTGGTGCAAGAATGAGTGGAATTCCAGCTGGATAAATGTTTTGGCCTTTTGGGGACTTTGATGATGTTTGTGTTGTGTAGTCAAATGTTTTTCACTTACCATTACACGTTATGAAAATAACAGAAAGAAACTAAAATAAAAACTGTATGGGCAGGGTCTCCTCTGATAGTAAGCGAAAATAAAAGGCATGAAACAGAAAACAAGAGAAACGAGTGACGATTGTAACATAAATGGAGTAGTATGTATGTGATGGACCACCCCTTGAATTTGTATTTCACCGCGATAAAACTTGAAACTTGTGAAGCTAGGCCATAGAATATATGGTTTGATTCAGTGTTTATATGCAACGGAGTACTACAACTAACCCACTTGGGTTAGCCTGGTGGTATTGACTTGGGACCTGGGATTATGCTCCTCCTCAAGGTCTCAGGTTCGATTCTCTCCGGTGCTAATTTGGGTGGGCTAATTTAGCTTCTTCAAAAAAAAAAACGGAGTACTACAACTGGGTTTATCAGTGCAAATGTTGAACTAGAATTCAGCTAATAAAAGAGGATTTCCTAGGAAACAATTGAGATGAGGAAAATCGAAGCCTTCTACGGTTTGCAAATTCTATGTAAAATGTTCATGATTCTTAAAAGGTTTGGCTAAGAAATTTTCCACTGCATGCCATATGTCAATGAGATTTAGCGAAGAGTTTATTTCTCTATTGGTTAAAACATCCATTCTTCTTTTACTTGATGTACTACTATGTTGTGTACTCTGGATTCTGCTTGTGCAATGTTATTTATTAACCTATATTTCTCTCTGATTTCCTCTATTTCTCTCTGATTTGCAGTGCCTCGGAGTGGAAAGTTCCTACCACTTTCATATATGGTTTCGACGACTGGATGAATTACGAAGGGGCTCAAGAAGCTCGTAAGCATATGAAGGTTCCATGTGAAATCATCCGAGTTCCACAGGTATCACTTTCTCCATTTCCCCATGCAGTGAAGCCATTTTATATTATTTGAAGTGAACTAACAAACTAAATTCCTTATTGCAGGGTGGGCATTTTGTGTTCATTGAAAACCCATCTGGCTTCCATTCAGCTGTGTTTTATGCTTGTCGAAGGTTTCTTAGTCCTGATCCCGACAGTGAATCCCTTCCTGAAGGGCTAACATCTGCATAGACCGTGGACTATAAATTTCTGTGCTGCTGTCTGTAAATGTTTGTATCTCATTTTTTTCAAATAAACTCCCATAATTTAGTCAAGCCTTGTCCTAGTCTTGCTTAATGGAATTTACGGTTGTAAGAGCAATTCAAAGAAAAATGAACTGTAAGATAAATTTGATTGGTGATATATGTCCTCGCTCATTCATTAATTTTGTGCTATGAAAAATTCCGAATCAACAGCAATGTAAAAACACACCATCTTCGATCCTTATTCTTTCTACTCTAATGATGTGCTCTGCCAGTTTAGTGCAAGGGTTTAGCAATATAATATCAGAGAGAATTTTGTCCAAAAAAGAAGAGAGCGTGAGTTTAAAAGAAATAATAAACTCATATTGTAATGATATTTTTTGTCTGTCTAAACAATTATAGTAATCTCGATAAGTTGAATCCCCGCAATCCAACAACAAGCGAAGAAGTCCGCCTTATTCCTCCACCTCTTTCCTCTAGTATCATTGTTATCGATCAATCATATTTGTATGGTTTTGGTGCTAATCCTGATACCAGAGTTGTCAGGTTTATTGAGGACTCGTAATGGTTTAGACCCAACAGCATATCACTTCCTCTTCATTAGAAAATTATAATCTAAGAATTGATAACACATGATGATGTTACTTAGCAGCATTGATAACATGCCAAAATATATGCTATTAATACATGTGATGATGTTACTTAGCAGCATTGATGTTCATCGATTAATGTCTTAGAAATAGCAAGTTATCTTTAGCTATATATATCATTTCTTTTTTCCTTTATTATTGTCTTATGTAGAGTTGTTATGAAAAAAACAACAATATAGCTTTTATTTGCCACAGTATTGGTTGCTATTGTCATATAAGAAGCTGATAATAATGCAGACAAAATGTCAAGATGCTAAAGTAACAAATTTTGGAATCTCGAATAAGATGAAAGTTTAGAATATTTATATACATGCTGCGTTGTAATTAAAAGTTGTTGTGAGTTTTATTCGAAGTGTTTGTCCCATATATGAAAATTTCAGAATCAACAGCAATGAAAACACGCCATTTTTAATCCTGGTTTTTTCAACTTTGATGACATGCTCCTGCCAGTTTAACTTCCGTGCCTAAAAAGGTGCTTATGAGTAGAGTTTTGTTGGCTTGAGCAGAGTTTATATTCTATCAAACCACATATGATTCTCAATTGACATGGCAACAAAACCCGTCCCGTCCAGACCCGGCCTTTCCGCCCCGATTTTAACGGGAAAAGCCGATTTAACTGGGTGCGGGTGCGGTTGTAGGGGAAATTTGGGTTTTTAGTACGGGGACGGGGATGCTTATATCCGCACCCACCCCCGCCCCGCACCCGCTTTTTGAAATTTACGTTATTAAATTTTATAATCTTATTTCCACAAGCACCAACCTATTTTAATATATTATTACTCTTTAGAAACATGTTTATTATAATTATTTTCCTCTTTTGAAAAAAGTTTATTAGATCTTTAATTAATAATATAATTATTGTTTTTTGTTGCTATGAAAAAAAATATGCATTTTTTAAATATTTTATAAAAAATAGAGTTTCCGCGGGTGGGGACGGGGCCGGGACCGGGAGACCCGTCCCCATTGGGGGCGGGGTTGGGTATTCAATTATTACCCCCAATATGGTTTGGGGACGGGGATACTTAAACCCGTCCTGCCCTGTTGCCATGTTTCTCAAAGTGTACTTACAGACGGCATAATTTGTTCGGAAGAGTCCTAGGCAACAGTTTGTGTTTTTTGGATATGTACATTCAAAGTCGTTTAATGAAACCCCAGGTCCTATAAGACCTCCAAACAATTTCTCCCCGATAGGGAATACCTATTAGGTACTGGGTCTTAAATGGTTAAGACCTCACCACTGGTGATGGTTAAAGACATACACAATTATGAGACCCAATTGCGATTTTTGCTTACCATGCGACATGGTGGCATCAAAAGAGGCACCTGATGAGGTTAACCAGGAAGTTTCTCAGTAAGCTGATAAAGAGACTGTCATAGACTCATAGTTAATACTTAATATAGTTAGATTAATATACATCGTGCTAACCATCCTCAAAATGTCATAAAGCATAGAGCCTGCAATTTTGTTGTTGGGTCTTGTTCCAAATATTATGTGGCCATGAGCAACACTCTTTGAATTTTTGTTGGTACTTTTTGCAGACTATGATATGGAACATAATGACATAATAGATAAATTCGTCTCATTGTCTTCTCATATTCAATTACCTTCCAGCAAAGGTGTAATTCAATCTCTGGATGTTTTGACTTCTGCATTGTCCCTTTCTTTGAAAGAGAGAATAGGTTGGCTATTATTAGGTGTAATTCTTGGAAGTTCTAATGGATTTCTGTCAAATAGTTGCTACTGCACTATGGCCACCATTGAGTTTCTTAAATGTCCATAATCTTAAGCATAGGTAGCTGAGAATATTTATTTGAGTATGTGACTAATCATGAATATCAAATCCAGTACTTCATAATCTGTCTTTTACATGTTTAGTGTACAATGCAATACTACATGTGTATTGCCCAAATAGTCCCTCCAAATAAATACATAAATAAGTCACTCTCCTTGTTGAGTGCAACTTGAGTCGCTTGCAGCGCTGCAAAAACTCCAAATTACTGACTGAATTTTCAAAATCAACAGCTTAATAGGATAATTTAAGGAGCAAAATTTTCAGGCTGCTGCATTATACTCATCTATAGTTTGTTTCATTGCCTCCAATTGTGACATGACATATTCCACCTTTTTGAAACATATCTCATTTGCTATTCTTGGGCCATAATCACACTTTTCAAATGGACGATATTCACAAGCACTTTTGATTTCATCACGCA
>Ga0315914_1001554_pt1 | contig 34487 bp, 21 predicted proteins | sample MpolenodulesMG_FD_203920 | JGI IMG/M metagenome (GOLD analysis project Ga0315914, IMG submission 203920) | Medicago polymorpha root nodule microbial communities from Los Angeles, California, United States - elongated nodules | ecosystem: Host-associated > Plants > Roots > Nodule | place: USA...
ATTTGTTGGTTATTTGATGAAATATAGTGGTTATAACAAGAATGAACAAAGAGAAAATATGATGCAAAAGCTTGTATATGATTTAGCAGGAAAGACTGGTGTACTTATACAGCCATAAGGAAAGTAGAAAGGCAAATACGTTGCCACTAATTAACATAACTGATGCCTAAATAAAAGGAAATCAAATCAGCCACTTAATCTTTATTGCCTAGAATTTAGGAGAATTAAAACTGACTGAGAAGCTTCAAGGGTCATTCATTAAACGGTGATTCTATAGAGGATAACAATAAAAATATTATTTTTCAAAAAAAATGAACAGAGAATTATTTAAGCAATTAAAAACTATAAAATGTGCCAAATTTGATTTTGTGGGTCAATGGTTAATTACACTTTAGATGGATAAAGCCACATTCCATGCTGAAGTGATTAGCCAAGTGAAGGAATTAAAGAAAAATGCATTGGAAGCAAGCAAATGTTTTCTCATTTCAACAGAAGCTGATGAAATGAAAGTTGAACCATATGATATTTATTTAGGATATGGATGCATGTTTTACATAATAACTATCTGCTCTTGTTACCAACCTGAGATACCATCGGATCTCAAAAAAGCACTTCATGCACTTCAACTTCAACTATTGAAGGTAGAAATGTCAACATTGGAAAGCAGGATGAAAATGTGTTTGTCTTTACATGTTGGAATTGGTTGGCGGCGGTAGAAGTATGATGACCTTTTTTTCTGTCCAACATGATAAGCTTTATCGTGATTACAAAAATTGAGAATTTTAAGAATTAAGATGTTGATAATTTTGCATGAAATTCAGCAAAGACTATAACAACAGTAACTATATGATTTTCTCAACTAATATCAAGTCTTTAAACAATAATATCATTTGCTAGCAGTATTTTACAGCATTGATCAAACAATGACAATTTACTTTGACAAAGAATAAATTCTTATAATTGTCATATGTTTACCATCACAGGTGTGGATATAAACTCTTAAATACTTGAATGAGTTTACACTCACACAACATTAACAAGCATGTCAAAATTAATTAATTGTAAGACATGCACAATTTATCTTTATTTGTAAATTGAAAGACAAAAAACAAGATACCAAGCGCACCATTAAAACACAATCTTTTGACTACTAAGAATTAATTGCAAGCGGTACTCTCAATGCAATGATCAAATATTAGTAATAAGTCGTGTCAGATAATGGGTGTCTTTTAACATCCTCATTATCCACATGGAAAAACTTAAGAAAACTTGTCGGATAATGAGTGTTTTTTTGACATCTTCATTACCCACATGAAAAAACTTAAGAATTACCACATATTTAACATCACAAGTTGTAAATTAAAAGACCGAAAACAAGATACCAAAGCACCATTAAAACACAATCTTTTGACTGCTAAGAATTAATTGCAAACGGTAATCTCAATGCAATGATCAAATATGGTAATAAGTCTTGTCAGACAATGGATGTCTTTTGACATCCTCATTATCCACATGGATAAAACTTAAGAAGTCCTGTCAGATAATGAGTGCCTTTTGACATCATCATTATCCACATGGAAAACTTAATAATTACCGCATATTTACCATCGCATGTATGTAATTATCCGGCCAAGTTGATTTTAATGTTTGATTCATTTTTAAATTGTTAGATTACTGATTAATGATCAATAGTAATTCATCCAGTACTACTTGCAACATCTTGGACTTACATGTACTATTTTATCGTTGACATCTTTAACATGCAAACAAATTTGATGATATTATGTGATAGTCTTAAGTGTTACACTTTGCGAGGTGTTACACTTAAAACAAGGTAGGATAAAATTAGATTAAGTGTAGTATTGTTAATCTGATGAATTGATGATACTATGGGGACTGAACTTTTGATGTCACTGTACAAACAGTAGGGTGTTACTCACTACACTTTTGATGTTATAGTGTTAACTTCATCAAAAAAGTCATTTTTACGACTTCACCGTAGAATTTTCCAAGAATTATATCAATAAAGTATATTGATTAAAAGACTTTATAAAGATACATGAATAATGTATACGTGAAAGCAATTTACTATACCCACATGAAAACAAATTTTGATGTTATAAAGACTTTACGACCCTAAAACTGAAAATTCAAAAAACTTGTAGAAAGCAGCATCGTACGGAGATTATATAATTTCAATCATGTCCAATCGTTAGGTTTTCATTTTTCCGTTAATAGGCTATCCAGACATCCACTCATTGAGTCCATATCAACTAATTAAATATTTAATTAATTATCCAATTAAAAATCTAATAGTCTTATTATTTAATTTGATCGATAAATAGCTAATATAATTATTATTACGATATTTGGAATATAATAAAATAATAAAATATTCCAACAATATTAACACATTAAACTAGTATTCATGCCAACTAAATATTATTCTGCCCATTTCTCAACTCCCTTAAATTAGACAAAATTCATATTTACAATAATTTTATGAAATAAAAGGAAGCTGATGATATAGGCAGAATAAGGTATATGTTGAGCACATTGATTTCAAACGTTGAGGACGTGCTTATTTCAGGCTCCTCTTAATTTCTGCTGTTTTTGGAATGTGAAAACACCTTCGCGAAATAAATCACACATTTGCTTGATCATCTCTAACTGATCAAATGTGTGTCTGCACCCTTCTTTTTACTAGGTATTTTAATTTGACGGTCTTAATCAAAAGAGATAAAAAAAACTAAAGAAGAAAAGTTTTCATTGCAATCAGATTGATTAAGATATACTGCTTTAAAGTTCTGTTGTGGACATGCATTACAGTTACACAGCCTTGTTTACTTGCACCTACTGGCTACTGGTGATGTGGGACAAGGAATATTGCATTTAAAATTTAAGAATCTCATAGTCTCCTAAAAAATTAAAGAATCTCATAATCAACACTGGTTAGACTTTTATTCAATTTTTTAATACACAAATGTCAGTGATTAATAGTTAAGAGAGAGGTACTTGTTAACAACTGATATCAAATATTTCACCTCTTATACTAATTCTTGTTCAACGTCTCAACTCATTCCATTGATCCTTTGCTCAATAATTCATTTTTTTAACATAAAATAAAAATAAATAAACTCAATCGTTGGTTAACAATAAAAATATTATTTTTCCAAAAAAATGAATAAAGAATTACTATTTAAGCAATTAAAAACTATCAAATACGCCAAATTTGATTTTGAAGGTCAATAGTTAATAGGTTCTCAAAAAATAATTTTTTTTTTGAAGGATCCTCAAAATATTTATATGACCAAATTATTGAAATTATATTGAAACTTGTTTCAATGTAAAGCACTTGCTAACCCTGCTAAAACGAATAGGATCTAAGATTTTGAATGGAGTAGGGTATGGTTAATTAACTGAACATATTCCATATTTATAAAAAGGCATTGCGTGCTTCCCATACCTTTGAACGATATGGGACTTCCCTGTGCTGCAAAAACAACACTCACTTTGCAACCAAGTCTAAATTTGTTGGAACTGAGACAAGCAAAGCAACTGATTTCAAACACATCAAAATCTTCCATGATCTCTTGTATGCTATTAAGTAATGTCCATAATTAAAATAGGTATATTTTTAATCTTCATTATATTTTTTATTTTAAAATTAAAATAACACAAAAAAGAAAGACAGGAAATTCGATTTCACACCATCATGCTTAATGTGCAATACTGATATATATAATTATACACACTCTTAGATTCCTATCAAAAGGGGAATTAAGAGTAAAGGATTGAAGAATGTGGGAAATGACATAATGACTAGTTCACACTGACTTTTTTTTTTCTCTCCTTATTTTCTCTTCCTCTTCAGTTCAGGTCTCCATATAATTTCCGCATGGACAAAGTTCACACTGACTTCAACAACACAATAAGAATCATACTTACTATTAAAGCTTATTAGGTCAAGCTTTTGCTAAACCCTAATAGTTTTTGGCTTTTCCCTCCTAAGCAATCCTTAAGGCTATGTTTGGATGAGAAGGGAAAGTAAGAAGAAAGATTGTATGAGGAAAGAAAAGGAATGGAAAGTGAAGGGATTGTTTTGATTATTTGGTTTAATAGAAAGCGGATTAGAAAATTGGAGGAAAGAAAGATCTATTTTTTCTAATTGACATAGATACCCTTATACATATACACACCCCTTTAGAAATAAAAAACAATAAAAGTAGGGGTGTTTTGGACTTTTTAAACAAAAGTTGTTGTTTCCCCAACCTTTCTACCCATATTGCGGGTTGCACTTGTGTACCATAGTGGTTTTAATGGTATATACCCGGATTCCTCTCCCTTCTATCACCACATCAGTAGCTAGAATGTCAATGCAATTTTTCCACATTAGTAGCTAGAATATCAATGCAATTACTTTGGTAATCTTATTACATTTTATGCAGGCTAAAGAAAATGATTTCTTTGGACATCTAGAAAATAAGGAAATGATAAAACTCACGGTTATGCAGTAATTGCTACTTGGAATATCTTGCATAGTTATTTTACTTATTTATTTTGTCATGAGTTTCAATGTATATTTTGCGATGTTTGTGTATGAGGAGAGTCATGTCAACCTTTTGTGATGTGGACTATCTTGCATATTTCTTTTGCTTATTTTTTTTCTACTGTTTTGGCCTTTTAGAGGGCGTTTTTTATTATTGCCCTGCTGTTTTTTGGTTCGGCTGTGGCCAGCCTGTACATTTTTTAAACTGTTTTTTTTTTGTCTGAAATTAAATCAAGTTTCCTTTGGCCTAATTGTGCAGCCTATAAAGTTTTGTTTGTAGTTAGTGTTAGTGTATGGTGTTAAAGGAGCTGAGTTATTTGGTTCCTAATCAATTTGGTTCTAATTAAGTGTATTTTTTAATCAAAAAATATTCTAACGGTTATTTATTGTTGTGATTTTGATTTTTCCCTTCTCACATATACAATGCCAATGAATATTGAAGATGAGTGTGAAGTGTCTATGTGAAAAAATATGGTGAAGTTGCGCACGTGTCATATGGAATTCATTATCTCCAATGTAAGTGAACATTTTACGTGTGTATGATTTTGGTAATGGCGTTGATTCTGGTGTATACTAATGAGTTGGATATGAGAATTGGTAGTGTTATGTTTTGGTGACAATATTTTGATTGTTTCTTCTATTAGAGTTTTATAGTAAATATAGAAGGTTACTCTTGAATCATATAGCAAATAAAGAATAAGTAATTACAAACATCGGTCCCTTTCTTGAAAAAAAGTCTTATTGAAGGATCTATTGCAATCAAGAATGACAATGGTAAACTGGATGATATTAACAGGTACTCTACATATATGTACTATGCAGGTCTTTACTGCAAATTAGACTTTTTGATGAAGTGGCTTATAAAAACAAGTTGTACATGTTTGAGAAAGAGTACCATTTAACACTTTGATTATTTCTTCTTATTTATGTAACTTGCAGTTTTATTATGATTCTAATAATAAAAGGGAAATTTTGTGCATTGAATACTTGGTATCAAGTGAGCCTATTTTTTTTCTCTCTGTAAAACAGCTTTAATCCTTCTTTTTATAGGGGTGTTGTTTCTTGCTAGGCAAAAATTGGGGTAATAATAATAATGAACTTTTAAATTGGTTAAATTGGGGCAAAAATCCTAGCTACATCTTTAGCAATTGGTTAAATTGGCGTATAAAGACACAACCACATATAAGCTAACATCATTGTGTAAAGTTGTTGGCACACTTGGTTTATGCTTTGAAGTCTACAAACCTTTGTTGGTATGTTTAAATGTAAAACCGGCTGACTTTTAATTGAAACATTACTTGCAAATTGATATATATATACATGTTGTAAAGACGCTAATACATCCCAATTGTATGTGTTTTTAAATGTAGGCAGGTATTTGTTCATGATGGTAGCCATAGTTGCGGTCAATACCCATGTTACAAGACACGTTTGTAACTCAAAGTACTTGAAAAAAATGCTATTAGATTGAAAGTGGAGTAGTATATGTTGCCCTTTGATGGTTGTGTATGTATAGTTATGGATAATGAAGTTCTTATGTCAATTAATCATATGGAGTTAAAATGCATCAGTTTGTCACATAAGTTGTATTAATTTCGTTTGACATAGTAGAATGAATTTCATAAAAACTTTTTGGCTATATATGACCTGTGCGGTAGCACGGGTAGACGATCTAGTTAGGTCAAGCTTTTGCTAAACACCCTAATAGTTTTTGGCTTTTCCCTCCTAAGCAATCCTTAAAAGTGTGTTATGCAAGCTAAAGAAACATCATTTAATACTTTTTTTATGATATACTTTATTCCTATATATTAAAGTTAATATGACTCGTGCGACGCACGGGTCGATGGTCTAGTATGTTTCAATGCTTATTATACTTTTTTTAGGGCAACCTTGCTTATACTTAGTTACAACATGTTTGGAGGCTAGAATATTACTCAAGCTGCCTAAGAGAGTAGACCTTGAAGATGAATCAATAGTAAGTGAATGTGCAAACTTGGTCTCTTCCTTATCATCTGTAGTAAGGCATTACATTCCCTCACGCTTCATTAGATTTTCAACCATTTATTAAAAACATCCTTAACTTAGGCTCAAAATTTGATGCCAGAAATCTTGTGTTGCAAGCCCTATGCACTTTGGCATCTGTGTTAGAGAATGGAAACCTATATGCCAGAAAGGGGTGGTATCAATCCTCTTGGAATTAATCTTAGCCTTTGTTTGGTTCTGCAGCAGCAGCAATCAAAATCGCGGTATAAAACCATTTCATAACAAAAGCTTAGTTTCGCAGCTTCAAGAAATTACAGCCGATTATGCTTTGGGATGCGAGAATGAAGTAACAAACATGGAACCAAACACAAGCTTATTGAAAAAAATCCAGAGAAAGCGCTTGCTGCTCTTGGAAACATTGTCCTGAATTCCATGGGAATAAAGCAAAAGAATAGCTCAAAGGTACCAAAATACTTCATTGAGATCTTATTTTGGGAAGACAAACCTATACGCCAAGAGTTGTTAACTTATATATATGATTATTCTTGCTCATCACAAAGACATAAAATGGTAACCAGGTAATGTTCATGTACTTCTTGAAGTGGATTTAAAAAGAGCAATGGATATATTGGGTTTGTTGAAGTAAGTTCTTCATAACTCAAAGCAAATGCAGCCGAGGAATCTTCTAAGTTTGAATTCTTGTTTATAACTCAAAGAACAAACAACCAATTATCAGCACAGCTTCAACGAGTTTACCTTACCAAGATTTTTCTTTTATTCTTGTATTGTTTGAGGTTAATTCAATTTGCCAAATAGGAGCAAAGGATGGAACGTGAAAACATCTTCGTAATCAAATGTGTGACTACATACTTTTTTTCTTCCAAACAACGGCTGTTTGCTATCTAAATCATTGGCACTACAAGTGGAATCCAATCAAGAAATTAAACCCATTCTTCTATCGTACTACTCCTTTTTGATTCCTCTCCTCTCATTTATTGTTTTGTAAGTTCCTTCTCACAAAAATAGTGTTGTGCATTCAAATTTTAGCTATCCGCTTTTTTTAGCCCTAACAATAGTATCTATTTGTTGTGTTATATATAACAATAGTATCTATTTTAGCTATCGGCTGTTTTTAGCGTTAACAATAGTATCATGTTTGGCAGAAATAATCTACTTATTAAACAAGCACAAAACAGTTAATCTCTCCCTTCTCTTCGACAAAGGCTTCACCAGATTTCCGAAGCTACCATGTACACCAAATGGACTTGGAGGAATGGTATCAAATTCCCCTCAAGTCAATTTAGCCCCAATTCTCTATACCGACACCTTCACCCACACAAAATAAAGTTCCCTGCCTTCCATTCAGTGATCCACTAGTACACCTACATGTGGAAGCTGGGTGCCTGTGGAATAGATTCATTCTGATTCCGAGTGATCACCACCACCCTCCAAAAGTATCATCTCAAGGCTTCATTTTCACAACTAGCATACACAAGCCGCTCATGTTTTTAACATTGAACCATAGATCTTTGATATGGTTTTATAACACATTCCATAGATCTTTGACTACTACTCAAATTCATAGCAGTATCAATACAAATTAAAAAGTCGTTGTTACAATGAAAGCATGCAACACTTGCATCATCAAACCATTGGTCTCATACATTTCACCTAATACTAGCATTTATTTCATGAAAATATGTTATATGTTACAAAGTAATTGTGTCACTTTAGAGAATGATACAAAAAGTAGCTTGGTCCCTCAACTAGATATTTGAGGGACCAAACTGGCATCCAAAAGTCCTATGTCCTGACTTCTGAGGAAAAGTGCAACGCGGTGTTGGTCGATCCACTCCAAATAGAAAATGGGACAGGAACCACCTCAAAAGTCATTAGTAATAGCAGCCAATAACAATCACAAGGCTTATGTCAACAACAACAAAAAGAAAAAAGAAAACATTCAAAGTGTTTGATACAAAAGCCATCAAAATAAAAATTAGAAAACAATGTAAAAAAATACATTGCAAACAAACAATATGTTATTTGGCACAAAAGGCGACTAAATGGAAAAAAAGAAAATAAACTCCAAACCATAGCAAAGCAATTTGCTTATTCCTTTGAAGATATTTACTTATCTCCTCTAGAACCCAAACAAAGAACACTGCGTACAAATTAACCAAAAAACAAACCACGTAAACAAGTGCAGCGCTGTGCAAGAACAACCAAAACATTCTCTTATGCTTTCATCTTCATATCCTACTTTTAGCTCGAGAGACACATACATAACCTACTTTTAGCTCAAGAGAGACATACATAATTAATAATTTATTAATTTTTTGAAAGAATTAATTAATAATTGTTAATTTGCTCTATCCCTTATCTTGCTTTCCTGTCTCACAAGCTTCATCAATCATAAATCAAATACTTCTATTGTTATACCAATGACTTATTAACAACTTGATGTGTGCTTGACAAAGCTCACTCGCGCATTAAACAAGCCAAATAAAAATTATAAGAATCATGAACTGTGGAATTCACAAAACATTCTCTTCGATTTTACCCTATATTGAAAAATTGTTTTCTGAGATAATGAAGTATTTTTAGAAAATCATCAGTATATGTTTGTGCATAGTAAAAATTAAGGATTTACGCACACAAAAAATGGCATTGCAATCGGCACATCAAGTTTGAGCTTTGATTCCCACAACAAACAAGGCTGACAATCATCAAAGGAGGCGTTTACACAAGACTTGACTAAACTGAATTATTATAAGACATGATGCGAAATTAGTTTCAAATCAAATCAGAAGGATATTTCAGAAAAATAAACATAACACAAGCCCACCATTATATACATATGCCAGCAAATAAGGAGGTAAAAAGAACGAACAAGGTTGACAATCATCAAAGGAGGTGTTTAGACAAGACTTAACTAAACTGAATTATTATAAGACTTGATATGAAATTAGTTTCAAATCAAATCAGAAAGATATTTCAGAAAAAATAGACATAACACGAGCCCGCCATTATACACATATACTAGCAAATAACGATGTAAAAATAATGACCAAAGCTGACAATCATCAAAGGAGGTGTTTACACAAGACTTGACTAAACTGAATTATTATAAGACTTGATGTGAAATTAGTTTCAAATCAAATCAGAATCAGAAAAATAGACATAACACAAGCCCGCCATTATAAACATATACTAGCAAATAACGAGGTAAAAAGATAAAACATCAAAAATAAATTGAGGTATCACCAATAACAACCATGAATAGTACATAGAAGTACATAGAAGCACATAGAAGCATAGACAACGATAACACGTTTCAAATTCAATGTATTGCACCTTGCACTTTGATCAAGAACTTGGCAACAAAGCTAGTTTAGGAAGGAAAAAACTCCAAATAAAAAATTCAACAAAAATTCCACATAAGTACTACATTAGAAAACTACTCCAAGTTATGTAAGCTTTAACTAGCACCTAGAGCAAATAGGATCATAACACATAGAAGCAGATGTAGTGAAGCAGCAACAAATTACAGCAGTCCATGTAACCAAGACCAAAAATTTCATTCTCTGCATGCACGAAATCAGCACAACCATTTAAAGCACTAGCGCCCAAGAAGCCATCACAAAGCTGAACGAAACACCTATTCAAAACTCAAACCAACAATTAACATTTGAAAAACAAATTGAACTGTCAAAAATTATCACTATCACTTGAAAAATAAAGACAGTCAACAAATACATATACAATTAAAGGTTATTCAACATCATCTTCAACAGCGACAACTTGCAGCAAAACAGTTTTACACATATATATTGAACCCAATTTTTATTCTACATCATGTTCAACAGCAAGAACTTGCAACAAAACAGTTTTTGGATAAATGTATTGAACCCAATTCAAAGTCACAAAGGCACCAGAAGATTTAGCAAAAAAGTGGATGGGTAAGACGTAGGAGACATTAAATAATAGGCTCCTGTATCTTACAAACCCATGACAAACTTCACTTGTTTAAAAACCATCAACTTGCAAGTTTCAGCTAATAGTAAGACACCCAAACACACATATGTACTGATTGATAGTAGCATAGCCATAGACTACTCCCAAATCAATAATGCTCTCAATTAAAAAGGGAATACAAACTATTGAAAACTTTCAACAAATCATGAACTAATAAGTGAACCTAAATCTATTTTTCCATTGAAATCTCTGAATGCAAGCAAGAAACTACAACATTCCAACCAAAAACCATATTGCCTACAAAACAAAAATTGAAAATCAAACACAAAAATTACCTCAATAATAAGGCTGGTACATTCCTCCAGGGGGAGGTCTCTGCACCGGCATAGGTTGTTGCGGGTAACCATATTGTGAACCATCAGGGTATCCACCAACAGCAGCCTGAGGCCCTCTTGGCCCGGGAACAGGCCCAGGTCCAGCTACAGGCCCACCATAATGAGGAACAGGCCCAGGTCCATATCCACCAGCTGCAGGAACCTGATTACCATAAGGTTGCTGCACATAGTTATTAGGAGGAGCACCATACTGCGGCGGCATCATGGTGGCATTAGGTGCATGATAATTAACATTAGAATTATCCACCGGAAAACCTGATGGGTTTTGGCCCGCAGGCTTGGGCTTTTTGTTATCAACAGCAAACTTGCAAATCACCTGATGCCCATCAACGGTTTTCATAGACTCCGCAACCGAATTCTTCGCACCCTCTTCAGTTTTGTACACAAAGAAAGCAAAACCTCTTGTTTTACCACTCGATTTATCAAACCCTAATGGACCCTCTTCAATTTCACCATACTTCGAAAATTCGCTTAATAAACTCTCTGCTGAAACTTCAAACGGAACGTTTCCAACGAAAACCTTCCGAGAAGAAACATCACCGCCGGTGGAACCCGCCGCCGCAAGCTGTGTCACCGTCATTCTTCCATCGATTTTCTTGCTCGGCTCTTTTAAGGCTAAGACAGCACCGTCGACATGTCGAAACACAACAAAACCGTAACCCTTGGATCTTCCGGTGGCCTTATCGAATATCACAATCGCTTCATCTAGGTCACCGTAGGAAGAGAAAACGGTACGGAGTGTTTCGGTGGTGGTATCACCGGAGAGACCACGGACGAAGAGTTTACGACGGGTGGTATCACGGTCGGCGACGGAGCGTACGGCGTCGAGGATGTCAGGGTGTTGGAGTGAGGCGGATTGGAGAAGGTCGAGTAGTTGTTCTTGAGTGAAAGGTTGGAGAATCTTGCGGATGTCGTCTGAGGTAAGAGCGGTGGGTATGACAGCGGCGTCGATGGAGGAGGGTGGAGAATTAGCGTCGCCGTTTTCTTCGGTTTTGCGTTTCTTGAATTCCATGGCGGTGGATCGTTGGGGGGAATTTGGGAATTAGGGATTTGAAGCGAAAGAGATAAAGTTAACCTAGGTTTTAACGAGTGAGGCAGAACAATATCTGATACTACTACTATCACTAGTGTCACAAATATATATATATATATATATATATATATATAATGATCCTTTAAAATAAATTGAAATCTAAATTTATTTTGTCACAAAATAAATATCTAAATTGTACCAAATTGTATATACCAATGTTATTTTTTTTAAAACTAAATTTACTCTTATTCTTTATTTTTTATTTTCTTTGTGAAAGACAAATAATTGACGTATTAGATAACATAGCAAGAATTATAAAAAATTGTTAAAAATGAAACAAGAAAAATAAAAATTATGTGGGAGAAAAACGACTGTTGTATTAGATAAGATAGCACGAATTATAAAATGTTTATTTCTCGAGGTGAAAGTAAAGGTCCAAGAGCAAAAGAAGGAAAATATAATTCACGTGGAAAACAAACAACTTATGTTTTAAGGAAGATAACACGAATTATAAAATGTTTGTTTCTCGAAAGATTACATGGTTGTAAGTTAACTCTTCAACTTTGTGGTATTCGGTTAGCATCAAGAGAAGTTTATAAAATGCACAACAAAATCAAAAACTCTAATATTAATCTATTTACCGCTTGATTGGTTTCTTGCTATGAGTGAGATCATAGAATGATTTCGTTCATAATCAAAAAAACTAGCCTCTTGCAATGAGTGAGATCATAAGACGATTTCATTCCCAGTCAGAAAATGAAAGAATTTGTGTAATCAATCTAAAGGAATGATGTGTTGGATGACATCATTATTAAAAAAGTCAATAGCGGTTTTGGAATCTCGTTTTAAGGACCAGAGAAATCGTCCATAAATTGTGCATAAATCGCGTGGCCACTAGTGAGTCCAACAAATGAATGGCACATTGTTGCAATTAGAAAGCTTCCATTTAAAAAAAAGTATATGTTCCATAGCTTGATAAAATTACGAACATAAATTGCAACCTAAACAAGAGAGTGATGTGTTTCTTTGAAATTCATACCAGTCCTATCAACTACAACATATGAATAGCAACTCAAAATATTTAGCTTCATCCTAAGTATCATTTACACAACCCCATGATCCTTCATCTCAAATTCAACATGTAGCTTTCCTTTGAGTTTACCAATCCCATTCTTGCTAGAACTCGCTATTAAGATATCATCCACACATAGAAGTAAATGGACAGTGAATTTCTAATCACTCTTCAATTTCTAAACACAATTATCGTACCCATTTCACACAAATTTCGTCTTCATAGGAATCCCTTCAAACAAAATACGCCATTGCCCTGGATTATATTTTAACACATACAAAGGTTTCTGAAGAAAAAAAAACCCACTTAAGACTTGTCCTCACGTAGATTGTTGCGTATAGATTGACTCTTTTAGATTTTCATGTAAGAATGTGGTCTTCATGTCCATTTCTTCCAACTTGATTATATTGACTAACAATCATCATAAATTATTCTTCACGTCCACATCTATAAGGAGATGCGATTCTATGATTCATTATCAACGAGTCCTTATGAGAGATAAGAAAATATTACAATAAATTAACCTTAAATATTTAACCTGAACAAACTCTAATTTCTTCTTTTTCCCTTTCTCTCAACCCTTAATAATTTTAACTCAAAGTTCTTATAAAGAAACCCCATATCCTTTCCCTAATGATTCTTAATTACACAAGGTATTTACAATGTGTTTCCCAACTCAAAAACTTCACGAAAAAGCTCTCAACATGAAAACCCCAACACAACTTCATGTTCCCTATTTTTTGGCTCGCTTAATTTGTTTATGAAATACCTTGTTTATATAAATAAAAGGGCATGATCTGAGCTATTCTTCCGACCCTTCGACTATGATTCAATCAAGCATAATTTGAATCTCAAGGATGCCTGATTCGAATCTCACATGACAGAATGCAACATGAACTCATTTTAAGCACGCTGATTTGAATCAAAATATTACTCTCATAACCATGATTTGAATCATCACTTCCAAAAAGATATAGTACTATCAAATTAAAAAAGTTGGCAGCAAAACCAATTAAAACAAGGGAAATGTTAACTAAGTGTCTGGAGACTAGTTAAAGAAAACTAATATAGAAACTTTGCATTGAAAAATGGTGAAAAATAGAATGTTCAATTTTACGAAAGTCTAAAAGTTGTTGTTTTTAGTAAAAAATAATAATAATCTATTTTTACTTTCTTTTTTGAGGAAAAAAAAACTGTGCGTGCAAAACTAATTATGCGACATGCTTTACATTCCATCGTTTTCTTTTATCAATTCCATATGCATAATTTGCTAGTTTTGCTTCGACCATGTTTTGAATAAAAATAGAAGGAAAACACGTATATGGTGTGTCTACATATATTCCCATAATTAATAACTATTTGCATTAAGTAAATCTATTGCTGGCAAAAAGGTTAAAAAAAAAATAAAAAAAATCATAACAAGCACGTTATTAATTTGACTTGGAGAAAGACCATCAACTTTTTGCATTTCTTCTACCTTTACAAACAAATACATTTATCTTATTTGTTTCAAAAGCCAATTTGCACCCCGTAAAAAAAACAAGGCTTAAGTGCAGTTTTACCCCCCCTATTTTGATTGAATTTGGATTTTGCCCCTCCTATTTTAAAACTCGGAATTTTACCCCCTCTATTTTGATTGATTATGGATTTTGCCTCCCCTATTTTATCCACATAAATAATTATTTATATTAACTGTTTTTTATTATTTATTTTTTAATGAAAAAATAAAAATAAAACCAAAAAAATGAATAAAAAATACTAGAAAAAATGCATAAAACTAGTATGATTTCTAAAAATAAAATAAAAAACTAGTATGAAAATGCATGAAAATAACAAATATTTAGAGGTGCAAACTAGTTTTTTCATGTATTTTTAATTGAATTTTTTCTTGTATTTTCATTGTTTTTATATTTTATTTTTTTGCATTTTCTTGTTTTCTTTTTATTTTTTTACCGAATTAATATTTTGTAATCATTTCTTTATTTTTCTAGTATTTTTTGGTTCATTATTTTAAAATAGGGGGGCAAAATCCTGAAACACGTAAAATAGAGGGGGTAAAATTCCCAGTTTTAAAATAAGGGGGGTAAAATCCAGATTCAATCAAAATAGAGGGGGTAAAATTCCGAATTTTAAAATAGGGGGGCAAAATCCAAATTCAATCAAAAATAGGGGGGTAAGACTGCATTTAAGCCTAGATAAATTAAATATTGTTTTTTAGTTTTTAACACTTAAAAATTCATATCTAATTTATATTTTGTTAACAAATTCAAATTTTGATTTCGTTAACAAATTCAAATTTTGTATTGGAGATATTGTTATAGTGTTATGAAAATCTCTGTAAAATTTCATTAAAAAATGTAGGCTTAATGCACATACCGATCTTTTAACTTATTAAGTGTGTCAATTTGGTTCCATAAGTCTTTCTCCGTTTACTAATGTGGTCCTTTCGGTAGTTTTTAACCTTAAATGTCTAACGTGAACCAACTTTGTAGGTGGTCTACCATAGACTTTATTAAAATTTGTAATTTTAACTGTTTGATTCTTTTTTAAATGAAGATTGTTGGATCATGGAGGGATCTACCGTAACTTATAATAAACCTCAAGCACCTAATTTTTTTTCTTCATCTTCTTCCCATGCCAATCTTCTTCATTTGCATCTTTCTTTCATCTTCATCTTAAACAAAATTCCAGAAAATTACAAAATTTCGTAACTATTTTCCAGCAACTCAAACACAGCGAATTCCAGAAAATTATAAGATCAAAAAAATTACAAAATTACAAACACACACCAAACCTAATCAAAACAAAACAACAAAACCAACACAATAATTTGTATATCCGCAACAGATACGAGCACAACAACAAGTGATGAATAAAATGAAAGAAATATAAGTAATGGATTTGAAGAGAAATTCAAGGAGAGGGAGTTAAAAGCTTAGATTACATACATAGCAGAAATGAAAGCAATGAATTGAAGAGGAGATTCCAGAACTTTTTTATTTTTGAAACTGCATATTCATTAAAAAGAAAAAAACAAACTGATGGCCAAAAACGAAGGCCACAACCGCACCTTCCCAACCCAAAAACACACTGTAGCACAACCAATAAAAGCCTTCCCCAAATACCATCATTTCTAGAACCTCAGTAACAACAACAACAACACAACACAACACAATAAATTCGGTCCAAATCTGCTCCCCAACGGCAACACAACAACAAAAATGGGTTAATGTTCATAAAAAATGAGTTTAAATTAGAATTGGAAGGGTTTAGATTAGATCCAAAAATGAGTTTAGATTAGAATTTGAAAGGATTGATGTAGATGATGAAGGATTGGAATTCGAAAGTGAGTTTTTTTATGAAAGATTGGAAGAAGAAAACATGAACAAAGAGAGAGGAGAATGAACAGGAGAAGAGGAAGAAAGAAGAGGAAGAAGAGAGAAGAGGAAGAAAGAAGAGGACCAAGGGAAATGAGTTTTTTTATTTCTATTTTATTTTAATTTTTAGGAAATTCAATTCAGTAGAAATAATTATATGTTTGAGTCCATTGTATATTTGTACAATTTCTAAATTAAGCCTCGATCACCAATCTTAAATGCCATGTGAGCAAGGAGTTAACAGTTTTTGAATACATTAGTAAACAGAAGAAGATTTATGAGACAAAATTGACACATTAAGAGTTAAGAGACCAACCTGAAAAAATAAAATAAGTTAAGGGACCAGAGAATGTATTAAGCCAAAAATGTAAGGCGTACACATGAGTTGTCATAAAAATAGGGACTAAAAATCGTGACGGAAAATAATTATGAAACCAAAACTTACTGAAAATGTTTAGAGGACTAAGACGAAAATTAAGATTTTTATAGTGATTAAAAACTTATTCAACCCTTATTGTTTTTTTTTTATATATAAATTTAAGAATATATGTATAAATTAAAAGGGTTTGGGTCTAAAATAATTGTTCTGTCTTCAAAAAAAGTTGTGAACAAATATTCAGATTGAAACATGGGATAAGTAGTGTAGTCTAGTTTTAAAGTTTCAACACTACACAAATCAAAATTGGTTATTTATAGGTTATCTTTGAAGAAATGACGGTACTTTGTCCATGATGACACATCTATAGAAAACAGCCACATGCGATGTAGTACATTAACCAAGTCACACTTTCCTTAAATTTTTTTTTTTAACCAAGTCACACTTATGAATTTATTTTATACCGTAAATTAATGATTGTGTGGAAGGTCTTCAAATGTTGACGTGTCTTCATTTTTTTGCGAGGATCGATGAGAGAACTTAGATTAAATCTTAAAATGTATTATTAACTAATATGTAGAATTGTGTCAAACACGAGCAAGAATTTTGGTTTAATATTTTTTTATTATTTAAAATTATGTAAATTATAAATAATTTTTATTTTTTCCTTAAAAAAATATTTTTATTTTTTATAGCGGTCCAACGTCATATATCGTGAACATGTTTTTTGGTCAAACTATTGAATATTAACAATCACACAAATATATTAAATTGAAATTTTTTGTAGTTAGACTATAATAATTTAACTAATTTAACTTTTTTTTTTGAAAAATTCGATTTAATATTTATGAATCCTTAATGAAATCTTTTGGTGTCATAACTAAAATAAAACAAATATTTGAATTATTATATGATTATTAATTAATTTATTCTCTTATTAAATTATTATATTATTAAATTATATATCTTATTATATGATATTATTAGATTAGATATCTTAGGTATTGGTGGTGGACCCTAATCGAATAATAGGATTTTTATTTTTTAATGGAAAAAATAAAAATGATGATATGGTGCAAATTTTTATTGTCCTTATTGATTGGTATACCTGTTGTTGTATTTGCTTCAAGTAATAAAAATGTTGTATTTTCCGATGATCACTGCTATCACTATTTGATGGGTTAATATTATAGGCGATGAAAAAACTCAATTAATAATTCATTATATAAACTTAAGTATACAATAAGTATCATTAAATAATTGCATACCGCTTGCAAATTACAAATCTTCACCATTGATTTTTATAATAATTATTGGTGAAAATTTGAATGTACTCTTTTGAGTTACTTTTAGAGCCGATGAACCCCTTGAACATGATAAGAGGAAGAACATGCAAATAGAATTTGGTGCATAAAAAGAAAAGAGATGTGATAAAATGGATATGATGTAGGAGAAAAAATATTTATAAAGGGCCGAAGAAGAAAGTGACATACAACATGCAGTTCAATTTAGAAAGAGACGCGCATGGGGTGAGAAAGTGTTGGAAAGATACTTGGTCAAAAAAGTAAAAATAAAATCTGAATGATTTTATTTTAATCCAAAGGCTATTATTGAAGGGAACTTCTACGGTACATCCGTAAATTACGGTGCACCGGTACTCTCGTTTACAATTTTTTATAAATTAACTATCATTTTTTATGAATAAAATAGGTGTTTGTTGACATATATATTTTAGAAAATACCATTTTATAAGAAAAAACATCATTTCATTTTTTTATAAAAATCACGCTAATTTTTTTTACATTTTATTGTAAAAAATAATCAAAATTCGCTATTATGAGTAATAAGAATTCAGAAAAATCAAATTTTATTGCGTTGACGTTTTTGGTAAATAAGATTTAGTTATTATTATTATAGGTGATAGAAAATAATTTTTTCCTACAAAAAATAACTCATTAAACTATTAATTTAAGAATTTGGTGTATTAATACACTTAAATTGTTGGGTGTACCATAGAATTTGCCATTATTGAATGCTCGCATCTCTCACATTAAAAATCCTCTCATTTAATATATATACATAGTCAGGATCGGATTCGTTGATACCAAATCGCAACCATCTATTTTTTTAATCTAAAGGTCCATAATTGTTTGTTAACATCATATTTTGTGTCAACATTGAGTAGACCTACGAGACACAACATTGTTATGCATGACATTTTAAACTCATTGTAGAAGGTCAACAATCTGTTGCTAGGAAGTCGAAGACGTCAAACACAAATGATATAAATCATGTTGATTGTTATCAATGGCGGCTTCACCACCCAGCGACCCCGGGCACGTGCCCGGGCTCCGATCCAATTTTTTTGCAATTTCTTATGTAAATTCCTCTTAATTTCTTGTATAAACTCTTATAAATTGGGCAATTTCTTTAGATTTTTTTTATTTTTGCTTGCAATTTTTTATGTAAACACCTATAAATGTGTTGCAATTTTTTTTTCGGCCCAAACTTTGTAATAATCCTGGCTCCGCCATTGATTGTTATCACACACTTTCTTACTGATTGTTATAACACACTTTCTTATTCTTATGTTTTACCACTTTGCTTGAAGCGACGACTTTGAAGACTGCATGTCCCATAGTAAAAATCATTGTCCATAATCCCGCAAGCGTGAAGTCTTAAGTCAAGTCTGCAATGTATGGGAGAGCCGTACACCAGAACATCTACCGACCTAAATGTCGATCTTTTTTATCGTAGATCAGTCAAAAATTTCACATGTATCTCATTCTTCATAAATATTTATGTCCATCCAAAAAAACATTCCTAATGAAATAGTGATTTTAAGAGAAAAAACAATAGTCAATATTATTTTAATTTATTCTTAGTTTTTGTTAAAAAAAAAAGTTTAACAATAGTGTTTTCAAACGATTTTAAGTGTTTTTAGAAAGCATCCTAGAAGCTCTCATAGTTTAAATTTAGACTAGAAAAAAACAAAAAGATTTAAAAGAGTAATTTAAAAAAGTGTGTTAATTGATGATGGAATATTTTGGGGGGTTTATATCGATGGAGTTAAAAAGAGAAAGCCGCGTGGTAAGTGTGATCACTACAAGATCATTCCCTTTCTCGCTCGCTCGCTCCCTGCTGTCAGTCTAATCAAAGTCTTTGCTAGTTGTTAGTTGTTTGTAATAATCCGAAAAGCTTAAGCTTAGGTTACTCTGTTTTTGTTTTATTTATTTATGATTTTTGATATTGATAATTAGAGAATCAATCAATCAAATCTATCTATCTATCTATTTGTAGAATTGGGAGATGAGCCTGCCCTTGAATTGATTGAATGGGTTGTTTTTCGTGTTTCGATTCGAAGGAGGATGAGAAGTTGAATCCTAATCAGCATCAACATCAGGAAACCCATCATAATCATCATCACGATCATAATAATATTTCTAGATTGCCCTCTTCCGGACCCTCTGGTCAGTTTTTATTCCTTTATATTATATTCATGATAATTGATGATCTATCTGTATGTATGTATGTATGTACGTTTCTCATTCTGATCTGATGATTGATTATGTTATTCCAATCCAATTCAATTCTTTCTTTCTTTACAAATAAATAGATAAATATATCTATCTAGGAAATCAGATCCATCTTAGTTTAAGTTAAAAGTTGAAGTTGACTTCACATGACCATGAGTTAGTTAATAATTATGCCTTTTCCTCCAATTCAGGAGGAGTGGAGAAGCTGCGGTCAACAAGTAATGGATCTTCCAAAAGGGAATTGCAATTGCAATTGCAATTACCTGCTGCTCTCAAAGACGGACCACCTGGCCAAATTGCCGCTCAAACTTTTACTTTCCGTGAACTTGCCGCTGCTACCAAAAACTTCAGGCCTCAGTCCTTTTTAGGGGAAGGTGGTTTCGGAAGGGTCTACAAGGGACGCCTCGAAACCACGGGTCAGGTATTATATCCTTCTATGCATCCATCCTTCTTTCAACTTTCTTATCCTACAATTACAAACCATTCTCATTATCTTATCCTATACAGGCTGTTGCTGTTAAACAGTTGGACAGAAACGGTCTCCAGGGTAATCGGGAGTTCCTTGTCGAGGTTCTCATGCTCAGTCTTCTACATAGCCCTAACCTTGTCAGTCTCATTGGATACTGTGCCGATGGCGACCAACGCCTCCTAGTTTATGAATTTATGCCATTGGGATCGTTGGAAGACCATCTTCACGGTATCTAGTTAATATTTTCCACGCTGCTCCTTTCTAATGTATATGACTATAGTTGATTGTCACATAGAAGCTGGCAGTAGGATCGCATGATCATGAATTGAAATTGTAGTTTGTTTAGCAAATCATCCGACACATTGATTAGGATGATTTATTGTGGCATGTCAGCTTTAAAATGAAAATCAAATTGAAATTAGTTTAAGCCTTTATACAACTTGGTAACTTTTTTTGTTTAGTAATCTCTCTCTCCCTCCTATTTAAGTTTGTGTTGAGGTAGAGATGCGTACGTGTACAGCCTCTCCGCTCGGGGGTAAGACTGCATACATCTACCCTCCTCAGACCCGTAATGGGAGTCTCGTGCATTGGGCTGCCTTTTTTTATTTACTGAGGTAGAGGGGATCGTTGAGGCTTAGCTTTTGGATTGGAGCCAGGCTTTTTGACAGAGAAAACTACATGTTAGTTCGTTCTGAATAAAAGTAGAATGCCTTAAGACTCCTTCCAAAATTTCATATATTAAAAATAAATAAATAAAAGGAATGTTTTAAACATTAAGTGTTTTCAGAATTATGAGTTAAACATGTGAAAATAATGATAATGAGATAAGAATTTCAAATTCAGAAGTACAAGCTTGAAGGTACTTTATTAATTGTTTTAGCCTTCTTCTCAAAGTACAAGCTTGACCGTGAGTGTGTGCGTGTGTGTGTAGACCTGGTCCGAAAACCTCGATAGGAATTCCTACAATGACGGTACTTTATTAATTGTTTTAGCTTTCTTATATGGAAATATATTTACTAGAGATGTTTGCAAGAATGAATAAGAGTTGAAGTGACTTAAATGATTTAGAATGAATGACTTGTTTATTACACAATGATGTATACAAGCTTATATACAAGAGAGAATCTCTCAATAAAGCAAAATAAGAAAACTAAATCAACCATAATAAATAGAGAATAATCAACAATCCCCCTCAAGCTGGAGCATATATATCATATGCATCCAGCTTGTTACATATTCAATCAATCCGATGTCCTCGTAGAGGTTTGGTGAAGATATCGGCTAGTTGATCATTGGAGCTTATTGAAGAGGTTTTAATGATGTCAGAAAGGATCTTCTCTCTGATAAAGTGGCAATCAACTTCTATGTGTTTATCACACATAAGTTCCATATGACCCAAAGATGCAACGTCGATTGATTATCACACTGAAGTTCCATATGACCCAATTCACAAAATTTTAACTCTTCTAACAAGTGCTTCAACCATAAAAGTTCACAAGTATCACGTGCCACAGCACGATACTCCGCCTCAGTACTTGACCTTGCCACAACAATTTGCTTTTTACTTTTCCATGAAATTAAGTTTCCTCCCATTAAAACACAATAACCTGAAGTAGATCTTCTATCATTCACATCACCTGCCCAATTTGCATCTGAATATCCAACAATATTGTTATGGCCTCTGTCTGAATAAATAAGTCCTTTTCCAGGTGACCCTTTAATATACCTCAAGATTCAAACCACAACAGTCGAATGGCTATCACAAGGTGAGTTCAGAAATTGACTTACAACACTAACAACAAACAAAGTATCTGGTCTAGTCGCAGTGAGATAATTCAGCTTCCCAACTAACCTCATCTGCCTGGGTTAGAATACAACTCTCCTTGATTCAGTAAAAGCTTCACATTGCGGTCCATAGGAGTATCAACTGGTTTACAATCAAGCATCCTTGTCTCTTCCAAGATATCGAGAACATATTTTCTCTGAGAAATAACAATGCCTTCTTGGGACTGAGCTACTTCAATCCCAATAAAATAACGCAATCGACCTACTCTCTGGAGCTGCAACATGTCGACGTCCATAAGTAACACCATAACGACGGAACTCAGGACGACTCTGTGGCTGTGGAGGTCGCTAAGTATGGACAAATGGTTCAAATAGAGGAATTGGTAACACTTGAGAGTTAGAATTTGATGTAGTTGGTGTTGTAAAGGAAGGTGTATCCTCAAAGAAAGTAACATCTGCAGAGACTTAAAAACGATGTTTAGATGGACAAACATTGATAACCTTTTTGAACTCTTGAGTACCCCAAAAACACACACTTGACAGCTCGTGGAGACAATTTGTCACGACCAGGAGAAAGATCATGAACAAAACAAGTAGAGCCGAAAACTCGAAGTGGGACAGAGTACAAGGTTTCCTTAGGAAACAAGAGAGAATGTGGAATCTAATTATCCAAAACTGATGATGGCATACGGTTGATCAAATAACAAGCTGTGAGAACCACATCACCCCAAAACTTTAAAGGTGCATGAACATTGATCAATAAGGTTCGAGCTGTATCAACTAGATGACGATGTTTCCGCTCAGCGACACCATTTTGTTGCAGTGTGTGCGAACAACAGACTGATGTGTGATACCATGTGTAATAAATAAGGAGTTGAATTATGCACAAAAGTACTCTTTGACATCGTCACTTCTCAAAACTTTGTTGTTTTACCAAATTGAGTCTTTATCTCTGACCAAAAAGTATTAAATCACCAAATAATTATGAACGATCCTTCAATAAGGTTATCCAAGTACATCGCGAGAAATCATCGATGAAAGTAACATAATACCTATACCCTAAATTAGAGGGCACACGGCTAGGACCCCAAATATCAGAATGCACAATATCAAAGGCATGCCTGGATCTTTTACTGGCACTGCTATGAAAAGATGTTCGAACATATTTGCCAAGCTGACATGACTCACACTCGAGACTTTAAATGTGAGTTGTGGAACCAACACTTTTAACTTATCTAGACTTGGATGACCCAAACGACGATGAATGATATCTGGAGATGCAGAAACATTGCATACAGTTGATGAAGGTGATTGAAGGTAATAGAGACCTTGTTGTTCAGAGCCTGCTCCAATTGTATTTCCCGTACTTTGGTCTTGTATACAGAGAGAGCCAGAAGTAAATGTTATGGAACAATTGAGAGAACGAGTTAGCTTACTGATTGAAATCAAATTAAAAGGGAAACCAAGTACAAATAACACTTAATCTAAGGATAGAGATGGTAAATGTGAAGCTTGACCAATACCAATAACTTGTGCCTTAGAATCATTAGCAAGGGTAATGCTATGAGGTATTTTAGGAGGTGAGAAGTTATAAATAAGAGACGGGTTACCTACTACATGATCAAAAACACCAAAATCTAAAATCTATGACCCCATAGAGTGAGATAGGCAAACTGTAGAATTACTGAAATGAGCCAATGTGACTGACGTTGAAAGCTCTTGAGCAGCCATCATATACAAACTAAATAACGGACTAAACAAACCGTAGAGTGTTCAACAATAGCGATGAATGTGCAGATATACACAGTAGACAAATGTTTACGATCACAAAAAACTCCAAAACTTTTCTCAAACATTGTCTAGCATTGCAGAAACAGTCAACCAACTGAAAGTTTCAATGCTAAGAAACAGAAACTATGAGAACCCGACATAGCTGAAGCGAAAAACTACTGAAACGCTCCCCACTTTTTTTTGGTCAAGTAGCCTAGTGGCTAGAATTCACTTTTTCCAAGGTGAATAAGTGGGGTGTCTGGGGTTCGAACCCCGGCCCCTGCATATAACAATGCATGTCCCTGCTAACTGAGCTATGCTCACGGGGACTAATGACCTCACTTTTATATTCTATCAACCAATAAATTCAATTGATGTTCAGGTTCCAGATCTTACAATGGGAATGCATTTCATTTCAACTCTTATTGTTTTAAGAGGCATTTCACTTTGTTGATTATTCTTTATTTATTATGGTTGATTTAGTTTGCTTATTTTGCTTTATTGAGAGATTTTCTCTTGTACATAAGTTTGTATACATCATTGTAATAAACATGTCATTCATTCTAAATCATTTAAGTTGGTATCAGAGTCTCTTCAAGATCCATTGAGCCACCTGCTATCAGGTTTCTGCTATCGGGCCACCCACCAGTTATGTACACGAACCAGGCTCAATAGTGCTGGTCGTGAGGGGGTGTGTTAAGTGTCCCACATCGGATAGGAGATGGCCTGACAATGTGTTTATAAGTGAGGGCAATCCTCACCTCAAAAGCCGGTTTTGTGGGGTTGTGTTAGGTCCAATCACGATTTCTAAGTTGGTACTAGATGGTTCGGTTTTGGCTCTATTTTCGATTTTAGGGTTCCATCACTGGAGCCTTGCCGGTGACACACGCTCCACCTTCGTGATCAGAGCCCTTCGATCTGCCATCTCCAGTAACCGTGCAGCCGTATTATTTCTCATGCGCCGCCAACAATAGTCCACCTTACGCGCGTGTGTGGGCCATACGCCGCCCTCTGATGGTCCGTTTTCTACGGCGATTTTTCCAACAGTTGTGTCATCAAGTTTTGTAATTGCAAGATCAAGGTGTCATAAAGTATCAGATTTTGTCACTAATGACTAATGAAACTTTCACAAATCTATGCCATAGATTCTACAAGGATGGATAAATGCATCTTGAACTGCTTAAGGGATGCATGTTAGCTCCTTCAAGAGATAATAGAAAGAATAATTTTCACACTAGAAAGTTTATATGTATGATCAACTCGAAAAGGTTTCCTGAGAAGCCTGATCGACTTAGTGTGTGGAATAGCCTTCCTTTTAGATTCCGAATTACAGAAAAGGAATACCATACATTTGATAATCATTGTATTGTCTGCTAGAGGTGTTTTGTTTTATCCTTACTGTTTTTGTCTTCTGATGATTGGGAAGTGTCCCTAAATTTGGGAAGAATAGAGGATAAATGCTGTTTGTACATCACTGCATTCTTAAAACATAACACATTTAACTTCTTTTATTGACAAGAACATAATGCATTTAACTTGATAAAAACTTGTGTTAACTCATTGTTTATCGACTCATGCAGATCTCCCCCCGGATAAGGAGCCATTAGATTGGAACACTAGAATGAAAATAGCTGCTGGTGCCGCAAAAGGATTGGAATACCTACATGACAAGGCAAATCCTCCAGTAATTTATAGGGACTTCAAGTCATCTAATATATTACTTGATGAAGGTTATCATCCAAAGCTTTCTGACTTTGGTTTGGCAAAGCTTGGTCCTGTTGGGGACAAATCACATGTTTCCACTCGTGTCATGGGAACTTATGGTTACTGTGCTCCTGAATATGCTATGACTGGACAATTGACTGTAAAATCTGATGTATATAGTTTTGGTGTAGTCTTTTTGGAGCTAATTACTGGCCGTAAAGCCATTGACAGCACCCGCCCCCATGGAGAGCAAAACCTTGTCACATGGGTAGTTCTATGATATTTTCCTGTCATTTTAAGTTAATTTATCTTGCATCAACTTATGATTGCATAACAATGGAGTGATAATGGTGGTTTCATATTTATGAGCAGGCACGGCCTTTGTTCAATGACCGTAGGAAGTTTTCAAAGTTGGCAGATCCACGGTTGCAGGGGCGGTATCCCATGCGAGGTCTTTACCAAGCTCTAGCTGTGGCATCAATGTGCATTCAAGAGCAGGCAGCTGCACGTCCTCTGATTGGGGATGTGGTGACAGCCCTCTCTTATCTTGCCAACCAGGCACATGATACCAACAATGCTAGTATTGGTAATAATAAGGGAACTGGTGATGAGAAAAGGAATAGAGATGATAAAGGTGGAAGAATATTAAAAAATGATGAAGGTGGAGGATCTGGACGCAGATGGGATTTGGAAGGATCTGAGAAAGATGACTCCCCACGTGAAACTGCAAGGATGTTAAACAGGGATCTTGATAGAGAACGTGCTGTGGCTGAAGCCAAGATGTGGGGAGAGAACTTAAGAGAAAAAAGACGACAGAGTGTGCAGGGCAGTTTTGATGCTTCTAATGCCTAGTTTACATTCTGCAAATCCAAGCACTGTCTTCTGTAATATCTTGATTGTGGCCATGCAAGGTGAATTTTTTTTGGAATCTCATCTTTCGTAGAGCTGGTCTAGGACAAGCCTGAATGGTCATTTTGGCGTTGACCGGGCTCTAATTTGTTTGCAGTGGATGCAAGGAAACATTATGAACCTGGTACCAAATCTGTTACTTCAGCCTTTTATGCACTTCGTTTTCCTTAATGTATTTAATTTGCCCGGTGGTCGTGGGCATACCGAAGTTGTACATTATTTGCTGGTATTAGGAGCGCAAGGTTACAAAACTAGTGTTTTAAAAAAGATGCTCCCGTCAAAACATGCAAGAATAAAATACCTGTTCTAACTTCCTTGTTTTTAGGTTTTGCCCGAGCTATTACGAGAGATTCCAACAATATTCTGAGTAAGCTCTAGCAGTTTGCTTTAATTTCGTTATCCAACTGAACTAACATTCAATTATTGGTAAAAAAAAGAAGAAGTAACATACAGTTAGAGGTGGCAAAATTAATAATTTATCCATCATCTATCGTGCTTATCCATTTATTGTACGGATCGTTAGAAGTCCATTTGCTATACATACAAGTCTATTGGATTATAATTATTTATATAAAAAAAAGAAAAAAGAATTGCTTTATCCCCCCACATTTTATAAAAATTGATATGTTCGTAGTGGGCGAGAGTCAAATATAAAGAAAAAATAATATACATCTTTATGAATCTTATCTTAACGATGTTTAGTTACTATAGAGATTGAACGCATCGAAACAACAAAAATAAATTTATCTGTCAAATAATTTTTTTGTTTTTTTTTTCCTTTTTAATATCTATAAAATCTTCTATACATACATTTGAGAATAAAAAACGAGACAAGTATGTTTGGCATATCAAAATCAAATATGTAAGAAAAGTTATATGTTGATGGCAAGGTATAATCATAAACATTTAACCAGTAGCGGAGCTAGAAATTTTGAATAATGGAGGCACCATATATATAATTTGTAGCTTTAAATATACATTACATTTTATTTTTAAAGCAAAAATATGCATCACAGTTGTATTGGAAATATTGCATGATTTTCTCATTTTCAATCTCAATAAAAACATTTCAATTTTAAAAGCAAAAATATTGCATGATTCACTCAAAAAAAAAACTCTATATATAAATAACTAAACAACCATTTAACTATTAATCTCATGCGATTTCACAACTCATTCTTGATAATAGCAGATAGTTTTCTGACTATTGTAGTTGTCATTAGTAGTATTAAGGATGAGTCCAAAAGTAAATATTTCAACACATAATGATTCCTACTCCATCTAAGATGTCATCAAAGTTGAAGTAAATGTACAAATATCACTGCTCTATTGCATAACATGTGAAAACTATTTAGGACAACAAAATATAAAATGTACAACCATTTTAATCTTCCACAAAACCAACATAAGTTTATTATAGTGGGTGGAGGTGGGATGAGATTTGACAAACAAAATGAAAATATTTGCGCAGGCAGAGCTCACACAAGCTTGTGTGTGGCTCCACCACTGCATTTAAACATATTTATTTATTATAATTAATTATTCAATCCTTTTTTTTTAAGTGTCGTTTTAAAATATTAACACCAAAATAACGAAGTGTATTTTTGTACATTTTTTCATATTATACAATCATTTTAATCCACTAATATATTCATATTTTTTGCACGCACTTTTTCTTTACAATAAATTTAATATGTTATCTTTATCTTGTAACAAACATTTGTTAGTTACTATCTTTTTCTCCAACAAATTCCTATTTTTTTGCTCTCTTTCTCTCAACAAATAATTGTCAATTTTCTAAATATTGTTATTCTATCTTGTCAAACGAGTCTTCAACTATTTCTCCCTTTTCACCTCCCATCAACCGTTCCAACGAGTCTTCCACTCTTTCTTCCTTTTGAATGTTCATGGAGTCTTTTATTTTATTTTTCTCTCAGATATGTTCTTTTACTTTGCACTTAATCTTTTTAACAATTACTACCAATCTTATTTATGGAATTTTAAGTATTCAAGGAACCATTATTATAGGTAACAAAATTTATTTAAATTTTAAGATAACAAGAACAAAATGTTGTTTAAAAAATCATACAAACTTTGTTTAAAAAAACAAATTTTGGTTTTACAAATATATAGCATTAATTAGTTTTATTAAAAAAGATAAGAGTAATTGACAAATGGTATAATTGACAAATCATACCCTTGAAATACCAAAACGACAGTTAAATATGAACGAAAATCCACACCAGAATGACACTTGAAAAGGAACAAAGAGAGTATAAAAATCAAATTCAAATCAAATCTCAATCATCATCTATCCACTATACATACATTTGAGAATCAAACAAATGTCAAGTTCACATGGACATCTCATATCTCCTATCAAGAAAAGTTGCACGTTATTACTTTGTAAGTTTTAACGCTGCTGCATGCCCAAGACTGAATTCGAACCCAATACCTTGGTTAAACTAGAAGAGACTTGTGTCATCTCATCTGAGCGCTCTTGAGTTCTAATTTTATTTTATTTTATTTTAATATAAGTTAGTATATTTAGTAATTAGCTACCCAATAATATATTTAACTACCACAAATGAGATTATTTGTCGAAAAATTAGTACATATAAAAATATCGATAGATATCATCATATCAACTTGTTTCATAGATGTATTTTGTCTTATTTTAACACTTGATCTCTTAAACACCTACATAGAGATGTTTATTAACGATAAAAACTATCAAAACAACACTCAATATATATTTTTTTCTTGTTTTTTTATATTTGGCACCCTCAGACAAAAAACAAAAATGACTATAGCTTCGCCGCCGATAAAAACCTTTGACTAAAATTTAATTCATATTCTATATTAGACATACAAAAAAAATTGAAGTAAATTGTCTTTACGGCCAAATAACAAAATATCTTTTATTTATAACAATTTATCTAACTCAAGTTGAAAATTAACTACCATTTAAAATATTTTATGTCCAGACTTTATTTACTTTGGGACGAAACATGATAGCCAAAATAACATGAATTTGAAAGATGAATCAACTTATACATATTTGATTATGAGACCTATTAGTTTTTGAGGAGAGAAAAAGTCTTTATTTAGCTATCGTGTAACTAATAGATACGCTAACATTTTTATAGAGAGAACAAGTTAATATCTCTGACTCTGACAGTAAATGAAAGACAAAATTCGTTGAAGGTGCTTTAATTTTTTTATAATAAATAATTGCCTATTATTTGAGAGAACGGACATCCTCAAGTCAGCCTCGTTGAGCAGAGCATTCAAGTTAAAGATATTATTGAATTGTAGATTTGGTAGTAAATGATTACTCCCTCAAGTTTGTGTCTTACGATGCTCACAAACTGTTTGTTGATATGTTCGACTAAAATTCATTTGTGTTGTTTGTCTTAAACGTGTGCAGTGCAGTGCAATTCGATGGAGAGGAAGGGGTGCTTGACTGTGATGCACGGTTGTGTAATTATAACAATGGACGTGGAGCAGCGGGTGTTTAAGGACGGAGGTATCGTTGTTGATCAAGATAAAATCAAAGCAATTGGACATTCCCATCATATTCTTTCTGACTTCTCTCATCTTGCCGATCAAGTTATTGATCTCACCGGCCACATCTTGCTCCCTGGACTCATTAACACACATGTTCATTCTTCTCAGCAACTTGCCAAAGGCACTGCCGATGATGTTGACCTTATCACCTGGTTACACCACCGCATTTGGCCTTACCAATCAAACATGACCGAACACGATTCTTACCTCTCTACTTTACTTTGTGGTATCGAACTCATTCACTCCGGTGTAACCTGTTTTGCTGAAGCTGGCGGCCAACATGTTTCTGGAATGGCCACAGCAGTCCAATTGCTTGGTTTGCGTGCTTGTTTAACCCAGTCCTATGGATTCTGGCCACGGTTTGCCCTCATCCTGGGCCGCTCTTACCACTCATGATTGCATTCAGTCTCAAAAGGACAATTATCACAAGTACAACAATACAGCCCAAGGTTGCATCAGAATCTGGTTTGGAATTAGACAAATTATGAACTCTACTCATCGCTTGCTTCTTGAAACCAAAGATGCTGCTACACAGCTCAAAACAGGAATACACATGGTAGCTAGCTACCTAACTCATCTCTGTTTCTTCTTTACATTGTTACATTACAAGAAGAGATACTTATCACATACTTGTTTACCTTGAGCTTTTACATACATTTTGTTTTTTGCATATTTGTCAGCACGTTGCAGAGCAGAGATACCTTATGAGAACCAACTAGTCGCGGATGTTCATAAAGTTAATCATGGAACTGTTACATACCTGGACAAGATAGCTTTCCTTCAAAACAATCTGTTAGCAGTTCACTCAGTTTGGGTGGATGATAATGAGGTAAATTTTTGCCTCTTAAATTCATCTTTCAACAAAACTCAGTTCATGAATGAAATTTCCGTTCTTTCTTATTTATAATAAATAGTAATGGTGGTATGCAAATAAACGTCCACAATTGTTTGCAAGTATGGACAGATATGAACTTTGTGGATCTAGCTACAAACTTTACTAAAAGTAATCCTTTTACCCCATAAATGTGACAACTTTAAAATGCATAGTTTGCAGTAGATATGCTCAATTCGGTAATGCAGTTTTCCTTGTTGATAACTATCACACTATGTTCCCCACTCCCTGCCCTCCTCATTATTCCTAAAGAGACTAATTGAAAGGAACCTACCAACTTCCTTAAGAAGACTGACCGAAAAGAGAATTCTTGGGGAAGAATAAAGAACAAGAAAAGCTTCTTGAGGTGTGTACCTTTATTGGTAAAGTTTTAGCAACAATCCAACCCAGCTAAAAAAAGTGAGACAAAAAAGGTGTATGAAGAAGCAAAATGAAAGTTAATAGAACCCCAAAATTCAAGATAAAGAGATTGTATTATAATGTAAATGGGTGAGCTTAAGAGCTCTACAACGGTTGTAAAACAGAAAAGGAAATGATAAACCAGGGTTCAGAGATCTCCTACCAGAGCTAAGCTCTTAGACCAAAGAGAAACTCTCCTAACAAATTCTTAACAATAATTCTCAATGGCTGATTCACTCCCAGTTTCCTCTCTTTTATAACCCCATTCACATTACAATCAATGTCACCTCATTAATAATTTTGAATGGATGATTTAATTCCCTTTTCCTCTCCCCATTCACATGACAATTAGTGCCACCTCATCAACTAACTTTTACTCTCTATCACTGGCCCCACTTTGACCTTTCAGGTTCCTATCAGAAAGTATCAATACATACTAAGGGATAAACTGACCTTCCTAGGCTGTGTTTATAAGTTACTGGAATGGCAATTAATCATAGATTAGTGTAAGGAACAATAATTATTACTGCCCAACATTTTCAGATATCTCTTCTTTCAAGGGGAGGGGTCAAAGTATCTCACTGTCCAGCTGCTGCTATGCGAATGCTTGGATTTGCACCTGTTAGGGAGATGCTTGATGCTGGTATCTGTGTCTCCTTGGGAACTGATGGGGCCCCATCAAAGAATCACATGAGCATCGATTCATCTCAAGTTTATACTTTTAGTATCCTTTCTTATTCATTTTTCTATTTTTCCTCACTATTTCTCATCAGTATCCTGTATACAAATATGGATTTTAATGTGAAGAGTTTTTCATTTTCAAAACACCAGTAAAATACACCATGAAAATTTTGATGTAAGCCAATGTACACCAAACCCTCCCCATACCACATAGTGGTGGGAGTCTCATGCTTGAAATGGAAAATGCTAGGCAGTATACTCTATAAAAAAATGCAAGATAAAGTTTACTGGGTGGGAACTTTCATTAATAGATGATATTTGCAGTTGATGAAATGTACCTAGCTTCTCTAATTAACAAAGGACAGGAAGTCTATGCTAATGGAACTACAGATCCAACAGTACTGTCTGCCGAAACTATTCTTAGAATGGTTACAGTTAATGGTGCAAAGTCAGTATTGTGGGATGATGAACTAGGTTCTCTTGAGGTTGGGAAAAAGGTTGGTATTGGTTCCGATTATTTTACTCTCGTTGTTGTTGTTATTGTGGTTTCCTCTTCCTCTTTTAACAAGGACTAACTACTAGATACCTTTTATGTTTCGAAAATAAACAAACTTGAATACCTTTTTTAGTTGGACACAACATCTACTACAGATATTTGAATACTTGAATTCAATGCAGACAACTTTGGCACGAGGAAGCAGGATAGTTAATAATTTTTTATCGTTGTTATATTTTATTGTGCATAAAGTACAATTGAAACATAAAAAACTTGATATCTGTTGGCCGTTAAGATATTCATTTTGTGAACTTTGGCAAACAATGAAGGAATGTAGGGGAAGTTCTCAAGATCATATGGACTTGAGGTGTGAAAATTCAACCATCACTATTGTGTAAAACTTGTTGCATCCAATTTGATAACTGGCAACTTGTTTGCTGGCTTTCTGGTCAATACTTCCACCGTATCTTTCTTTTCTAGACCACATCATTTGTAGATGATGACACAACAATTTTTTGCCATTGCCAGCTGTCATTAATGTCCAATAGATAAGAGATTTTATGTTAGGCAATCAGGTCTATATATTTTAAAGGAACTACCTACAGTTTTATTTTTTATTTATTTATCAATATTGTTTCAGCTTATATATTTGTAAAAAGACCATGTCCGGCTTTCAGTTGCCTGTTTATCACCATTGTCTGTCACAAACTGCCACCCATCTCTTACTGGAAACCTCAATAGAAAGTTCATGGTCCCGGAATCATCCAACCATAAAAGACCCATTCCTAGAAATCATATCATGCCTGTTGCCTACCCTTTCTTGTTTGCAAATTCATTTTGGGGAAATCAATCTTAATTCTTGTTGATATATAAATATATAGTAAATAATTATATTTATGCTCAAAATATATTTTAGCTTACTCTCTAAGTTACTTAGGATATAATATTATGATGAATATTCATTCTGTAAATATATCATAGCTTAGGCCCTAAGTTACTTACTTCTATATGATAAATCTTCCGTTGTGCTATTCAGACACACGTTATTTCATCATGTCTCTCTTTTCTCTCTTTTGACCCAAAAAAAGGAACAAATTCAAAAAATGTAACATCAGCTGACATGAGGTACCGTCGAAGAGTAGGAGAGTAGCACCGATAACCCTTTTGAGACCGATGATAACCAAGAAAGACACATTTGAGTGATCGGGCCGAGAGTTTGTTAAGACCAGGAGAAAGATCGTGAACAAAACATGTGGACCCAAACACACGGGGTGGAAGTGAGTGTAAAGGGGTATTAGGAAAAAGGACCGAGTGTGGGACTTGATTACCTAAGACCGAGGAAGGCATGCGATTTATAAGATAGCATGCCGTTAGAACAGCATCCCCCCCAAAACGAAACGGAACATTACTATGAAGTAAAAGAGTTCTAGTGGTTTCAATGAGATGACGATTTTTCCGTTCGGCAACCCCATTTTGTTGAGGTGTATGGGCACATGATGTTTGATGAAGAATACCA
>Ga0315914_1001555_pt1 | contig 34487 bp, 11 predicted proteins | sample MpolenodulesMG_FD_203920 | JGI IMG/M metagenome (GOLD analysis project Ga0315914, IMG submission 203920) | Medicago polymorpha root nodule microbial communities from Los Angeles, California, United States - elongated nodules | ecosystem: Host-associated > Plants > Roots > Nodule | place: USA...
TTGTGTAATATAGAAGAACTGTCATCAACTGCTTCAAACAATACAACAACGTGATACACCTTTACAAGACGTAGCAAATAATGTCATGAGAAAACTACACGTCAAAAGAAAGCCAGATGCAAATACATCACTTCAAAAAAATTAGAATTAATCTGGTAAAAGATTAATTTGGTAAAATTCAACACTTCAAAATTCAAATAATGTCCGGTCTGGAGGAAAGAAGAGGGGAGAAGAAAATGATGTATATTAGTCGGTAGTAATAATCTGGTAAAAGAAATGAAAGAGATTAGAGAGCTAGATTATTATAGTATTCAACTGAAACAAAAATATGCAAATAAATGGCAAAATGGTCATTCGGTAAGTACCTACCGAACAGTTCTGTATTTATATACTAAATGTGTATCACAGGCTAATTTAGTAATTTTAGGGGGCCTAAGAAGATATAGGGGGCCTAAAAAGTAACATCCTTTTTATATGGATTAAATGGGCTAGGGCCAAAAAAACACAAGTGTATTTTAGACTAACTTTTTTGAGTTTTACTTTTCCCACCTATGCCTTTCCCCGCGCGCCCTGTTTTTTCCACTTTTACCCCTGGTCCGGATTTAGTTTTCCGGATTTTAAAATTCGAAAAATAATTTTCCATAATTTTTTTCATCTTAATCTTTCAAATCCGTAAAATAACTGCAAATAGGAATATGAAACAGAAATAAAAAGAACACAAAGGTAAAAGGAAGTCATTTTATTAATATATGAATAATACATTACAAATGTTGAAGCTTTTTACATAAGAACCTAAAACTATTTCTAGGGGGTAAGTTATACCAGTGGCTCCGGGTGATAGGACATACCAGTAGCTTCACTGTTGGAGGGGAGACAGAGGGGGCACAAGGGCTTCTAGGAAGCAAGAGACCATGATGGTCAAACTTAAGCCCAAACAGACCAACCGCAAAGTAGATAGCTCTTTACGTGACAAATAGATTCCTCTCTATGTGCCAGCATGGTGAAGATCCTCAGCATGCTTTCAAAAATATATAGTTACTCCTTTCTGCCTCCTTAATAGATAGATAATGCAAAAATATCAAGAGGTTGCTATGAGTTAGATCTTGCTGCCTGTCAGATGAATATGTCATTTGGCAAGGCAGCAAGATCTAACTCAAAGAAATCCTCTTGAAAATACCTTCCCAAAAGATTCATCATTTCTGTTATTATGGTTTTTCTAACTGTTTATTTGTCTTATGTTGCTTCTATTTATGTTATGTACATTTGTTCTATTTTTTCCAAGGCATTCGCAACGAAAACGATCCAAATAAAGGGTTTGATGCAGTTCGGACTTTATAATCCGGAATAACATCATGCATTCCAGATTATAAAATCCGGAAACCCTCAGCAACATTTTGGTCGGTGACGTTTCACCAAAGGTTAGGCCGGTTAGTGGAGTTTGAATGCATTTTTTTTTACGGTTTTGAATGTGGAACACATTTTATTTGACTATAATTAAGACCTATAACATATTTAAGGCTATAAAAGGTTTGGATTTTCCTTCATTTTTCTTCACCTAATTTCTTACATTTTCTTCAAAAAAAAATTAGTTTTTTAGGTAGCTTTTAGGAGTGTTTGTGGTGTCATGGTCATTGTTGACCGCTCATACGACCCCTGCGGTTGCATTGTAGTTTATGCGGGGGTCGTATAACGGTCAACAAAGACCCTTAACATGAAAGAAAGACACAAAATTTCATATCGTATGTTTCCATATTTTATTTTCCCAAAGCACTAACAATCTGATTCGGAAAACGAAATCCGGACCAGGGGTATTATTGAAATTTTTGCAGGGCGCGCGAGAGGGCAGCAAGGTGGGAAAAGTAAAACTCGACTTTTTTAGCCCTGGTCCAACCCAAAATGTGGGCTATTAGCCCCGCCCATTTTTGACATCTCTAGTCATATCCAAGATCTCTTAAAGTTCCAGTGACATGTTATTTTTAAGCACACTTGATCTTGACGTGAAAGGAACAAATGTACTAATTGAATCTCTAGTTTTAGTCTCAATCAGAGTTTGTACGATCTTGAGGTTCAACCTAAGGAATTCTTTTGGACTTCGACCTTTTTTGTTCACCAAAAAGAAATAAAAGATATAACTAATAAAAAAAAAGTTCCTGAAAAATCAATTTAGGTTTTGCGGAAATTCTGTAAATTCATCCTACTTAATGTGTATCTATATTATATATAAAGAAAATAGTTCATTTTAAAAAGATTTTGGACTGTTTTTTTATTTCAATTATACCCTTAAACATTTTATTTTTTTATAATAACTTTAGATTGTTGATGTTTTTAAAAAAGATAAGATTTTTTATTATATTTGTTATATTATTGTTGTCATTGAAAACGATAAATTTGGTTTGTTGAGTTTGTTACATTTGAAAGTCACAAATATCTATATATACATGTATAATATCGTTTGTAATTTACACGCAAATTTCTATAAAATGTCGTTGAAAATCTACATGTGTTAACGCAATAAAAAGAGCAGAAAAACAGACACACAAGTGCCCGTCTTTCCGCTAGTTCTATATAATAAATATGGGTGAAACATGTAAACCTGGCTGCGAGTATTCTGTGAAAAGTGAGAAACAAATTAAAATTTTGAAATATTGTTGGGTGAAAGGAGTGAAGATGGATATAGAAAGACTTCTCAATATTGTATCTTCAAATTTTAATTTTAAGTTGAATTTTTTTTTTTTGTAGAGGGACTTTAACTAAAGATTCTTTTCAAAGAGATTTTTATAGGGTTTTGCTAGAAGCCACCTATAAAGGTGTCTGTTACCAACCCACACCTCAAGGTGTGATTTCGATTTTTTAGTTATAACTTTGCTAAAAGACACCTTCATAAAAATTAGTTGGTGTCTTTTAGCAAATGCTCATAGAATAACTTGCTAAAATACACCTTCATAAAAAGTGTCTTCTAGCAAAACCCATTTTTATGATAGTGTTATAATGAGGGGCGGAGGGAATGGGGTGGCCAAGGGAGGCCATGGTCCCCCCCAATTTTCTTATAATTTTTTTTATACTACTAGTATATTTGCTATTTATGTTATTATTTTACTAGAAATGTCAATGTGGTTCTTCCATCATTAGTATTTTCATTTGAAGTCTTGTGTTATATGCATAAGTGACTCTAATTTTTCTATCTTCTTCCAATATAACTTCAAATGTAGCTTAAATTTCTCATATATGAAGTAGATTTGAACTTTTTTTTTGTTTAACTAGGGTATACTTTTTTAATTTGGTTCCCATTATTTAATTTCTGGCTCCGCCCTGATGATACAAATCCAAAAACTTCGAGTATAAGGTCCGGTTTTTTACCGCTGATATAAGCTTTCGGTAATATTTCACCGATATGTGGTAAAAAAGTTCATCTTTGTTTTGATGATCTAGTTTATTAGTTATGAGCAACGGTAAAAAAGAAAACAAATTATATCTTCTGATCAATCTTGTAAACAAAATTTATATTTTTAGATTTATTAGATAAATGATCTATATGATTTATAATATAGATCACATATATACCATATTTAATACTAGATTTTTGTTTCCTTTTGTAATTATGGTTCAGACATTGCTGTTCTTCCTTGGTACACCTTGTGCCGGGAATAACGCTTTCATGTGTTAATATATTTCATTTTAACCTCTTCAAAAAAATATTAGATTTTTGTTTATAATAGTGATTGGATTTACATGTTTTTAATAACCAAATGGGATTTTTTAGCACAAAAAGAAAGACATACTCTCCTCCTCCTATTACGCATTTTATTCGGTGGGTGCTCTATCCATCTGAATCTGATAGCTCATTCATTCATTTGGTTAGGAGAATGACACCTAAGCCAATAATCCATCTTTCTCGTGCCTTTTGGTAGAAATTAAGAAGTGAAATTTTTTGCATGTGATTTTTAAAGATTTGTCGAAGGCCATGTTGATAAAGAGTAAAGACAAACTAAATTTTCCGCAATTGTGTTGATTCGTAGAAGAACAATTTTCTTTTCCTAAACAACCAAAAATCTTTGAATAAGACAACACGAAGTCAAAAATAATAATAAAGTCATATAATTAAGATGCATGAAATTAATTTGACAAATACCACAGTTGTTAAGTCACTCTGTGTGATGCAAAGCAAAAGTTAGGGGGTTTAGTCCTTATGTTATGCATTTTAATTTCAATGTCCTACAGTTTATTCTTTAGAAAGAAAATATGAATAATTTGCACCAAAGGAAAAAAAAAAAAATGCTAGCTGCAAGTGAAGCACTTATCCACTACAATAAAGTAGTAGTAATTATATAAACTACATACATAGTATCGTGTGTATAAAATTATTAAAATATATGGGGGTGCCATGCCATGGCATCGCAAGTCAAAGTGAAGATCAGCAAATGTTGAACTTGGGAAACATAATTCACATATAATACGTAGATAAGACTTAAGAGAGGCTCTTATCATATAAGTTGTCAAAGACTTAATTGGCTATTATTCTTTTTCCTAAACTAAAAATTAATTGAAGAAAAAAATCCAACTCGGCAAAGGAAAAAATTAAATAAATTAAAAAGAAAGAAAAAGAAAAAGAAAAAGAAAGAAAAAGCTCTTCATGTCATATATGTTTTGTTTTTTTACCTTTTTAGTAGGCATTGTGTAATCGATTTTTCTTTGGTATATTTATGGCTTAATTGTAATTTTATTCCTCTATTTTTACCATTTTGTAAATTTGGCCTCTCTATTTTAAAATTTGACAATTTTGATATCTTTCATATTTTTATGCTAACAATTGATGATGTGATAATTTTAAACGACTTGATATAATATCTTGTGATGAGAAAAAATCAACATTGATAAAATTATAAGAAATTTTCCTTAAAAATTTCATTTTAAACATATCATATCACCATTTTTTTTTTAAAGGATCATATCACCATATTTTAGAACAAATATTTGATGAAGGGTCCAAAAAATTGTCAAATTTTAAAATAAGGAGACCAATTCTACAAAATGGTTAAAATAGGATAACCAAAATTACAATTATGTCGATATTTGTTTTTCTTTGCCTTAAAGATCACTTTTAAAAAAACTCTTCACTCTTCGTCAAAATAAAATAAAAATCCTCACTTGTGGTAGAATGATTATGCAAATATTCAATAGTTTTTTCTGTAGATTTTGCCCCTTCTTCATCTGTGTATATCTTATGATTAGTTTCTCTTGCATCTTTATCTTTCAAATTATTCATTATCTTCATGTCATTGAAAATAGTCTTTCTCTATTACTGCATCACTTCAAGAGTCAACCATATGCATATTAAGATATGTACTGCCCTATTGTTTCTTTGTTTATTTTCTACCTGAATTCTTCAAATTTGTAGCATATAGTTTGTTTACCAAAACTTCTGCATGATATGTTCAATAACTATGTTTGGTCTTTAATGTTTATTACAGGATGTTGTTACGACTTGCTTCTATAGATTACTTGATAGTGACATTTACTTGATGATCTCTGAAGGATTCAATTTTTCTGAGGGACATATTTCTCTAGAAGGCTACTCCATCAAATTAAACAAGTATCTCTATGGTGGCTAAAACGATCTTAACACATGTGGTATAATCATGTTGGTGAATATTTTCTAAGGGATGGATGGATAGAGAAATGATCACATTTGTCCATGTATTTTTATGAATAGGTTTGGAAATGAATTTGCTAAAATTGTTGTCTATGTTGATGAAATAAATATTTTGAAACTCCTTAAAGAGCTTTCAAAGGCTACATACATTTCTTAAAAAACGAGTTGAGATGAAGGACTTGGAAAAGACAAATTTTTGTGAATCTGTCTATCTTTGATTAAAAATTGAACAATTGAATAATGAAATTTGTGTACATAAAAAAACTTATATAGCGAAAGCGATAAAGTGTTTCTATATAGACAAATCTTATCCCTTGTGTACTTCAATTGAAGGGTTTATACTTTTTAGGAGTTGGATTTGGTTATGCTTCTTTGCGTCATTAAACCACCATTGTCATCGAATGACTAATTCTTTTAGGTCTGCCTCTTCTGGTTGCAGACTGTTTGACTCGAAAGGGACATTGATTCTTGTTGTTGTCTTTTGATGCAATGAGTTATTCATTCATCGGTTATCATAATCTAGATTATGTGTTAACGAACATTCACACACCAATCTTTTTTATAAGTTGGTTTTCGCATTCCTACGTGGTTTCATTGGATTGTTCATATGGTGCGGGTTTGATTGTTCCAAATTTGAATTTGTCTTTACCCCTTTGTACTGTTTTGTATTACAAAGGAGTACTTTTGGGCTGTGTTTGTTTCTATGGATAGATTGTGAGGGAGGAGAGAAAGATTAGAGAAAGAAACATTTTCCATAGTTTGGTTTATTTGTCAGGAAGAAAAGATAGTTTTATTTTAGTGGGTCCCATGTCCAAAAACTTTCCGCGCAGAATTGAGAAGAAAGTTGGAAAGGTCATCCAATTAAACAAAATGACCAAATAACCCTTGCATGCATATTTTTTCATCACGTCATGTGCTTTGTTTTTCTTTTATTCCAATTAATTTGATTCACTACCACATGGATTTATGCTGCCATTACTAATTCGTTTTTATGTTATATATATACCTTTTATTTTGCATTGTTATTTGTTTTACTTAGCAATATGTTGTCACTTGTTGCATATTATATTATATTATTTTAATAAGAGGCTATATATGTCATTTTAGTAAATACACATCATTCTTTCCTTTCACTTTCCTATCTCTTTCACTCATATCAAACAACTAAACAATTATCTTACTTTCCATTTATTTTTTATCCACTTTCATTCCTTAAACATTCTTCCCTTTCACTTTCTTTCCTTTCTTCGTCCAAACAAAGCCTTAGTGTTTGTTTGTTTGTTTTTCTTTTTTTACTTTTACTGAATCAGGTTTGTATCTCCAATCATTTTAATATTTCTTTTTTATTTTAATCTATTTAGAGTTATTCGCCGTCTGCACCCTACTCGCCTTAAAAAAAATACAAAATTTACGAATAGAATTTGAAAAGAAAAACAAAATAAAAATTCATACCACTGAATACCGGAAATGTGTGGATGTAGAGCTGCATTTACACTGTCAATTACGTATATAAATGGAGTGGCCCCTACAAACATGGCCTAACCAACCTAACATCAAATTGTGAAATAGTAGTCCCACAAAATGCATGCCATTCCGTCACTAATTCACTACTCTATACACCAACCATCAAATCTCTTCATTTGTTCTACGGATTTACGCTTATAAATAGCCCCCTAATTAAGTGCTCCAACAAACATGGAATGACATCCAAGTTAAACACCAGTGGTGTTCAATCAAATTGTAAAATGGTTTTTCGTTGACATTTTTTTTAACTATATTATTGGTGTGAAATATCATCCGATTTTGTTGATAATTAATCTCTATCGAAAATTTGATTGGTCATCTTTTGTGGCCTCTATATATAGTTTTTTTTTCTGAACAATAAGCCTCATCGAAATTCAGCTACTTGGTAAGAAATATAACATTAAAAAAAGAAACTTTAAGCACGATTGAATCTCAAATTCATATATAGCAAAACGTGGACAAATGTCAACAATTTTACCTACCGTTTTTTCTAATAAAGAAATGCGTTGATTGGTTGAATTGTAATTATCCTTATACTAAAGATGAAGATGCACCACTGATCGTACCAAAAAATATAGCACCACTTATAGAACAAAGTGAATCAATATTCTTTATAAGGACTTCAATTAAATGAATCTTTTTAACATGTTTACTTTTCAGTCACACATTTTCTAGAAAAATTTACGTAATGTAACTCATTACAAGTGATTTAAGTCAAATACACTTAATAATGAAGTTCTTATATTCTAAGTTCCTTAAAAAGAATATGCACCTTCTCGGTATGCATATTACAAATTAATTTATATAAGTATTTCTTCAGTCGTGGTGTTATACAAGCACATTTAGATGAATCATATGATTGGGTGAATCATATTTATCTTCTATACTAAAATAGCACTACTGATTGTACCAAAAGAAATAGCATCACTGAAGAAATATAGTACAAATTAGTAATTTTACAAGTATTTCTTCAACAGTCTCATACAAGCACATTTGGACGTGAATTTGGTCAATTCATGTGCTCCTTAGTTTAGAGGCATTGCCATGAGCTGAGTCACGTCTCAACCAAACAGGATAGAGCAGTTGTCTAACTACCAGTACATAGGATTTTCTTGAGAATACTACAGAACTCTGTAACCAACCCATTGATGTTAATATGCAACGAATCTTGCATCCACGTGCTACAAGTGTTAGACCAACCTAAGCCACAAAATTAAATCATATACTAGTATTTATTGTTATCACATAAGGTACATGTTTCGGTTGTATTCGAACTACATTTTTCTTAGCAGTACTTGTGGCCAAAATGGGGCATGGTCCCTTTATAGCGGTGCACTTTCAAATTAAACATTGAAACTTCTACTACTTCAATTTACCTTTTCATGTAGAGTAAGAGTACAATAGCCTAGCACATACTGACACATTCATCATCAAAGCTTCACTGTGCTTCAAGTAAATGAGTACAACAAACCACTAGTGGAAACTTTAAAGCAAATACATACAGGACCACCTTCAATTGCTATCGGCGCCTCATGATCTACAGTCTCAACAAATCAGAATTAAATTCTTTAATACAGTTTTAAAAGTTGCCTGGAGTTTGGTATAAGAGCTGAAGGAAGTCATAAAGGACCGACATTCAAACTCTGTAAAGGAGATTTTTTTTTAACCCTGAAATTTTCAGGAAAGGGATGCAGTAGTGTATGAAGCAAGGACATGTCATAGTCATCGATACGTCAAAATGGAAAATAATTTGAAAAAATGACATAATTCAATGCAATTTCGTATGTTGGTATTGTGTTGGACAATGAGTTCAGTTAGAAGGTTAATAAAGTCTAACTAATAATTGTTTGAGTTAACATTTGTGGCTAACCGAAACTCATTAACCATTTAAAAGAAAAAATACTAGCATGACAGCTAACTTCAAAAAATTGACATGAATAAATTTCAGTCCGTAAAGTATTCTATCTACATTGCCTCATACAAAGCGTTGGAGAAAAGGTAGAAACAGGATGAGGTCAAGGACAATATTGTTACACCTGTTTCTGACAATAAAAAAAGTTTTGAACCGCAAATTTTCTTACAAAAAAGAATGGTCCATTAAGAAAAAGAATCCACGTAAAATTACAAAAATGAATTAGAAAAAAAAGGGTAAAACATAGACATTGAATGAAAAAGCCCTCAAAATCTTCTTTATCAATCCATGATGACAAATAACAGAATGTACTCTCACATTGATTGAGTTGAATTGAATTTACTAGCTGGAGTGAGGAGCATGAGCAAGCAAAAGAAACACTCTTTAGCCCTCAAATAAATTTTTGTCTCCAGTGATTCTATTCATAGAGCCTTGGTGGTGCACCCTTGCTTTTTCCATGTATACAATTCATCGTGTATCTCTCTACATTGTACATAGTCCAGTTATTACTACTATTTTTGTTTTTCCTTTTTCAGTCTACTTGTTCACCAATTAAGTCTAGACCAACCAAAAAGAAAGATACTCCTTGGAATAGCAAGAAGTAGAAATGAATCCCTTGAGCTGAAAGGAGACTCCTTGCTGAAGCTGTTAAGAGTAAAAAAGCCAAAGCAAGTTCCTTCAAATACATTTTGTTATGTTTCTTCTTCTTCTTCTTCTTAGACACATTTTCCTCTTGTCTCCTGATTTCCTCTTTCATTTCTTCCAGATCAGGTGCTGATGACCCTCGTTGATGCTTTGGTTTCTCGATCAATGAAACTAGATCACCCTCCGATGAACGACCGGACTTCTTAGTGACTACCCATTCGTACGCACTTCCTAGCTGGAATAGGCCTGAGATCATGGCATTGAATTTTGTAACTGACATGGTGTTCTCAAATAGGAGATACGGTACTATGAAAGGAAAAGCTTTTGGAGCTGGAAGAATGTTGAGAAATGACATGACTGCTGGGATATAACAAACAACCCACGCAGGAATCTCGGCCTCCGGTACGAACATTGTCATGGGAAGTATTATGCAGAATAGAGTGAATGAGTAAAATGGCAACACCAACTTTCTAAGAAGGAAAAAGAGAAATATCATGTTGAACTTCTTCCATATGCTTATCTGCAAGAAAGCACAATTCATATCCATGATCCATAATAAGCATAACTGTAACGTTAAGATGTCGAATAAACAAACATTTTGATCTCTAAATGTGTTAGATGTCGTTACCATACTCTAGATTACAGAAACATCTCTAAGCGTAACAGAATGTGAATGCACGTTCGATGATCAAACAAACTAAAGAAAACATATTCAATGACCAAACTGACTAACGAAGGATGCATTTAAGTAAACTTTTTTTTGGGGTAATTTTGATGCATTCAGGGACTACTCTAATAACATCTCACACATTTAAAGACCAAAATGATGTCTCAAAGAAAATTTTGATTAAAAAGGCCTTGAGAATTGAGATACACATACCTTGGCCTTTATGACATCAGGCAAACAAAGGCGAAACAATTGCATTGGACCAGAATGCCATCTATGCTGCTGTTTTCTGTAAGCTTCATAAGATTCCGGTAACTCACATTGGCACTGGAAACATTAACAACTTGAAATCAGAAAATGAATAAGCCAAGATAAACAAAACAAACATTTGGTGTGTGAATCAATGTCTTGTTTGCAGTACCTCAACATCATTGAGGAAAATGAATTTCCATCCATGAAGATGAGCTCGAACGGCGATGTCCATATCCTCAACAGTAGTCCTCTCCAACCAACCACCAGCTTCTTCCAAAGCCTTTATTCTCCAAACTCCAGCAGTACCATTGAACCCAAAGAAATTAAGGAAAACACTATTCACTTGTTGTTCCACTTCAAAATGGAAACACAGATTAATATTCTGCAACCTTGTTAACAGGTTCTCATCCTTGTTCACAAAAGACCATCTAGCTTGCACAAGTCCTAATTCGTCATTATCCTGTAGCATCATCACCAAGTGGATCCAAATCCAATCAATTATTAATTAATTATTAACTATATACCAAAATATATGACACATCCACCATAATTTCTTCAAGCTACACGACAACATAGATAATAATTCAACAACGACAAAGATCAAAAAGAAAAAAGAAACCTAAATTAATCATCAATCAATTTAGTAATACCTTAAAATGAGGAACAGTTTTCTTAAGGAAATCAGGGGTAGGCTGAAAATCGGCATCGAAAATTGTAACAAATTCATAGTCTTTCACATAGCTACAATTCATGGCTGATTTGAGATTACCAGCTTTGTACCCATCTCTAATCACACGGTGTCGGTACAAAATATTGGCACCTTCTTCTTGCCATTTATGAACCTCCTCCTTAATCAAAGATTGTGTAATTGGATCATCAGAATCATCCAGAACTTGAATCAAAAAATTGGATTTTGGCCAATCCAAATTACACACTGCTGCAATAGATTGCTGATAAACCTTAAAAAACACAACAACAAACACATCATTAATTACATCAACATGACAACAAAACAAAGAAGCAATTTAATGTAGTAATTGTAAATTTGTAATTTACCTCTTTCTCATTGCACATGGGGATCTGAACAAGAACCATAGGGAAGAAACCCTTATCACCAGATTCAAGATCTGAAACATCACCACCTTTTGGAACAGGTTTAATTTTCTTAAACTTGATCCAAAAACAACCTAAACAAAGAACCAATCTATCTATACTCTGAATAAGAAAGAGAACAATACAAGCATTTGTGAGAAATTGCAAAGGAGGAGCAAGATATTCAACACGAATCAAAACCCATCTAGCATAAAACCAATCAAAAACATCTCTAACACCAAATGTCGGTGCCCACAATTCAAGATGTGGAGCACTAAAATGCCAACCTTTAAAATAAGCAACAACCTCAAAACACAACAAAAACACCGACAAACATAGAAACACCTTGATGAATGTATAGAACCTACTTTTCACTGTAGGGTTCTCTTTTTCCCTACCACCACCAACACCACCGTCGATATCTGCGTCGGTTCTACCAGAAGCGACGCGGCGTTTAACGGCGGAAACTAAACCAAACAATGCAGGAGCAATTTGAGCTAAACAACCAGCAGCTCTATGAGCTTTAAGGAGAAGAACCCATGTGAGTTGTTTAGCGTTTTTGCCTTTTCCTTTGTCTCTTGAAGAAGAATTTTTTGTTGTTGTTGTTAAAAGTAAATCTTCTTCTGAAGGACCTTCAAGTTCATCAATGTCCCAATTTGGATTCTCCATTTTTACAACCACTGGTGTTCCTTTGTGACTTTCTTTCACACCCCAACTGAACAAAGGTGCCATTTTTGTCTCTGATCTCGTAAATCACACAATTTTTTTTCTGGGTTTTTTTGTTGGGTTGAAAAAAAAATGATGAAGAAGAAGAAAAAGAACTACAAGTTTGATCTCATTGTCAGAAAATGAGATGAAAACGAGAATGATGACGGTGAGAGACGCGTGGAGGAAGAAAGCAAAGCAATGCGTCGTAAAACAATTGTGACATTCGGAACAAATCTATACGTAGTGAAACTGTTTGTTTATATATCTAAGAGAGAAAAGAAAGAACACTATGTTATGTTATGTTTATGATTATGTTATGTTATGTTATGACCTGTTTGGGTGTATCCAAAACTTACAACAAAACGGGGTTTCAAAAACCTAAATGGAAAAAGTGGGTAACATAAAGGGTAACAGCTCAGCACGTTTATGTCTTTGATTCGGAGAATTTCTTTTTTCTGATTAAAAAATTGAAAGTAGAAGAATTCAACCCCAGAAAAGCAGTTTCTCCGTCAAACACAAAAAAAGTGGTGTTGTATTTTGGCGTAACTATAACTATACTCTGATTGCATGCATTCAATAATGGGAAGAGATTAATCATCGTCATAAATTAGTGATAATAATAATAAATGCAACAATTGATAAAAAGGTAACAAAATCATGTAACACACGATTTTTCGAGATTTTCCTTGTTTACCACCAACTCCTTTTAATTTTCAATAAACATTCACAACAACCATACAACTAGAACCTTCCAATTTTTTATTGGGAGGATGAATGAATCAAATGTTTGTTTATTTAATTTCATTTTTCTTTTGCAATGTTAGTTAAAGGGTTTTAAGTTATTATTACAAACATATTTTGTATTCTGAATTTTTACTGTAAACTTGGATTGGATTCTTCCTTCCTTTCTACATTCTGGTGGTGGGTCTTTTTCTTCGCCAGTGAGACAAAAAATAGAATTTTCAAAAGCTTTTATCACTAATCATTTTTTTTTTGAGGCATAATAAATTTTATTACTGCTAGGGTAAAAACTACTAATAATGTGTGTTAAATTAATTAACGTCAGGGGTTGAGAAGAGTTCAGAGAAAGTGTCACGCTCTATAAACAGACAAGCGCAAACCAATGCGTTAAAGCCAAAATGTGTCTGTCGTTTCTTAATTTTACTAAAATGATATATAATGATTTAATATTAATTATCCTGAGTTTAAACTATTTTTTTTTTGTTGCAACAATGTTGTTTGAAAACCACAGTTTTTATGTTATTATGATTTGATCCTTAGTGGTGGAGAATGTGAAAGGGATGATGAATAATCCGAAGCCGTCCCCATTTAGGAGCTGACCAGGTCTAAAGAAAGTTTCCCATAGTAACGCTAATTCCAAGCTCCTAATCAGCTTATTTATTTATTTTTTATTATTATTATTGTTAGTATTACGAAAAAGTTTAGTGAGTGGAGTACCCAACGGCGTGACGAGCACTTTTCTCATTTGCTATTTTTGCAATAATTTAATGGCTAAACCTACTGCGTGGCACTGCTCATAAAGTTTGATGAGATAAATTTTAACTTAACAAAATTTAAATTGCTCGATGGTTCTGAACTTAAAATAGCAAAAATCACACCTTCCATTTCGTTTCGTGGTGCGCTAGGGATAAAAAAATTCTTGATAACCAGCATCACTCTTATTTTTAACACTTTCTTATATTAACTCTTTCATTTAATGGAATTCTCGTGCATCATGTAACTTTATATTAAACTCATTTTTAAAGTATGAAATTTACGTGAATTTCTTTCAATAAAAGAGGTGAGTGTTCATAATATTTCTTTATAGCAATGGATTTCTATAGTAAAAGATTGTAAAAACATTTGATATTTTGAGGAGTATATTCATACCCACATGTCTTCCACTTCTCGACACTTATTGTGTGAGTTTCGTTGTTAGGATCTTTAAGAAAAAAAACAACTTTAAATGTGAGAGTTGTCACCTAAAATAAAATATTATTTGTTTAAAATTATAAGTTGTTTTGTTTATTTTACATGGTTTAAGAAATATATTTAATTTTGTATGAGAAAAAGAACGGTTTAATTAAATGGTTCATTAAAATAAAAATATTTGACTTTTTAAAAATAAAATATTAATTTAAAATTTTAAAAAAAAATGTCCCAAAACACTTATTATAACAAGACTCATTAAATTTACAACGACAAGTTCATCATGTACAAAAGACAAACTCAACTTTTAAAGCCCTATTTAGATTTCCAACTTATCAATGTTAGAGAAGCAACACAGACAGTGGCGGATCTTGGCTGATTTTTTTGCAGTGCGAAATATATATAAATTGTTACATACAGAATGCATAAATTGTAAGTAGTTCTATTGGTTGAGAATGCATAAATTGAAACGTATTTTTGTGAAAAAAAATACATTTTAATTCAGATAAATAGAGTCGGGGGTACTTGAATTTGTGACCCTATGGAGAGAGAAAACTTCACTTTCCACTATGACACTTAGATACATATGATATAATATGACTAATATAGTATTTATAGATTATCTAGGGAATACCATGACTCCCATGGATCCGTGAAGAGATCCGCCCCTGAACACGGAGTGTCCTATCAAACCCAACCTCCATGGTACCTCACATCCTCAAATTTAAATAATTTTATAGGGGCAATTTATGAGGGACATACATTAGCCACACGCACACCCACAACCCAATTTTTTCATGGCAAAGCATTAAGACAGCTCAAACAATATTGATCGAGTTTAATTGAAGAGTAGGAAGGAGATGATTCGCATGTTGAAGTTTGGTGTGAGCTATGAATGTACACTCATAATACTTTCAAGCCATCATCCATATGCCCACTCATCTACGTGGATGTTGGAACACTAGTTGAATTTAGTGAGAAATTAGATAAGGAAAAAACACAATGTAAGAACTAGTGTATGTGTGTGACTTAAAAATGTCCCATATCGGTGAGCCACACCAACTAGTAAGTGTTTATATAAGGGTAGAGTGACCTCCAAGGGTGTGCCCTTGGGGTACCCACTTTTGTGAACGGGTGAGTGCTTACAAAAACATATACACACACACATATATATATATATATATATATATATATCACGCGCGACGCCGCCGTCCGACCGGCCAGGTTGGGCTGGGTTGGGCTTGGGTCAAAATGATATATATATTTTTGTCACTTGAAAATGTTAAATTAATTAATTTAGTCACTATCTGAAAGCGCTACACATACTAATCCGAAACCCAAAACGTGTCCAGAATTTTCTGGATATATCCAATTAAGAAACAAAAACGTGGTTACTTAAGGATTAAGCCGAATTAATCCCCAAGTCACTCGTTTTCTGTTACTAACTCTCCCTATAAAAGGAGATCTCGCCCCACTCATTCTTCACACCGAAATTCACAGTTGAGACTTCTTGTGTTTTTCCTCTCTTCTCCCTCCGACTTGTGTTGACGAGTCATTCTTCTCCTTCTACTCCTTTCTGTCCCTTTCGGTTTCGAATAGAGCGGCTACGTACCGTAGTTGAGTGGTCTTAATCGAACGATTGAACCATACTAGAGGTGTATATCTCGAGCGATTATATACTATGCAGTGTGTAATCGTAACAGTGATCTGGGTTGTTTTATCCTGGAGACGGCGTGGTTGTTAGTTTACCTTGCACAAATTTGGGTAGTGCTACGAAACGTCTTAAAGAAAGCGACCTGGTCGTGACTCACCCGGTAATTCTTTTGGTAGTAGTTCTGATTTTTGAAAATACGAAAACAACAATGGACATTTTATTTATGGATCTATGGGAAATTACATCCCTTGCATTGCTCAAAACTAGTAAGAAGCATAAAGGGAAGTTGGATTAATCGGTCGGTAGACCTGGTTCGACAATGAACTGAGTCGACTTAAATATAATTTTGAACTTGATTCGACAATTAACACATTGAATTTGATCCATGAACCAAATGAGTTGAAAGTTAAGATCGTTAATTAACTAAATGAGCTTAACAAAAATTATATATGTATCTTTCAAAAGAAAATTATATATATCAAACTCTTTTAATTCATGAATTAACTCGATTATATATACATCGGAGTTTTAAGTCGAGTATTTTCTCAATTCTAGTTGTTAAAATTTATTGGTTTTTGTCTGTGATACTTTAACAAATCTAGCTCAAACTAAAATAATATTCGTATATCAAATTCTAACCAAGTTTCGAGTTGAACCATATTTTATACGAATACAAAGTTCATCATCCGGATCTATTCCGGTAGCGAGCGACGTATTTTAGTCCAATCCATTTTCTATATTTTTTTTTGGTGTAGATGCAATTTTCTATCTTTGTGAGCCAGACGCAAACTTGAGCACCCCCGCAAAGTTTCAAGTAATTAAAGAGGACACGAGAATATGACATTCCAGCTAAAGTGGTAAATATACCACCAAATATGACTATTGTTTGTATGGACCATATTAACGAAACTCGCATGCAATTGTGTTGTATGCTACCGGCCGGAAAGAATATAGCATATATCTAGGACATCCATATGTAATGCTATCTCCCAAATCCTTTGAAAATATTCTACCATGCCATGTTACTTTGCTTGATAAATAAAATAAACATTAACAAAAAATAAAGAATCAAAATAACCATCGTACCCCTGCAAGTAGTAATTGTATTTAGGGTAATGTTATCGCAGACATCAATTAAGGAAACAAAAAAAAAGTTTTAAATTGAAAATGACATTTTTTGGATTTTTGAAATAGTTATAATAATTATTCTATAAGTTATATATGCATTAAGAATATTGTAATTAGGGTCATGTTACCAGAGACATCAATTAAGGAAAAAAAATAAAATTGAAAATGACATTTTTTAGGTTTTTGAAATAGTTAATTATTCTATAAGTTATATATGCATTAAGAATATAAAATCAGGAATCACATTGATTCTGTCTTTTCATTGAATGATTTTTTGTCCCAAAATTGATTTAAAAGGCACCACAAATACTCATATATGACATGATTGAACCTGCCATTAGTTGAATTTTCAATGAATATGTATAAGTTTTCACTTTACATTGGGTAGCCAAATCCATATGTCAATTTAAAAGATATAAATATAATTTACTCGAAGACACTTAGATGTAATGGTAAAAACTTTTTAACTTAATCAAAATTTAAATCTTTTAAATTTAAATAAGAGTTTTGTTAACAAGTATCTCAAAAACATATTTTAAATCCATAAAAGTGTCACGCTTGGGTTTTATCCAGCCACGAAAGCAAATAACAACGTACAGTCTTTCTTTCAAATTCACAACATTGTGTCCAGCGAAGCAGAGAGAGGGAAAACATAACATAACACAACACAACAAAGCACCGTCATCTTCTCTCCGACCCAAAGAGTTTCCTCTCAAAATGATAGACCCCTATGGATTCGGGTGGATCACATGCACCCTCATCACCCTCGCTGCACTCTACAATTTCCTTTTCTCTCGTAAAAACCATTCCGATGCCGATGCAACAACCACCGAGAACATTACCACCGCTACCGGAGAATGCAGATCTTTTAATCCAAACGGCGACGTTGATATCATCGTTGTCGGTGCCGGTGTCGCCGGCTCTGCTCTCGCTTACACTCTTGGCAAGGTTTTTCATTCCCATTCCTAATTTCCACCATTCATATTACGTTTCTTTATGATATGATTTTGTTGAAAATAAATTACTTTACTGAATAATCGATAACCATGTGTTGCTACTGTGAATGTCCATATCTATGGTTAAATCTGTTGTTGTGGGTCAGGGTTTAGGTTTGTTGACTGTACATGAAACTTTTTCTTTTACCAATTATGAATGGAATAGAATGGGGACAGATATTGACATATCCATGTTAGTCATACTATGCATCCGGTGTACTTGGACAACGACAACTTTCAATTTCTCACTAACTTTCAAATTTCTATTTTGGTACTTTCTACATGTTTCCACTTAATGTTATGCCATTTTTAAGTATTATATTTTGGCTTCAGATATCATCACTTTGTATTATATTTTCATATATTTTTTCTTTTAATTTATCTTCATACTTCATACACCAGAATAAAATAACTGTAGCGGAGATAAGGATGTTCCATTGAATGTGCAGTAAGACTAGACATGATATGATTATACATTCCATGTAAGGAGAATTAAATCAAATGGAGGGTAGTGAAATCAAAAGAGACCTTAGAAAAACTATTAAGGAAAATCTATATATTAATAAGTTGGATATAGAGATATGATATTCTGCCAGTCATGGGGCAACAGATTTTTACCCTTAGGAGTGAGGAATTACCCTGTGCACACCCCACTTTGCCATTTCTAAGTACAAAATGAAGTTGTGTAATTAAAAACTCAACAGTCAAGCACTCTTGTATTTGAAATATTGTTTTTCTTCTAAGTAGATGAAAATGGCGTTACCTTTGAAAGACAACCACCAATTTTGTTCTTTTTTCTCCTTTGGTTGTGCTGGAGGGGGATATTGAATTATTGTAATGTTTATCAGTTATAGATAATCAGTTTAGTTAGTTTGAGGTTGTTTCTTTTAGTTTGTTTAGTTCCCTTATGAGGGTATTTTACCCTCTTTGTTTTTGCTCCTTGTATAAATATCCCTTAATTGGAAGTTCATCAATGAAGTTAACATTTAGTTTTCCATATTCATTTTAGGGGAAAACTTGAAAACTGACTTTTAACTTTACCTTTGGTCTCAAGGTTCTACTATCCAGCTCAGCTGGTCCTCTTCTTTTTCCTGTCTTTTTGTCTCCCAGTTTTTGTTTGTGTTGTGTTGATCAAGTTGATTCCTGACATGTTGGATGTTTTTAATTAAGTACTGTTTTCTATAACAAATTCACCATCAACTTTTGATAGCATAACTATTATCTAATGTAGGATGGACGACGAGTACTTATTATTGAAAGAGATCTGAATGAACCAGACCGAATTGTTGGAGAGTTGCTACAACCTGGAGGCTATCTCAAATTGATTGAGCTGGGGCTTGAAGGTAGTGCAAACTTAGCTGTGTGTATATGGCACATCATTTCTTCCACTTCTAGATTCTGGCTGATCTTGAGTGTTGGAACACACATGATTCTTTTTTGCCTTTTTAACTTAACTTAGAACAAAAAGGGAGAATGATCACGGCTTGTTATTATTGCAGATTGTGTGGAGAAAATTGATGCTCAACAAGTGTTTGGGTATGCTCTTTTCAAGGATGGGAAACACACGAGACTCTCTTATCCCTTGGAAAAGTTTCACTCAGATATCGCTGGAAGAAGCTTTCACAATGGGCGTTTTATTCAGAGAATGAGAGAGAAAGTTGCCTCCCTTCCCAAGTATTGGTTTCCTCCTTTACTTCACATTCCGTTTTTGTCTGATATAAAGTTTTGCTTGCTGCCATGTTCTACATGCCAATAATTCTACATGCATGAATCATTTTCTGCAAGCTTTTCATTTGACATTGAAAGGCCAAGGTCATCGATTATAATAAACATTTCTGAATACTTTAAAACACAAGTATATCAGATGATATTTTTGTTTTCGATAATGTAAATGTTTTCTTTTACATTAGATTCTATGTTTCTTTCTTTATCTTCTTCAGTTATTACTTGTTACCATTTGTCTTATTTTTTTATGTTATGTAGTGTACGGTTGGAGCAAGGAACAGTCACTTCCCTACTCGAAGAGAATGGTACAATTAAAGGTGTACAGTACAAAACGAAAGATACTCAGGAATTTTCAGCATGTGCACCTCTTACCATTGTTTGTGATGGTTGTTTCTCAAACTTGCGCCGTTCTCTTTGCAATCCTAAGGTGATCAAATTTTCAACTTAAATATATTTTTATATGATCTAGTTGTCATTCTTCTATGAAGTTACTGAGATGAGAATGTTGCACTTGATGCGTGGAAATAATAGACAAAATAGGATTAGGAATTATAGCATTAGAGAGTTTGGGTAGCATTTATAGTAGAAAAGATAGTTGAATATCAGCTAAGGTGATTTGGGCATGTGTGGAGGAGACCTGTAAATCCCATAGTAAATCAGATGGAGAGTAGCTCAAATGCTAGAGGTAGATCAAGAAAATTATAGGACTGATAAAGATATGATCCATGATGGAATATCATAACGTTGCTTGATATATGTAGCCGACGTTATCTAATGGAATAAGACTTGGTGGTTGAATGATGTTATAGGCATCCATTAGACTAAATGATTTCACATTTTACTATTATTTTCTGCCTACTCCTATTCTTGTCAGTCTTTTTTTTTTTTTTTTTTTTTTTTTTGTAAAAACAAATAGTCTGTAGGATTCTGGACCATTGTTTTATTTTATTTTCTTTCTTTCTCTGTTTGCAGGTAGAGGTTCCCTCTTGTTTTGTTGGCTTAGTTTTAGAAAATTGTGAACTTCCATGTGCAAATCATGGTCACGTCATACTGGGAGATCCTTCACCGGTTCTGTTCTATCCGATAAGTAGTACAGAAATTCGCTGTCTGGTTGATGTTCCTGGTCAGAAGGTTCCATCTATTTCCAATGGTGAAATGGCAAAATATTTGAAGACAGTGGTAGCTCCACAGGTACCGTCTACTCGTGGTTCTACAAGTACAAATTGTTTTTTAGGCTCAGCATTTAATTACTTTACACTCAGTGAGAACAGGGTTATATTTCACATCCATAGCTAATAGAGTTAGCTGATGAGTTGATGATAAGGGAAAAAAACATTGCAGGTACCCCCTGAGCTTCATGCTGCTTTCGTAGCTGCAGTGGACAAAGGCCACATAAGGACAATGCCAAACCGAAGCATGCCAGCCGATCCTTATCCCACCCCGGGAGCCCTTCTGATGGGAGATGCATTCAACATGCGCCATCCCCTAACCGGGGGTGGGATGACTGTAGCATTATCTGATATAGTAGTGCTGCGAAATCTTCTCAAGCCTTTACCTGACCTGAATGATGCACCTAACCTTTGTAAATACCTTGAATCCTTCTATACCTTGCGTAAGGTAATTCCTTAAACTGAGGCAACCACCTCTTCGCCTTAATTATTTTTCTTTTGAATTAAAACGATAATGCATTAGCATATTCCTGAAGATATTTTTTTTACTCTGCTTAATGCCGGATGTATCTTAATATTTGAATATACAGCCAGTGGCATCCACCATAAATACGTTGGCAGGAGCACTTTACAAGGTTTTCTGTGCATCACCTGATCCAGCAAGGAAAGAAATGCGTCAAGCTTGCTTTGATTATCTGAGTCTTGGGGGTTTATTTTCAGAAGGACCAGTCTCTTTGCTTTCAGGATTAAACCCTCGCCCCCTGAGTTTGGTTCTTCATTTCTTCGCTGTTGCGATATATGGTGTTGGTCGTTTGTTGTTACCATTTCCTTCCCCTAAACGCATATGGATTGGAATACGATTAATCGCTGTAAGTAGGGAGTTTTTGGATTCGTTGTTATTTTATTTGAATAAATTGTTGGAAAACCCACTTTAATTGTAAAAACCAATGGTCTTTTGGCAGAGTGCATCCGGAATCATCTTGCCCATTATTAAGGCAGAAGGAATCCGTCAAATGTTCTTCCCTGCAACTGTTCCAGCTTATTATAGAGCTCCTCCAGATGCATAAATTTGTATTTAGTGAATACGTCTTAAAAAGTCAAGGTGTTTCCAAGATGAGCTAGCATTGTTTTCAGTTAGAAATCTAACAGATTCGATTGAAACGTAAAAATTATGGCTTTTAAGTTTGATTCTTTATGGAGTAGTAAATATTGTACATTGCTGGGTTCTTTTGTTTTTGTATTTGTCTGAATTTTGGTCTTTACATTTTATAGCTGGTTGTTATTTCATCTCATTTGATTGAAACTTTAAGGAGTAAAACAAATTCTTGCAAGACGTAAAGGGGACGGTGCGTATTGAACAGACGCTTTAAAGTATAAACTACTAACAACATGCACTAACATTGTATGACGAAACTAGTATTAAAACATGAGTATATCATACAATAATAGTAGGCATTGATAAACTTCTACAAAACCCTTATTATTATTTTATTTCAATTTTTAAAAAAATTTGTAAATTGCTCACCTTGAAAATTTTGTTCTTCAATCTTTAACCTTTCATCAAATTTATTCATCTTCATTGAATGTTTATGAGAGATTAGGCATGACAATGGGGCGGGGTGGGGATAGGTTTTGCCTTCCCCATCCCCTACTCCGATATACTTACCCATTACCCTACCCATACCTAACGGGGATGAAAAATTGAATCCCATCCCCTTCCCCCAATTGGTTCGAGTATTCCCGCCCCATCCCCGTTCCCGCAGTGAATCAATTTTTTTTTAAAAAAAGTTTTTTTAAGCTTCAATGGTACTGTTGTAATGCATTATCCAACAATTTGCGCTCATTTTAACATTTCCTTACCGAAAAATTGGGTTGCTCTTTTAACTAAGTTCTTATATCATGACAATTATCAAACTAAATAATATGAGTTCGGGGTGGGTACATATATCCCCGTTACCCGTTTCGTACCCGTATTTTCAAATCGGGAAAAACCCAAATTCAGTCAAATCGGAGTTGGTTTGGGCGGGTACCCATGAGCACGGGTTTTGTTGCCATGCCTATGAAAGATGCGAAGAGTAAATTTGATAGATGAGATTATAGGATTTTTAAGGTTAATAATGAGGTAAGTTATTTTGGTATTATGATCAACTATTAATGAAGTTCTAGATATAACCGAATAATTTAAAGGTGTAAATAAAAATCTAATTGGGAACTTGACCAAAAAAAAAAAAAAAAAATCTAATTGGGAATGACCAAAATAAGATTTTAGTAAGTGTTAGAGAATCTCAGAATTAATTTAACTTGAATTGAATATAAGGGGACACCATCTACAATGGGTAAGGATACTTGTGGGGAGAGATCAACCTTTGGAAACATTTGGGAAATACTCTTTTTATAAAATGTCAATCATACAAGAGCATAAATGTATGATGCTTTTACCAAATTACAATCAAAGAGAAAATCAAGCTCTGAATAAATTTTCTCTGAACTATTTTGGGAAATTTATAAAAATAAATTGAAAATTGCTTATGAGCTATATTTATTAGTTCTTCCAAACACTTATGCTACACAAATGCTTATCTCATACTATAAACTTGAAATAAAGTCTTCTAAACAGCACTAAGTATCCGTTTCTGTTTATGGCTTCCATATTCAACCTTGAATGTTTGCCGGCGGCGTTCATACATGACAAAATGTTTGCCGGTGGCGTTCATATCAATGGATTGCCACTCAATGACTACACTTTAATATCATTGCCATCTTTTCTTTGTACAGCTCGGACGAGTTACTCATGTCTGTTAAGTGTCAAATTCTGTTCATATATAAAGACAGTTAAATTGCTATCATCAGTATAATCATATGCATAGAACTAAAATTAGACTTCCAGAAAAAAGGGGAACAAAAGAAAACCAAAAGAAACTGGTATAACTTTTCCTTTATTACCATCAAAGATATCATTTTCCTGCCTTTGCTCAACTTAAAATGCATTCAGGTATCTAATGGACAAAACCTAGGTGCGATTTTGTGTGTGTTGTTTTCACAGTTCTATAGAACATGAATTGTGTATCTAATGCATGTCGCATATTATAAGTGATAAACACAAGCAACACCTAAGCTTTGAACGAAATTAATTGCATAAGTTAAAACACTTTTAAGATCATACAAGGTAGTTTGTCTAATTATTTGGTTTCAGAAACAAATGACATATAGATTTGTCAGTAAGAATCCAAAAGGAAAATGCCTCGTAAACGATTTGGTTAAACAAAGTGTGAGAGGCATGACTTATCAAGTAATCGACAATGAAAGTACCAGTACAAGCAAATTGTATCTAACATTATATGCAGCAACAATAATGACATTGTGTGAGAAAATATAGTTTGCCTAGTATGACGAGCTCCAACTGAGTATAATACAGAGGCATTGTGATTGGAATTCTAATTAATTAAATACATATCTAACAATACATAGATAAATTTCCGAAACACAAAAAAATATAATCTGTAATGATTGCAGACAATTTATTTGCAGAAAATTCATAATTTAGCTGGATGAAAATTAAAAGAATAAATAATGAACTTTATAAATTATTTGGAATACCTAACATCCTTTTGGGCTCTGGGATTAATGGGCATAGTTAGGCAATTATTGACTCTGGTTCTTTCTTTCCTGTTTTATAGCCTCGAACGAAGTCATCACTTCTTTGAACTTAGCTTCAGCAACGTCTGTCATTTCCCCATACATGATTATGTGATTAACAAAGCCAAAGTTTGAGATCACAAGATCTTATGCAATGTTAATAAGTCAGGACCTACCTTTATTATCCTTGTTCTGATCAGGATGATACTCTTTTACCTTTGTCCTAAATGCTAACTGCAGAGATAAGAGGATAATTAACAAAGAAAATCAAAACAAAGTAACAAAGTCTCGTCGGAAAGAGAGCAATAAGCCACAGTATCAATAATATCAAAATACATAATAATAATCTGAAGGGAGAACACACAACAGGACATGAAATCAGGATAGAAGTCGCGATAGGCTGTAGTCCCTTTTAGAGAAGCCTTCTTCTGCTGCCTTTTTTGGTTAGTTTAGGTCTTGGTCCTGAGTAAGAGGCAGTAAGGCAGTAAATAAGGTGCTAGCCTGGCCCCTTGGTCTGGGTCTGGGTGTAACTCCAGAATATTTATCTGACCTTTTGGGACTTATTCAGCATATTTTCCTTATCTTTTAGGCTAGTGAAGTGACAAGGGCACAAACGCTCAAACAAGTTCAGGTCTTTCTCAAATCTCAACCAGATGGAACACTAGCACTCTCAACTCAACTCAACTCAAGCAAGATGAATAATTATAATATGTACGATTCGTAGGCTGGACCATGGCATCGTTTCATATGATTTTACTGCTCTCAAAAAGAATAATTATAAAACTAGCAGTCAAGAATAGTTCTCAAACACACAATCTCTGTCTTAGTATCATAGAAGCTTCAATTCTGGTCATATCAAGATGACTTTGATGCACATATGAATGGATACACAAAATGTAGCAAAAGCGTGCAAGGCATTATGAGAAAATAAAGTTACCTTAATCTCATAATCTGAATACGGCGCTTTCCTATACTGGTCAAGACCCAAAATTGAGTAGTGATGTGATAATGCATAGTTTCCGGTCTCTCTTGGAGTTTCTCGACAATTAGTCCTCGTGTTTCTGTATGAAGTATCAGTCTTATGATACAGATCTTCTGTTTGGAAATGCTGATTGGGAGCATTGTCTCTGTTAAAGGCCTTTTGCGCGTCTTGCATTGGCTTATTACCACTCTTCCTTCTCAACTACATTAAAAGAGTTCAAAAAAGACAAGTTTCAGCAATGATCTTGTTCTTGTTGCACTTGAAACTACATACATTAGAAGCAAATACCTCATCAGAGAACCATCGAAGAGTTTTTACCACTGAACCGTGCTGCAAATTGAAATTAGGATGGTAAAATTATTAATGAAACCTAAAATCGAAATTAAATAAATGTCTAAGAAGAAGCTTACCATGATAGTACAAACGGCGGCGGTAACTACCACTAAGATAATAGTTCGTTTGGGCTCGTTATCTTCATCGTCTTTCTTCATTTCTTTTGTGGGTTCAAGGATGTTAGTGTAAAACTATTTTACACTGCTAATAATACAGACTCTTTCTTTCTTTCTTTTAACTTTAAAATTGACAAGAAAAATAAGAATCAAAGTCGCAAGCCAACACGACTAATCTAAATGTGTTGGTCTTTAAAAATATTTGCTTTTGACAAAAATCAAACTAATTCATCTTATTCATAAGTGTAGTCCTGACACATGCTTATGAATCTTTTGCGAAAAAAATAAAAATACTTATGTACCTATCAACAAACGTACCACAAAGTTGCAACGTTATTTGTTTATCTCTTAATAAAACTTTAGGGGGTGTATTGGATTAGGATTTTAAAGGACAATTTTTGCTTAAAAAAGTCTCAAAGATTTTAAAAGATTTTGTTGAATTTTAATGACTTTCATGATTTTAAAAGACTATAAGGATTTTCAATTTGGATTTCAATGGATTTACATCATAAGATTTTAAAGGATTTTAAAGAATTTTATGGATTTATAAGATTTCAAAAGATTTTATGAATTTTAAGGACTCATTGAAAAGAAATGATTACAACACGCTCTCTATCATAATATTTTCAATACATACTCTTATTTTTTATTTTATTTTTATGAGAGATAGAGAGAGGGGGAAGAGAAGAGGGAGAAAAGAGAGGAGAGAGAGAGACGAGAGAGAGAGAGAGAGGAGAAGAGAGAAGGAAGAAGGGATAAGAAAGAGATAGTAAACTTTTGAAGAAAAACAATCCCAAGAAATCTTATGTCTTCATGAAAGACTTTTTCTTGTTAAAATTTCACTAGAAAATCCCACAAAATCCATCAAAATCTAATTTATTAAACAATCCTTTGAAATTTGAATGTTTTGAATACCATGAGACTTTTTTTAAGTGATGAAAAGTCTTGATTGAATACCTCGAGACTTTTTTAAAATGACAAAGAATCTTGATTGAATACCACACGACTTTTTTTAAATTACAAAGAGTCTTGATTGAATATTACAAGACTTTTTCATAATTAAAAAGTCTTTTAAAATCCCTTAGAATCCCTAATCCAATACATCCCCTTAGTTTTGTATGAAACTAAACGAAGATTTACAAAAATTAAAAATAGTTTAAAAATTCGACCTAGTACTAAATTTACTTTGAATGTCGTCAAACACTCCCGGTAAATTCAATTCATGTTGCCAAGCAAATTAATAGCCTCTATAAGCCTTTGTGCTTCAGCTTCCTGAGGTTGTAGTAACCATATATACCAAGCCTCTGGCTGCTACAAAGTCAGATTTGTCATCCCTCAAACACATCCAGATACCATACCTTCTATGCTCCTGAAAGATTGTCGCGTCTACATTACATTTACACTTCAACATCCCAGTTCTCTACGGCTGCGCACATGCTTCCACTTAAAAAAAAATTAGAATTTTTTATCATCCGGATCAAGCACAAATCAAACAAACTGAAAGCATACATAGAAAATATTTATATGGTAGTCACTCATATATGAAAATTCTATGTAAGAAAATAAACTTGATTCTTTTTTTTCTTCTTCATGAAATTACAACTATGCATTGCAATAATGCACCAGCTTTACCGCGACACGGGATGGGATCTCAACATCATTCCATAGCTCATCATTTCATCGCTTCTAGATACACAATAAAGTCATATCGAACGTATGGAGATTTTGTTGTATTAAAGTATCAATAAGTTGAAAGAATAAAGGCATAAAACCATATGCCGTATCAATATCGTCACTAACAAACTCCCAAAGTCCTGACTCATTCAGTATCTCTTCTACTTTCTAACACCCAAAGAAAACATGCTAGTCATTCTCGAAAGATCCATCACAATGAACACATATGTTCCGGCATGCATAAGCATTCGCAAAGCTATTTAGCTCTGCTTAATGCCTAAGGTATCTTAATCTTTGAATATGCTGCCAGTTGCATCTACCATAAATATTTTGGCAGCAGCACTTTACGAGGTTTTTTGTGCATCACTTGACCCAGCAAGGAAAGAAATGTGTTAAGCTTGCTTTGATTATTTGAGTCTTTGGGGGTTTGTTTTCAGAAGGATCAGTCACTTCAGGATTAAACCCTCGCCCCCACAGTTTGGTTCTTCATTTTTTCGCTGTCGTGATATATGGATGGAAAACATTTGGGTCTAATCTTCGGAAAAACAATTTAATTATTAAATACTCATTCTATAAAATGTTGATCATACAAGAGCTTAAATTTATTTAGCTTTTACAATCAAAGAGAAAATCAATTCCTGTATAAATTTTCTATGAACTATTGTGGAAAATTTATAAAAATAAATTGAAAATTGCTTAAGAGCATACCATAGGCTATATTTATTAGTTCTACACGTATGTTATACAAATGCTGATAAACTTCAAATAAACTCTTATGAAAAGCAGCACTTCAGTGTCCATCTCTGTCCATGGCTTCCATATTCAACCTCAAATGTTTGCCGGTGGCGTTCAAACATGGCATGGCCACTTAATGAAGTCGTGCTCACTATAATGTAATATTATTACCAGATTTTCTTTGTACAGCTCAGACAGGTTACACATGTCTGTTAGTGTCAAATTCTGTTCATTGAAGCATAGAAACAAAATTAAACTGCTATCAAAGTATAATCATATGCATAAAACTAAAATTCAAACTCTATCAGGCATACAGATGTAATTCAGCTTCATTTCCAGAAAAGGGGCACAAAAGAAAAACTTAACCAAATGAAACTGGTATAACTTTTCCTTTATTACCATCAAAGACATTATTTTCCTGCCTTCATTCAACTTAAATACATTCGGGGATCCAATGGACAAAACTTAGGTGAAATTCTGTATGTGTTGTTATTATGGTTCTACAATCATAATATAGCACACGAACTGTGTATCTAATACATGTGGCAAATTATAATTGATAAAAATAAACAACACCAACAAATCCAATTACATAAATTAAAACACTTTTAAGATCATACACGATAATTTGTCTAATTAGTATTTGGTTTTAGAAACAAACGACAGAAGAGGTGGCAGTTAAAAATCCAAAAGGAAAATGCCTTATAAACGAACATTGCGCTCATGGTAAAGGCCAAACTTGTAAAAGTAGGACAGCAATTTGGTTAAACAAAGTGTAAGAGGCGTGACTCATCAAGTGATCGACAAAGAAAGTACTAATACAAGCAAATTTTATCCAATGTTATATGTAGCAATAATAATGACATACTATTGTATGAGAAAATAATTTGCGTTCTAACTGTGTTACGTGAATTATTATGTGACTGACCGCAACCCCCTAGAATCTACTTAGACCACAATACACATGCATTACATATGTGGTTGGAATTCTAATTAATTAAATACATATGTTACACATAGAAGGAATTCCAAAAAAAAAAAACCAATGATTGCAGAAAATTTATTCACAGCAAATTCATGATTTAGCTAGATGAAGATTAAATGAATAAATAATGAACTTTATTAATTACTTGGAATAACTTACATCCTTTTGGGTCTAGGGATTGATGGGCAAAGATTGACAATTACTGATTTTTGTTACTTCTTTCCTGTTTTATGGCCTCAAATGAAGTCATCACTTCTTTGAACTTAGCTTCAGCAACGTCTGGCATTTCCTCATACATGATTAAGTGATTAGTAATGCCAAAGTTTGAGATCACAAGATCTTATGCACTGATAATAAGTCAAGACCTACCTTTATTATCCTGGTTCTGATCAGGATGATACTCCTTTGCCTTTGTCCTAAATGCTGACTGCAGAGGTAAGAGGATAATTAACAAACAAAACCAAAACAAAGTAACAAGGTCATGTAAGAAACAGAGCAATAAGCAACAATATCAATAATATCAAAATACATAATAATAATAATAATAATCCGAAAGGGAGAACACACTACTGGACATCAAATCAGGATAGAAGTCACTAAAGGCTGTAATCCCTTTAAGAGAAGTCTTCTGCTGCCTTTTTCGGTTAGTTTAGGTCCTGGTCCTGAGTAAGAGCCAGTAAGTTAGGTGCTAGACTGGCCCCTTGGTCTGGGTCAGGGTATAACTAGAGAATATTTATCTGCCTTTTTGGCACTTCTTCAGCTTATTTTTCCTTATCTTTTAGGTAAGTGAATTGACCAGGACATGAACGCTCAAACAAGTTCAGATCTTTATCAACCAGATGAAACACTGCACTCTCTAGCAATGGGAATAGTTATAATATGTACATAAATTATGGCAGGATTATAGATTTTCCTTGAGCACAATTCAAGGCTGGACCATGACAACATTTCATATGATTTTACTACTTCAAAAGAATAATTATGAAACTAGTTGTTCCAGAATAGTGCTCAAACGCACAATATATGATGCAGTATTATAGAGGCTTCAAACATGGTCATATCAAAGACACTAAAAGTAAAATATGATGAAACACTTGTATAAAAAATGTGTGATGCACAGATGCACATAGCAATTGATAGACAAAATATAGCAAAACACCAATAGTAAATTAGTAATGTGCAAGGCATTGTGAGAAAATAAAGTTACCTTAATCTCTGCATCTGAATATGGTGATTTCCTAAACCTGAAGTCCATCAGAAAGTTAAATTTAATGGCCAATCATGAAAGCAAAACAATCATGCTAACTTTATTTGCAGATAGAACACAATTGTGTAAGAGTCTTCAAGCATTTACGAAGTTACAGTTTTTAGAAAAAATTTGGAAACTGAAACTCCATTCACAAATACCGATCTTGCAAGTTGAAACTATTACTAAGTATCAGAATCACATACATCTAAAGTACATAGTGTCTAAAATTAGATAAATTGACAGCTCTGGATTTACCATATAAGCATATATCCAGCCATAGAGTACAAGGCATTTTCTTCACCAACACAGTTCTCATTTGTTATTTCTATAATAATCTATAATGCAAACAGTTATCTTGTAATTCCTCAGGTTAAATATGTGAAAAAAACACAATGTTTCCTCCAGAGATTAGATGGACAATTGTCTTAGATCTCAGCGAGTACCTGTCAAGACCCAAAACTGAGTAGTGATGTGATAATGCATAGTTTCCGCTCTCTCTTGGAGTTTCTCGATAATTAGTCCTCCTGTCTCTGTATGAATTATCAGTCTTCCAATACCAATCTTCTCTTTGGAAATGTTGATGATATGCGTTGGGACCATGTTCCCTCCAGCTTTCATACCCTCTTTTGAACTTATTTCTTTCTCTGTTAAACACGTTTTGCATACGCCGTATTCGTTCCTACAAAGAACAAATGGAAAATCACCTAGTGATGCAGAATAGAAAGGCATATTTATAGATTATCGTGTCATTTGTTTTTTTTTCTTTCTCTTGTTTAAGAGATCTTTCATCGTTTTTATAAAGTTTATCTCTAATAACTTTGTATGTTATTAGGAAAATATTACCATTTTGAGATAATGATAGAAATGGTGCACACCCTGCCTGGACCAACCTTTTTTGCAGATTACACAAGGAGAGCAGTATAAATGGTTGACGCAACACAGGCAATTGTACCAAAAATTAGTGCGAAGGAGGAGGTGGTGACATGGGTCTTTGGGATTTGGATTCTCTCCATTGAAAATTTTCTCAATTTTTCTCCATTTTCAGTCTTCACCATTTAAACACACCAACCACTTTTCTTTAAATCTAACTCTCATCTTCTTTCTCATATTTGATGGTTGAGATTCCACTTGAGAAAAATTGAGAGAATCTTCAATGGAGAGATTCCAAATCCGGGTCTTTGATTAGTTAGCTGGGAATAGTTAGAAAAGTGGGCCACGGTGTTCACAAACAACAAGGCTTAAGAGGGGAGGACGGCGAGTGCTTTGTGAGAGAATTAGTGCCTTAAAGCATGAAAGTTGCATGTTCTGCAAAGTTGTAATCCAAGAGATCTTTCTCAATTTCTTTGTAACAAATTACCAATTCATATCAGTATCTGAAACTTATAAGAGCGAAATACACTGGCCTAAAAGAGCACTTAAGGTTTATTTTTCTGGTCAGACAAGAGGAGTACTCTTCCCTAAAGGAGTCCTATCTCCAAGATTCTGTTCTAGATCACACCTAAGCTGAAGCTAAAAACTGCATTTCTTTCTGGCTTATGATAAAGCAATAAAATTTGTCTTATTTCTAAAACATTGTGACTTAACCTTCCCACAACATTACAACTACAACTAACAAACAACAACCGAGCTTATCCTACTAAGTGGGACCGGCTGGCTACAAGGATGAAAGAATGCCATAATGTTCTATCATATAGCATGTCTCTATTCAACTCATTAATCTCTAAATCTTTCTTAATTGTTTCTCATGTGGTTTTTCTAAGTTTTCCTTTGCCGCAAGTGATTTGACTACCCTCCATCCGATTGACTCTCTCAGGACTACAAAATCTACAAGTCTTCTCTCTACATGCACAAACCACATAAGGCAAGTTACCACTATACTATCTTTTCTACAATAGGGGCTACCCCGACTATCTATCTAATGTTATCATATCTAATCCAATCCCATCTAGTCTTACTACACAACCAACGCTATATCCTCATCTTTGCTACACAACAAAGCAAATCTTGCATTTAAAATTTGAACAATAATGAAATATAAAGTTGATGAGAAGAGGAAAAAACTGACGACTCTCTCCATCTCTTCCTCGTACTCTTCTTGCATTCGTTTATTGTGTTTTCTCCAAGCCTCTTCCTGATAAGCTGTTCTATAACTACCACTCTTTCCTTTCCATGCCTGAGTCCTCGTTACCTAAAATTAAAATAAAAGAGTTCAAACACATAATAGTTAAGAAAACAGAAATCGGTTCATCAAAAACTGATTAATTGTAACGAAAGTTAATACCTGAATAGAGAACCATTCAAGAGTTTTGCGAACCTGACCGAACTGAAAGAAAATTGAGATTAGGATAATGAATTATTAGCGAAACCTAAAAAGAAATGAATCTATAAGCTTACGTACGAGGAGAGTAGTGGTTGTGGCGGCAATTAGACCGAAGAGAATAGCACCGGCAAGTCTGGGGTCTTTATCATCATCATCATCGTCTTTCTTCATTTCCCCTTCTTCTTCGTTAACTAAGTTGTTGGCATTCGATTCAACGATTATAAATCAAACCCAAACTCATGTGATTCTTTCCTTTCTCCGCTAGCGTTTATTCTCCGATTCACAATTCAAAGTTACAGTTTTTTTAATTACAAACCCTCTCCGAGTCTCTCCTTTATTATTCATTTTTTTTTTTTAAGGAATCTAGATATTTATAAGTTATCCTTTCCGGTAAAAATTCATGAATATTCAACCTGTATATTTTATTTGTAAGGTGGCGGAAGTTTTCAGACCCGGACCTTGCATATTTCATGCATTCTTTATTTTTCATCTTGTCACTCAGTTGGTAGGATAATCCATTATTATATGTAGGGGCCAGGTTCGAACTCCGGACACCTCACTTATTCACGTTATAAGGTGACTTTTAGCCACTATGTTACCTGACCAAATTTTTTTTCCATCTTCACTTTTGGTCCTTCTTTTAAAGTAAAATCATATGTAGAATTCATATTTTTGAATATAATTTTTTTACAAAAATTCATAATATTATATGAATCTCTCCAAAAAAAATTTAGAATTTTTTAACAAAACATGAATTTAATATGAATTTTTATATTTTTGACGGTTAAAAATTCATATTTAATTTATGTTTTGTTAAAAAATTCTAATTATTTTTTGGGATTTTTTTTTACAATATACTACATATTTCTGCACAATTTCATTAAAAATACACAAATTAATTTAAAAATAGGGACCAAAAGTAGTTATTAAAAATTTTATAGGGACTAAAAGTTGAAGGAAAATTTTAGAGGGACTAAAACGAAAAGTTAGTATATTTATAGGGACCAAAAAAATATTTAACCCTAAATGTCGCGCCATTTTTCGGAGATCAAGGCTATTTGATTAGCGTTTGACTCACTATTTTATTTCACGACTGAACATTTAATTTTAAGAGAAAAGGGGAAAAAAAAAGTTCGAAAAACCCCTTTTAAAAGATTTAGGGTTCGGGGGTTAGTTATATTTAGAGAAGGTGTTAGCACCCTAAATATCCATAGTATTCTATGGGAACCTCTTGATTTTTATTTAATTAATTGTGCTATATTGATTTGAAAGGACGAGTGTCCTTTGCCTACGTACCTGTGAGGGATCAAAACCTCGTAGTTCGGGGTAGAAATTGACGTTTGATTCGTTTTTGTGTTTTTTATTAGTTTTGAAAAAAGGTTTTAAAATGAAAAGCCAAATGGCAAG
>Ga0315914_1001556_pt1 | contig 34486 bp, 27 predicted proteins | sample MpolenodulesMG_FD_203920 | JGI IMG/M metagenome (GOLD analysis project Ga0315914, IMG submission 203920) | Medicago polymorpha root nodule microbial communities from Los Angeles, California, United States - elongated nodules | ecosystem: Host-associated > Plants > Roots > Nodule | place: USA...
AAAACAAAATCCATAAGCAACCATCGCCGCTACTCACTAAAAAAAAAAAAAAACCCCTTTAAATCAAACATCCACTTCACCTCACCATGATTAAGCTACACCCAAAAAGTCTTATTCTAACACTCCTTCGGCTTCCACCACTTCTCTACCCCCGGTCCACCAAAGAAAAACACCATAATAGACCAAAGCAAACTTGAATCAAAGAATTGACTCCCGATATCGAATCAAAAGCGATCGGTCCACCAGATTCTACAGACAAATCAGTAAGGTACCCCTCATCCCTGATCCATCGAAGAAGACACCATAACCTGTCGAACCACTTGCAGTTAGACACTAGCTCCCGATCTCGAAACAAAATTAATCGGCCCACCAAAATCCAGAGCACAAATCAGTAAGGCGTTAGATAGGATGGGTAGTGAGTAAAACAAAATCATGTTAGAAAAGGAAACAAGTTTAGCTCAAAGAAGCACCCAAACGCAAAGCAAACCAAATGAAGCGAGAGCTAGTGACGACATATATGGACCCAACACAGAGGCGGCCTACAACAAAAACACCAAAAGCTCACCACTATCCACCTACACATCACCTCCCTACCTAAACAACGTCTACACCCGATCTAAATCACCTTATGTCCACCGTGTGTTCCGATGGATCCGAGACCATATTATCGACAACCACCCCATCCAAAACACACCACTACCACCACCATAAATCACCGCTTAATTCAACAGCTACATTTCCTCCCCCACCCATCTCACAACACAACTATCATCACCACAACAAAATCAACGCCATCTCGACCATCCCGTTAGCAACCACAACATACCCACACATCGCCACCACAAAATCACCAAATCCTCACCACCATAGATCGAGGTCTCCTCACCATCACCACCCCATCACCACCAACAATCGTGAACAAGACCATATGAAACCGGACTGGAAATCGCGAAAATGGATAGGAAAAAATGACACAGAGGGGATGAAGAAGGTAGTATGGAGACGTAGTCTCGCCGCACCACCACTGCATGAAAAGGGACCGCATAAACAACACTTAGGGAATGAAGAAACACCACCACCAAATCTTCAACCCCGTCCGCAATCAGCTCCTAATTAAATAAAACCACACCCTTAGAGACCAAACAAAGAGCCAGAACAACACCACCAATCATCATCTTTCTAGACAAAATGAACAAGTAAAACAAAAGGCAAATAGGGTGTTGCAGAGGTGCCGTCACTGTCACGAACACAAAAGGGCTTACCGTGAATCACAAGCAACCACCACCACCTGTGAAGGAGGATATGTTTGACTCAGATTTGCAGTAGGCAAAACACCATAACAGAAGGAATCTTTGGAGAGGATGACACCACCGTTTAAAAATCTACCACAACAACACAATCTGACACACGATAAGGCATCGTCGGAGAAGAACAACATTACCATTGAAATCCAGAACTGAAATTCGTCGTGAAAACATAGAAGGAATCCAGATCTCAACTCCTAAACACCCAAAATGGACCTCCGCGGCTGAGCAAAAACAGGCTCACCGACTTCCACTTGAAATTAAATTGGAATTGAGAGGGTAGCGTTGTTCTTCAGCAGCTTATTTAATTGTTTTAAAAAAGGCTAAACTACAGTTTTGACCCCCTATGTTTGTCAATGTTGCGATTTTGGCCCCCTTATAAAAAAAATGAAAATTTTGTCCCCCTAAGATTTAGCCCCTTTGCAATAGTGACCGTTTGGCAAATTATGATCAGGTCAACGCTTAGTTGGTACTTCATTAATTGATGTGGCACGCCGCCACCTGTGTATTTTTCATTTTTTTAATACAAAATGCCACTAATATAACTACTTGAATAAAAAAAAATGCATTTGATCAACGAAAGCCAATATGAAATTGGCTAATGCTACATGCTTTATCGTTCACTGAACGGTAGACTAGCCAAAAGGTTAACATGTTCTGCCGTGAATTTTCCCAGCCAGACAATTCAGACAACGTTGAACCCTGCAACAAAACCATTATCAATTACTAGAATTTCCATGCAATTCAATTTCAAGACAAGAGAACCCAAATAATCAAATTAGAGAATGAATTATGAAAAAAAGACTAAACTAACATGTTTCCATCGCAAGTAGGACAAACGCAGGGATTAATTGCAACATGATCATAAATTGGAGACCAAGCTATGGTTGAATTCCCGCTGCATAATTTGCATATATAAAACCCTTTCCCTCTACAACTCTTACACGGCAACGCTATTTTTTTTCTACAAACAACACACCAATTTCCAGAAAGCACATCAATATCAATAATACAATAAAACAGTGTAATTTTTTAGTACTATAAATTGCAATCGTTTATTCTCAGACTCAAAGTGAGTGTAATTAGATAGTATCTAATTCTTTATCCTATTTTTCATATACCTTTAATATGTCTCTTCCTTTGGTCCACGAATGATCACTAGCTCAACGATTTGGGTTGAGAAACCAAAGGAGTTATTTTTTTTTTAACAATCAGAGTTAGTAATTAGTTGTTAAGGACTTATGGTTTTTATTTTTCTCATTCGTCTGAGGTTGAACTTGGCACCTCCAACTTCTTTAAACGTTAACTCAAATCAATTAAACTAATCTAGGGATTTAAACCGCATTAAATCAGATTGAAGTTTTAGAGGTAAAAATGAATAAAGAGATTGAAGAATCGTCTTAAGAGAAAGAACCATGGTGACCCACCCAAGTTGGCAAGGAAATTAGCACAAGAGTTAGTCTCCTTATAAATAAGCTTCAACGAGACATTCCAATCCAAAAGATGGATAAGACGAAAAATGTCGAATAAGGGGGGCTGAAGAGCCACAATGTGAGTTTTTATTTTTCATTTTGAAAGAAGCCACAATGTGAGTTGAAGTGCACCAAACAATCTAAATAACACTTCATATATAAAATGTTTTCATTTTCTAAAATGATACTACTTAATATATAAAGGAGAAGTAACCTATTATTGACAGTTGAGTGATCAAGAAGGGAGAATAAGATCTTAGAATAAAAGATATATTATCATCTTATTTTATTTTTTTTGGAATAGATATGATCTCAATTTAAAGAAAGGATAATCTATAGATTTATTTTGATCATTGTCACGTTTAAAATATCAAATATATGATTCGATACGATTAGGAAAAAAGTACATAAAAGAATAGGATCAAATTCTATTTCTTGTGTTTGGATAAAGAAATAATTTACAGCTTATAACATAAACACTTATCATGATAAGCTGTTATGTATAAGATATAGGTTGTTTCCAGGACTTAAACCCGTGACCTTTCAGTCATATGACAACAACTTTACCAGTTGCCAAGGTTACCCCTCATAAGATATTATTATAGCAAAAGATTAAATAAAGTTAAATTGTTTTTGCCCATTTGAGTTATAATTTCCACCAAACAATCTTACAAAACTTACGTTAATTGATAAGCTCAAATAAACCAATTCAAATAGATAGATTATGTTAAGTTTGTTTTTCTTCAAAAAAAACCAGTATTAGGCATGTTATTAAACAATGATTTTATTGGATCGAAAATTGGTCACAACCCGAGTTATGTCGAACCATTTCTAGTGCGAAAATAGTGGTGCAATATGGTGCTGGTGGTATATTTGTTCGGGAGCAAGTATTACAATTTTTGGTGAACCTTGGATATTTGATGGCATCTAATTATCAACCAACATCCCCGATTACACACAATTGACTCACATGAAGGTGAGCGATCTTATCGACCAAACCACAAAGGTATGGAAGGCACCTCTACTTCCTCAGCTAACTGATCAACATGTTACTCCATTGATTCTTGAAAGCTCGCTTTATCCCTTAGTCACGGTAGACAAATTGGTTTGGAAGGTTGTGAAGAATGGTTCATGTCACTACTAGAAATTCTCAATTTCATGAAGAAACTAAAAACAGAAAAAAAAAATTAAACAAATTCGTAGGAAAAGTGACAAAAACACTTCAAAATCTTTGGCAGTAAAAGCCTCAGCAAAAGGAGAAAGTCTTTTATGATCACAAGTTCAAATCAAAATGATTTAGACAGACTCACATAAAATAGAAGAAATTAAAAGAATGAAATTCAATGATATTAATTGATATGACTAAATCAATTTTGTTTTAATTTTTTTAGTTTATGTGAGTGTGCCTAAATATAAGGTGTTGGGTCTGTAACCAAGTAAGAGTTTCTCGAGCAAAAGTTAGAGTTACCTGTGGATATTCTTGCGGCGACAGTATCCGCAGGAAAAGTCTTCAGTGTAAAGAAAACCGCAGGAAAATCCTCATGTAGTCCTGCGGAAAATAAAATCCGCAGGAAAATTGATAGTTTCTTGTAGTGAGTGTGCAATGCTTGCCACCTCTGTGAAAAGTATTGTTGATAACAAGACTTCCAGCCCATTTATTTACGCACACCTGATGAAGTTGAGGAGAAGCATCTTTCAACCCTCATTTCCAATCAACATATCATTCCAGAAATAAATTGAATCATACCCAACATCTCTTTTTACACAATCAATAAACCAAGAAGGGGTCAAGGAAGAAGAAATTCCAAGAGAAACCATATAACTACAACAAATAGAATTTAACTTTATTACGAATTCATATTTTTGAACCAATTGTACCAAATTGATCCCTTTTCAAGATTCAAGATTCTTCATACCTAGACTACCATTATATCTTTTGGCAAACAAACATTTGGTGGTTCCAACTATTTAATTTAGAGAGAAAATGAAGATGATCCTAACTCGTAAAATTTTCTTTAATGGCATCCCAACGGATTGATAAATTAGTCAAGGTATTCAAATCATACAATCTGTACTTAGCTGTATACGCATTGATTAAAACACAGTTCATGATATTCCTCACACTCACACATATAATACACGTAAAAATGCAGCACACATACTTAATTTATTACAACTTCTTTATTTTCATATTGACCACAAGATCATTGGATTTCCCAGGTTCTTCTTCTTTCCCTCTTCTTCTCTTCTCTCGGTGCCGGGTCTTGAACCGAGTACCAAGTGACTTCTCGGGAGACAGGCCTCTAGGTTCTTGATTATTAGACGCAACATAACTAGAGAAAATAAATTAAAACCAAGGTCCACTTACATCAACCGTTGTCTCCGATATCTAATTTAGGACTTTATTCACAAATTTAAAAGGAATATAAAATTTAAATTTTTGATCCCCTTCAATTCTATTACCATTTCCATTTCCAATGGTGTCTTTATTGTCGATCAACTCTAATCTCTTATTTTCTCAAGGACCATGTTGTGGTGTACTTGGTGAAAAATTTAAATCTCTTATGGCTAAAACTTGTTGAGAGGATGATCGTGACGGCTGGTGTAAATTAGACGGTCCAGACTGATATTGTTCCAACTTGCACTAACTGTGTTGATTTTGCTAATTGTGTGTGTAGAGATTGCCAACCTCAACCAATCCATGTTTTCTGGTAGACTGTTTTTATTTATGTTGTTTTTAGGCAAGATCTCACTGGACTGTCTCTGAGATTCACCAGCACAATGAGGGCATCACGCGAGCTTAATCCAGTTCCCGCTTCTATAGACTTGTTCAAACATATAAAACAATGCTGAAGAAGGGTGTCGATCAAGACCCTTCAATGTATAATTCAAACTACCATTTTCCAAACCATATGTCGTCAATGACTTTGAGGAATATGCTGCTGACACGGTCACGATAGTCACACTTTTATCAAGAATGAGTGTGCATCTTGACTCATATGTCGTATATCATAGTTCATACCTTGCTGCATCCTCCTTCATCTTTAATAGAGATATGGCCTCAAGCAGGCACCAAGGGCATGGTTTGATCGTCTCAAGGGTACATTGCTGCAATTTGGTTTTGTTCCTAGTAAATGTGATCCATCTCTCTTTGTTTACTCCTCCAGCACAGCTCTTGTCTATATGCTCATATATGTTGACGACATTATTCTCACTGGCAGTGATTCTGCCTTTATTCAGCAAGTGGTCACTAAACTCAATTCGGTCTTCTCTCTCAAAGAACTTGGTGACTTGGAATATTTTCTTGGGATTGAAGTCAAACCTCAATCTAATGGTTGTTTGTTGCTCTCTCAAGGTAAATACATTAGAGATTTACTCTCTAAAACCAATATGCTGGACTCTAAACCTCTTTCTACACCTATGTTTGCTGGCTGCAAGCTTACCAAAGCTGGTTCTGATACCTTCTCTGACCCAACCCTTTATAGGTCAGTTGTTGGTGCCCTTCCATACGCTACAATCACTAGACCTGACATATGTTTCTCTGTTAACAAAGTATGTCAGTTCATGTCTCACCCTCTTGAGGCGCATTGGCAAGCTGTCAAAAGAATAATGCGTTATCTCAAAGGCACCATATCTCTTGGGCTTATCTTGCACCCTGTCCCTCAGCTTCCCATCAAGTTGCAAGCCTTTTGTGATGCAGATTGGGGTTTTGACCCTGATGATAGATGTTCTACCTCTGGTGCCTGTGTTTTTCTCGGCAGTAATCTCATCTCTTGGTGGGCCAAGAAACAACCAGTCATCTCCAGATCCAGCACTGAAGCTGAGTATCGCAGTTTGGCCCTTGCTACATCTGAACTCCTTTGGATACAGTCTCTCCTCACTGAGTTGGGTGTCACCTTCACCCGTCCTCTTGTTCACTGTGATAACATGAGTACAATTTCTCTTACTCATAATCCTGTGCTTCATGCCTGCACAAAACATATGGAATTGGATCTCTTCTTTGTAAGAGAAAAGGTTCTGAACAAGCAGCTGCAAGTGGTTCATGTTCCTGGGCATCTACAATGTGCTGATGTGCTCACCAAAGCACTTCCTCCTTCCAAATTTGAAGACTTTCGAACCAAGCTCACTGTTGATAACCCACAGATGAGCTTGCGGGGGGCTAATAGAGATAGTATAGAGTAAGCTCAACTAACTACAAGTTAGTGAGCTTTGGATTAAGATAAGTTGTACAGTTGTTTAAAACTCATTGGCAGTTAGATTCTATATATATACCTTTACCAGAAGTGCTTGTAAGACTTTTGAACAAATAATAGAATACAGAAAGTTATCCAAATTAATTCTCTCTCTCTCTCTCTCTGTGTTTATGTAGCATAAAACTCTAATTATCTTCACTCTCATCATCTTCTTTTATCATGTCGATGTTCGCATGATTTCCAAGTGCTACACAATACTCATCACCACAAAGACTGTTTCCCATGTGATTACAGACATACACACACATGTACAACACTAGAAAGGGTCTTAACTAGTTTAAGGCTGTGTTCATTATTTGCAAAATTTATAAGCATAACAAAAATTGAATATTTTATTTTGCTTAATTGATTGGAATTGAAAGGGAAGCTTTATTCCTCCTTTTGATTCCCAGTTGATGCTAATTCTTTGAGATTAAAGGTATACATAGATCAATGGATATCGATTGACAATTTAAAGTTAGTCTAATCTCACCAGAGCATCCACATTTCACATTTGTTCTTTATAAAAAAGGAGTAGGAAAATCTTTAATTAATATTAAAATTAAGGGTTAACTCCTAAGGTATACTACTCGATATATAAAGAACGTAAACAAATAAAAAAAAAAGTGCTACAATTGAAAAACAAACCAAACGTTACTTTATTTGATATCATTTTAAATACTACAATTGAGAAAAATATAATTTTAGACTTTCCCTTTGTTAAAATCCATTCCCTCCTTCCTGTCTTCTTAACTTCCTTTCCATCCATTCCATTAAAAAACCTTCCCTCTCCTTCGTTGAGCCAAACAGGAAGATATTTAAGTACTTGGCAAACACATTACCATTATTATTGCCTTTAATCACACCTTGATTTTTAATAATACATCCTCCAATTTGAATATGCAATTGCGGATCGTTTCTTTCTTCATCATCATTCTCAGTGTCAGTCTCAGTCTCAGGTTCAATCTCAACCAGTTGTCTGTCCTTACAAAAGTGCTGCCTTCTTTGAGTTACAACACCACCATCAGGGCATGCCTTCCACTTCCAAATTCTTGTTGTAGATACTTGTTGAAACATTTGAAGCAATGTCATAGAAGGGTGTTCAGAAGGACCCTTCATTGAAACATCCAAACCATTATTGTTTAACACAGTAATAACTACTTCCGTTGAAAGCCCGACATCAATTTTTTTTAGAAAAACATTTTCTCTACTAGTAGCATAATAGTGTGCTACTCTCACTGCACCAGACTTTTCAACTCCTCTCTTTCTCTTCTGCTCCACCACAATAAGGTTCCCTTCATTTTCATATCCATGGTATATAACATTCGTTTTTGTAACCCCTCCCCAATGATTCTTAGTCTCGTTAAAAAATCTTGTTCCGTTGGATTTTTCAGAGTCCTGGATTTCAATTTGATTAATAAGACGATCAATCTGAAATATTTGATTTTTGTTTTTAGCTCTGTCCAAAACAAATGTAATTAATTTTGGTGCTGCGAAACTGAACTTTAAGAGCTTGATGTCACCATATTCGTCATATATTATATTTAATGAGAGTTGAACGAATGTTTTACCTGCGTGGTATGACACAAGCCAATACTCACATGCTGCTTCATGTTCATGACCATAAAATTTCCGGTACCTTTCCATTTCTCTACTTATATGCATAGTAGCATTGGTTCCCACATCTATATTCTGGCTATTTCCCATTGAATATGTAAATGTTTTCACAACAACGTTAACTTAATTTTTATTTTTTTTATCGTAAATTTAATTTGAACAATCATGCAAATAATTCAATGAACAATATATTTCGACATTCATAATTTCTCAACATTCATTCAACACTTCAATTCATCTCTATCTCTCTTCTCATCCGATTACCAAAATATTGCGTCTATCACCCCATCCTCCCTATTGTTCTTTCTCTCTTAATGTGTTTTTTTGGGTAGTCTCCATGAAATATTTTCCTAATGCAATACACAACTCCACAACCTGAAATTATATAATAGGTTACATACCTTGACTAGACCATAAGAGAGGAGACTTGAATGCCAATTAGCAAGGAGCATTACATATAAAGGAAAATACTATGCCATGCATATGAATTAAATGGAAGGTGACATATATATCGATCAATGGATAATTCTATAGGTGCCAACTATGCTCCTCTCTGGTTTGGACTGGTAGGAAAGCATAGGAAACTTATAAATACACACTCATATTGAAGAATATTTGAACTGTTTCCAAAAAGATAATATTTGCAAGCGTTATTCTTCAGCAAAGTTTTCCTTAAAAAAATAAAAAAAAAATTCTTCAGCAAAGTTTATTTAAATAATTTTAAAAAGAAAAAGATTGCATCTAATTCTAGTTCATATCTTCCACGCTACTTTTTTTTTTGTCTTTACGTCTTCATTCTTTGTTTCTTGATCTCTTTCAACTAAAATGTTAATAATTTTAAACAACAGATTGGTCTAAGTAGTAAAAAATTTTGACCCCTGAAATAACTGGTAATGGATTAGCTAGCGTGTTGAGAAAATTCAGTTGGGAGGAGACAACTATAAGTTTTCATGCTCAACATGTTCCCAGACGGAGACTGTTCACCAACGACAATAAATATTTTGTACCGATTAATTGTAACCCAAAAAAATGTTAATTATTAGCTAGGGCCGTTTGATTGCGTTTTTATTTTCCTTTTAGTTTTAGTCTTTTAATATTATTTTATAAATCAACTTTTACAAACTTTTACTCAAGAAAAAAAAATTGGTAAAAATTCTATTTGGCAATCATAATATTATAAACTAATTTTAAAGATAAGAAAATAAAAATTTTGTTTGATAATTCAATGTTATTTGTTTTGCACTCATGTTCACATGCGAAATCTATATATAAGGGATGAAGAATGATAGCACTGTAATTTTGCAATTCAAAAGTGAAGGGAAGCGTTATTCTTCCACAATTTTATTTCATTAATAGTTATTAGACGAGAGTGGAAACTTAAAGCAACATATCAAAGTATAATCCTGAACCTAACTAGTTGCATGCATATGCTAGAGAAAAATTATTTACATAGTAACTCTCATAGATGTTTTTGTTTTGCACTCTTGTATTCCCATGGGAAATGTATAAGTAAGAGATGAAAAAGAATTTGCCTTGTAATATCCTAACTCAAGAGAAGATGAGGGTTATTCTTCAGCAATTTTATTTGATTCCATGTAATCTAATTCTTTTTCTTTTGTTGATAGGAGATGGCATCTAATTCTAGTTGAACATATTTTCCACACCACCAATGCTGTATCCTGAATTTGTCCCGAAGCTTTACCTGCCCTTTTCATGAAGGAAGGTCAAATTTTCAACTCTGGGACTTTCTGGAAAAGAACAGCAGGTTGTGGGTATAATTTTCAGCTCGTGAAAATGTCGCACTCTTTTCTCTCGCAAGCTTTAGCATTTTCCTTTCCACACACCACTTATCTTTGTTTTATATTCTGATGCGCCTAGTATCATGTGAATTTAAAAGAGAGCGGATTATATCGGAAATAAAAAGAGAGCGGATTCACCACAGATTTAATACAGATGAAACATTAGGCACACATACCAAACTTGTAGTAGGTTCATTGACTATATATAATAAGAAAGCACACACAAGTTTATTAAATCTTCTATGGGTTCATATTGAACACAAGATCATTAGATCTCCTTGGTTCTTACTTACTAGACACAACATAACTAGACAAATTAAAATAAATTAAAACTAAGATTCACTTAATTACAGCAAACTTTGGCCCTCGGACATTATACTCTAGGATTCTTCACAAAATAAAATGGAATGGAAAATTTAAACTTTTGATCTCCTCCAATTCTATTACCATTCCCATTCCCATTTATTTCATGGTTGTCGATTAACTCTAATCTCTTATTTTCCCGAAGGCCATGATTCGGCACTCTTGGTGGAACATTAGGATTTCTTACCGTCATATGTGACTGTGCTCTTGATTGTTGGTGAGAAGGGGATGGTTGAGATTGATTTATTTTATTTATCGTGTGAGTGGTTACATCTTGCACGAATTTTGTTGATTTGCCTACTTTTGTGCTCGTGGAGTTTGACAACTGCAAGCCATCCATGTTTGTTGGTAAAATATTTTTGTGTATGTCGTCTTTATGCTTGATCTCGCTTGACTGTCCTTGACCTTCGATCGCACAGTGAGGGCATGCAGTGAGCTTCCAATTCCCGCTTCTACAAACTTGTTCAAACATGTAAAATAATGCGGCAGAAGGGTGTCGATCAGGACCTTTAACGGTATAATTCATACTACCATTAGACACATTAAAATTAACCACCATAGAAAGACCGATATCTATTTTATTTTGAGTGAACATATTTCCACGACTAATAGCATAATAGTGTGCCACAGTTGTTTCATATAGGTGTTTTGCCTCTTTACTTCTTTTCTTTCCCTCCACAACAATAAGGCCACCTTTGCCTCCTCTACCATAACAAAAAACCCAAGTCATAATACAACCATGGGAATTAAAGGTCTCTTTGAATTTGAAGGTCGTAACATCTTGAAAGCTTTTGTCGCCCTTGTAGCTGAAATGAATAAAATCGGATTGAACTCTTTTTATCCACAAATGGATACCACCACCGAAACATATATCATCTTCAAGTTCTAGAAATACCTCATTGATTTTGTCGTGCTCGTCAACATATTTCTCGAGGTAGAGTGTGCAAGTTGAATCACATATGGTGTATGACATAGTCCATCCCTGGCTGTATCCTCCATCATCGTCACTCTCATCATCTTCTTTTACCATGTCGATGGTAGCATTATTTTCAAGTGTTAAATTATACTCTTCACCACCAAGACTGTTTCCCATGTGATTAACACACTTACACACACAATACTACTAGAAAGGGTCTTAAGGTTTTGTACTTCATTTGGGAAATTTATAAACATGCAAAATAAGGAATATTTGCTTATATAATTAATAAATTGGAATTGAGAGGGAAGCGTAATTCTTCAGCAGCTTATTTAATTAGCCAGCATCTAATTCTCTATCCTATACATTTCCAGATTCCTTTAATATGTCTCTTCATTTGGTCCGCGAATGATCAGTAGCTCAATGATTTGGGTTTAGAAATCAAAGGAGTTAATCTTTTTTAAACGATCAAAATTAGTAATCAGTTGTTAAGGACCTACGGTTATTATTTTTTTCATTCATCTAAGTTTGTTCCTAGAAACTACAACTTTTTCAACCGTTAACTCAAACCAATTAAACTAGTCTAAGATTTACACCGCATTAGAACAAACTAAAGCTAAAAGGTAAATAGGAATAAAGAGATCGAAAAATCGTCTCAGAGAATGAACCAATATGTGACCCAAGTTAACAAGGAATTCAGCAAAAGAGTTAGTCTTCCGATAAATAAGCTTTAACTAGACATTCCAATCTGAAAAAAAAAATTGAGAAAAATAAATCAAACTTAGAGAAAAAGAACTAGAAGTACCACAAACTAAAAACCAAACGTTAATTTATTTGATGTCATTTTAAATACTACAATTGAGAAAAATATAATTTTAGACTTTCCCTTTGTTAAAACCCATCCCCTCCTTCCTCTCTTCTTAACTTCCTTTCCATCCATTCCATTAAAAAACCTCCCCTATCCTTTATTGAGCCAAACCAAAAGATATTTAAGTACTTGGTAAACAAATTACAGTTATTATTGCCTTTAATCACACCTTGATTGTTAATAATACATCCTCCTATTTGCATATGCAATTGCGGATCATTTCCTTCTTCATATTCATTCTCAGTCGGTCTCAGTCTCAGGTTCAATCTCAACCAGTTGTCTGTCCTTACAAAAGTGCTGCCTTCTTTGAGTTACAACACCACCATCAGGGCATGCCTTCCACTTCCAAATTCTTGTTCACCGACGACAATAAAAATTTTGTACCGATTAATTGTATAACCCAAAAAAATGTTAATTATTAGCTAGGGCCGTTTGATTGCGTTTTTATTTTCCTTTTAGTTTTAGTCTTTTAATATTATTTTATAAATCAACTTTTACAAACTTTTACTCAAGAAAAAAAAATGGTAAAAATTCTATTTGGCAATCATAATATTATAAACTAATTTTAAAGATAAGAAAATAAAAATTTTGTTTGATAATTCAATGTTATTTGTTTTGCACTCATGTTCACATGCGAAATCTATATATAAGGGATGAAGAATGATAGCACTGTAATTTTGCAACTCAAAAGTGAAGGGAAGCGTTATTCTTCCACAATTTTATTTCATTAATAGTTATTAGACGAGAGTGGAAATTTAAAGCAACATATCAAAGTATAATCCTGAACCTAACTAGTTGCATGCATATGCTAGAGAAAAATTATTTACATAGTAACTCTCATATATGTTTTTGTTTTGCACTCTTGTATTCCCATGGGAAATGTATAAGTAAGTGATGAAGAAGAATGCTGCTCCTGTCCCATACACATCCAAACCTTGTGGTTAGAAATGTAAGCACTATGGAGGGTGGTGTGATGGGAGACAGAGGTCCTCCGCAGCATCTTTTCACCAGATTCATCCGGCGAGCGGCCATGAGCCAATGGATTTGGTGGTTTTGGAGGTTACTAAGTGCAGATCCGGTCGTTCCGATGGCTATAGCGGTGGAAGAAAGCGGTGGCGCTGTACTTTCAGATCTATCTTTTTGAGTTTATCTTTGGGTTCAGTTTCGTTTTCTTACTTATCTACGGCTGACCCTTTCACGAGATGGTGATGTGGTGGTGGTTTGGGGTCGTGGTGGTGATGGTGGATTGCAGGTGATGATTTTGTTTCTTTTTGGTTACGCCGTGTTGTTGTTTTGTTCCATTTTGGGTGATGTAGAGCTGCCATATTTTGTCCACCATTGTTTTCTCCTTTGTCTTCTACTGTTCCTGCTTCCTTCTTCATTGTTCTAGCCACGTTCCTTTATCAGCCACATATTAGTTGACATACTCATATACTAATATGTCTTATGTGTGTGTATGGTTGGTTTATCGGCGAGGTTAAGGATGGTGGTGTTGATTCTTACCTGAGGGCTCTTGTTGCTTTTTCGCTTGGTTGTTGTTTACACCGGCGACAGGCGCATTCTTCTTGTCACTGGCGGATGCCTTTTTACAATCTGGGTTGTGTTTCCGTTTCATACCGGCGTTGCTGCCGTGTTTTGTTGTTGGTTTCGTCTTCCTCTAGATATGTGATTGTGTTGCTGCCTGTTTCTTGGTGAGGTGGTTTGGCGGCGTTGTTCTGTCTCTATTAATGGTCTGTGGGTATATTCATTGTGGCTATTTCTTTGAAATGTTATGACGATGTTGCTGCTTTCCTTGGATACTTTCAGCTTCGCTGTCTTGCTCTTGGGCTTGTTGGATCTGTGACCGTTTTAGTTTTAGTAGCGATGATGGTGATGCAGGGAAGGTTGTGGTGATGCGCGGTGTTGCTGTGGAGGCGGCGGCGGTGGTGTTGTGTAGTGGTGGTGATTTGGTAAGAAGGGGTGGTGGGTGTTGCTTAGGTAAGGAGGTGGGTGTTTTCTTTGGTGTTTGTTGCGGGTGATTCCTTTTGGAGGCCGTCTCTGGTATTCGAGTCCATATTCATTGTCGCTATCTCTTGTTTTGAGGTTTGGGTTGTTAAGGTGTTTAAGGTGTTTTGAGTATGTGTGTCCTTTGAGCTGAGCATTGTTCCGTTTTGATTGAGGTTTACACCACCACAAATCTTGTCGTCAGTCTTACTTATTGTGTGATGGATTTTGGTGGCGTCTAACTGCTTTTTGTTTGGCTGACTACGGCGTTTCTCTGGTGAACTGGGGGTAAGGGGTGCCCGTCTGGTTTGGTCCTGAAGTCTGGTGGGCCGGTCGCTTTTGATTCGAGATCGGGAGTCAGTTCTTTGGTTCAAGTTTAGTTTTGGGCTTTATTGGTGTTCTTTCGGTGGTCCGGAGGTTAAAGGTGGTGGAAGCTGATTGATCTTTAGAATAGTGGCTCAGCTTAGGCGTTGACATAGGGGTGTTTCATTTAGAGGGGTTATTTTGGGATGTTTAGTTGCGATGGGTGGTTATGGTTATCGTTTTTCAGTAGTCGTTTCGTAAAAGAGTCTTTTTTTAGGTGGTGATGTTTATTTTGGTGTGTGGTGCCCTCATGGGTGTTATAGGTAGGGTTAGGCTGGGTGTTGTGTGTAGGGGTGTTTTTTATGGTGTTTATTTTCGGGTGTTCCGCCTATATACGGCGCCGTTAGTTTGTATTCTCTGATTCACTGATCCTTGTTCGTCTTGAGCAGGGATCTGGTTGTTAAATAATATTTGTTGTTTCAAAAAAAAAAAGATGACGAAGAATTGCCTTGTAATTTCCTTACTCAAAAGAGAAGATAAGTGTTATTCTTCTGCAGTTTTATTTGATTCCATGTAATCTAATTCTTTTTCTTTTTTTGATAGGAGATGGCGTCTAATTCTAGTTGACCATATTTTCCACACCAGCAATATTGCTATATCTTGCAAGAGTTTTTTCCTGAATTTTTTCCGAAGCTTTACCTGCCCTTTTCTTGAAATAAGGTCAAATTTTCAACTCTGGGACTTACTGGAAAAAAAAAAACAGCAAGTAGTGGGTATAATTTTCACCTCGTGGAATTGTTGCACTGTGTTTTCTCGCAAGCTTTAGCATTTTCCTTTCCACACACCACTTATCTTTATTTTATATTCTGATGCGCCTAGTATCATGTGAATGTAAAAGAGAGCGGATCATATCGGAAAAAAAAGAGAGCGGATTCACCACAGATTTAATACAGATGAAACACTAGGCACACATACCAAATTTGTAGTAGGTAATTCATTGACTATATATAGTAAGAGAGCACACACAAGTTTATTACATCGTTTATAGGTTCATATTGAACACATGATCATTAGATCTCCTAGGTTTTTACTTATTAGACACAACATAGCTAGAGATATCCTAAGGTTCACTTACATCAAGCTTTGTCTCCCAATAATTCTAATTTAGGAATTTATTCACAATTTTAAAAGGAATAGAAAATTTAAACTTTTGATCCCCTCCAATTCTATTACCATTCCCATTCCCGTTGATGTCTTTATTGTCAATCAACTCTAATCTCTTATTTTCCCGAAGACCATGATTCGGCACTCTTGGTGGAATATTCGGATTTCTTACGGTCATATGTGATTGTGCTCTTGATTGATGTTTAAAAGCGGATGATTGAGATTGATTTGTTGAATTTACCTTGCGAGTGGTTACATATTGCACGAATTGTGTTAATTTGCATGATTTTGCGTTTGTGGTGTTTGAGGACCGCAAGCCATCCATGTTTGTTGGTAAAATATTTTTGTGTATGTCATCTTTATGCTTGATCTCGCTTGACTGTCCTTGAGCTGCGATCGCACAGTGAGAGCATGCAGTGAGCTTCCAATTCCCACTTCTACAAACTTGTTCAAACATGTAAAATAATGCGGCAGAAGGGTGTTGATCAGGACCTTTAACTGTACAATTTATACTACCATTAGACACATTAAAATTAACAACCATAGAAAGACCGATATCTATTTTATTTTGAGTGAACATATTTCCTTGACTAATAGCATAATAGTGTGCCACAGTTGTTGTATGGAGGTATTTATCCTCTTTACTTCTTTTCTTCCCCTCCACAACAATAAGGCCCCCTTTGCCTGCCCTACCATAACAAAAAACCCAAGTCATAATGCAACCATGGGAATTAAAGTTCTCTTTGAATTTGAAGGTTGTAACAACTTGAAATCTTTGGTCGCCCTTGTAGCTGAAGTGAAGAAAATCGGATTGAACTCTTTTTATCCACAATTGGATACCACCACCGAAACATATATCGTCTTCAAGTTCTAGACATACCTCGCTGGTTTTGCCATGTTCATCAACATATTTATCGAGGTCGAGTGTACAAGTTGAATCACCCGTGGTGTATGACGTAGTCCATCCCTTGTTGTATCCTCCATCATTGTCACTCTCATCATTATTTTCAAGTGTTACATTATACTCTTCACCACCAAGACTGTTTCCCATGTGATTAAGACACTCACACACACACACACAATACTACTAGAAAGGGTCTTAATGTTTTGTACTTCATTTGGGAAATTTATAAACATGCCAAATATGGAATCTTTGCCTATATAATTCATAAATTGGAATTGAGAGGCAAGCGTTAGTCTTCAGCAGCTTATTTAATTAGATAGCATCTAATTCTCTATCCTATACATTTCCATATACCTTTAATATGTCTCTTCTGATGGTCCACTAATGATCAGTAGCTCAATGATTTGGGTTGAGAAATCAAAGGAGTTAATCTTTTTTAAACGATCAAAGTTAATAATTAGTTGTTAAGGACTTAAGATTGTTATTTTTCTCATTCGTCTAAGTATGAACCTGGAAACTACAACTTTTTTAACTGTTAACTTAAACTAATGAAACTAATCTAGGGATTCACACCGCATTACATCATATTGAAGTATTAGAGGTAACAATGAATAAAGAGATTGAAGAATCGCCTAAGAAAAAGAACCATGGTGACCCACCCAAGTTGGCAAAGAAATCAGCACAAGAGTTAGTCTCAATCTGGAAGATGGATATATAAGACGGATAATGTTGAATAAGATGGACCTGCAGAGCCGCATTGTGAGTTGAAGTGCACCAAACAATCTAAATAAAAACATGAGAATCACATTTTACGAGAATAGAAGTATTATCCTGATCACGTGCGAGCTTAAGACCCAAGAAAAAACCCAAAATCTCGACAAAAATAGCAGTAGAGGTTTGGATATTACTGTGAAATCCTTTGATGAATTTCTCAAACAGATCATAGGTTAAACCATCGCAGCCCAAGGAGGTAAGTATTCACTTGAGAATGATGAACAACAATTTATTTGTGGGCTAAAATGAAATAAAAAAAATAATGTTTTCATTTTCTTAAATCATACTACTTAATAAAGAATGGAGATGTAACCTATTATTGGCAGATAAGTGATCAAGAAGGGAGGATTAGATCTTAGAATAAAATATATGATCTCAATTTTTTTTGGAAAGAATATGATCTTAATTTGAAGAAAGGATAATCTATAGATTTATTTGGATCATTGTCACGTTTAAAAGATCAAATATCTGATTCCATACGATTAGGTAAAAAATGCATAAAAGAATAGGATCAAATTCTGTTTCTTGGTCACAAGATAATAGACTAAGGCATGTTTGGATAAACAAGTTATTTGCAGCTTATAACAGAAATCTTATCTTATGAAAAATGCCATAAGTTGTTTTCATAAGTTCTCCCAAGCATTCTCACAAAACTTATGTTAACCGATAAACTTAAGTAAATCAATTAAAATAGATAGATCAAGTTAAGTTTTTATCTTTTTATTTTTAAAAAAACTAGAATTAGGCAAGTCATTAAATAGTGGTGAATATGATTTTACTGGATTGAAGATTGGTCATAACCTGTGAAGCCCCGATACTCAAAAAATGGTGAAGAATCGTGTTTGACACGTATCTGATACCGATACGTGTATTGGTGAAGTATCGGCCAATTAATATTTATTATTTTTTGAAAAAAAAATAACTGATACGTATCCAATACGGCTAACTTATACCCTGATATGGCTAACTTATACTCCGACACCGATACTTCTGTCTTACATATTTCCTTTTAAAAAAAAAGATCAAGAAATAAAAATACATAAAGACTCGCCGTGCTATCCAAAACATTTGTCTCTTCTAATAACCCCAAAAAAATAGAACCACTGAGCGATAAATATCCCCTCTTCCAACCATTGCCTCCATCAACACCTCCGATGAGTTCTACTTTGTTTCTCTTCTCTCTAATGTTATGTTTCTTTTGTTCTTCTCCCTTTAATATCTTATTGTCTTCTTCAGTTTTTCTTTCTAATTGGGAAAAAATTATTTGTTTTCAATCTCAATTAGTGTTAATATTAAGTAGTCAACATTAAAACATGGTATTCTTTTTTGATAGTACTAATGATGTTCTCTTTTGATAGTACTAATTGTCACTTGTTTTGATTATTTTCATTAATGTGAATGTTTGTTTATTATCATTGTTAGTTATGTTTATGTTTATACATTGTGGACTTATATTATTAGTTTTAAATTTAATTATTTAATAACGTATCGATGCCGTATCGTATCAGGAGTTTTGAAAATATCTCGTATCGCCGTATCGGTATCGTATCCGTATCGTGTCAGGTATCGGGGCTTCATAGGTCATAACGCAAGTTTTGTACGAAAAACCATTTTTAGCGCAAAAATAGTGGTGTCGCATGGCTCTCAATAGTGTAATGGGTGAAAAGCATTTTAATTTTTGGTGAACCTTTGATATTTGATGGCATCCGATTATCAACCAACATCCCTGGTTACACACAACTGGCTCACATGAAGGTGAGCGATCTTATTGACCAATCCACCAAGGCATGGAAGACACCTCTAAATTCTCAGCTATTTGATCAACATGTTACTCAATTGATTCTTGAAAGCTCTCTTCATCCCCCAGTAACGACGGAGAAATTGTTTGGAATGTTGCGAAGAAAACTTACTATTCAGTGTGCAATGCTTACTACCTCTGTGGATAGTATTATTGATAAACTTACCCCCATTTACTCAAACATATCCGATGAAGTTGAGGAAAAGCATCGTTCAACGTCTCATTTCCAATCAACAAACCAAGAAGGGGTCAAGGTCAAGGAAGAAGAAATTCCAAGAGAAACCACTCTCCATATTTTTGAACCAAAAGCTTGTACCAAATTGATCCCTTTTCATTTAAGCACCTCCATCTCCTTTTAATCAGCAGAGATAAATTGAAAATCTCAAGATTCTTTATACCTAGACCACTATCAACTTTTTGCAACAATTTAACGTATACATCGAAACTACTGTAACAGAGATAAAATGGAGAGGATCAACTCGTAAAAGCTTCATACACGACTAAAACACACTGCAAGATATTGCTCACACCCACACAAATAATGCACGTAAAAAATGCGGCACACATACTTAATAGGCAGTGGATTCATTAATTATATGGTAAGAAAGCACACACAAGTTTATTTGTTCTTCTTTAGATTCATATTGATCACAAGATCATTGGATCTCCTATAGCTTTTTAATTAGGCTTAAATGCACTTCTCATCCCCTATGTTTTAAAAAGTTGCGATTTTGGTCTCCTTTAAAAAAAAAGGATATTTTGACCCCATAACTTTTAGATCTCTTTTGATTAGCTGATTTTATGCCAATTTCTCAGTCTTTGATGGTGTAAACTGACATGGGGATAGAAGTATGCTGATGAGAGGAGTCCAAACTTGCATGGTGTCCAAACTGACATGATAAGTGGAGTCCAAACTGATAAGTGGGTCCTTCTTTAGGGGGGCCAAAAGTTACATCATGCTAGTTTGAACTCCACTTATAGCATCCCTCTATCTCCATGCCAGTTTACACCATCAGAGACTGAGAAATTGCCATAATCTCCATCAAAATCAGCTAATCAAAAGAGGGCCAAAAGTTAGGGAGTCAAAATATCCATTTTTTTTAAAGGGTCCAAAATTGCAACTTTTTGAAACATAGAGGGTGAAAAGTGTATTTAAGCCTTTTAATTATTAGAAACAACATAACTATGGATCCCCTAAGATTCACTTACCTCAAGCTTAATTTGTTTCATATAGGTGTTTAGCCTCTTTACTTCTTTTCTTCCCCTCCACAACAATAAGGCCTCCTTTGCCTGCCCTACCATAACAAAAAACCCAAGTCATAATACAACCATGGGCATTAAATGTCTCGTTGAATTTGAAGGACATAACAGCTTGAAAGCTTCGGTCACACTTGTAACGGAAGTGAAGAAAATCAGTTTGAACTCTTCTTATCCATAGACGGATACCGCCACCAAAAATTATCTCGTCTTCAAGTTCAAGAAATACTTCTACTATTTTGTCTCGTTCGTCAGCGGATTTCTTGAGGTAGAGAAAAAACATTAAGAAAAATACCAAACTTAGAGAAAAAGAACATGGAGAACCGCCAACTAAAAACCGAACGTTATTTTATTTGATGTCATTTTAAATACTACAATTGAGAAGAATATAATTTTAGACTTTCCTTTTGTTAAAATCCATCCCCTCCTTCCTGTGTTCTTAACTTCCTTTCCATCCATTCCATTAAAATACCTTCTCTCCCCTTCGTTGAGACAAACCGGAAGATATTTAAGTACTTGATAAACACATTACCATTATTATTGCCATTAATCACACCTTGATTGTTAACAATAGATCCTCCAATTTGCATATGCAATTGAGGATCGTTTCTTTCTACATCATCATTCTCAGTCTCGGTCTCAGGTTCAATCTCAACCAATTGTCTGTTCTCATAATAGTGCTGCCTTCTTTGAGTTACAGCACCACTATCAGGGCATGCCTTCCACTTCCAAATCCTTGTTCTAGATACTTGTTGAAACATTTGAAGCAATGTCATAGAAGGGTGTTCATAAGGACCCTTCATTGAAACATCCAAACCATTATTGTTTAACACAGTAATAACTACTTCTGTTGAAAGCCTGATATCAATTTTTTTTTAGAAAAACACTTTCTCTACTAGTCGCATAATAGTGTGCTACTCTCACTGCACCAGACTTTTCAACTCCTCTCTTTCTCTTCTGCTCCACCAAAATAAGGTTCTCTTCATTTTCATATCCATGGTATATAACATTCGTTTTTGTAACCCCTCCCCAATGATTCTTAGTCTCCTTAAAAAATCTTGTTCCGTTAGATTTTTCAGAGTCCTGGATTTCAATTTGATTAATAAGACGATCCATTTGAAATATTTGATTTTTGTTTTTAGCTCTGTCCAAAACAAATGTAATTAATTTTGGTGCTGCGAAACGGAACTTTAAGAGCTTGATGTCACCATATTCGTCATATATTATATTTAATGAGAGTTGAACGAATGTTTTACCTGCGTGGTATGACACAAGCCAATACTCACATGCTGCTTCATGTTCATGACCATAAAAATTCTGGTACCGTTCCATTTCTCTACTTATATGCATAGTAGCATTGGTTCCCACATCTATGTTCTGGCTATTTCCCATTGAATATGTAAATGTTTTCACAACAACGTTAACTTAATTTTTATTTTTTTGTCGTAAATTTAATTTGCACAATCATGCAAATAATTCAATGATCAATGATATTTCGACACTCACAATTTCTCAACATTCATTCTACACTTAAATTCATCTCTATGATCTCTCTTCTCATCACATTCCCAAAATATTACATCTATCACCCCATCTCTAGTCTCATGAAATATTTTCCTAATGCAATAGACAACTCCACAACCTGAAATTATAATAGGTTACATACCTTGACTAGACCATAAGAGAGGATACTTGAATTCCAATTAGCATGGAGCATTACATATAAAGGAAAATATTATGCCATTTATATGAATTCAATGGAAGGTGACATATATATAGATCAATGGATAATTCTATAGGTGCCAACTCTGCTCCTCTCAGGTTTGGACTGGTAGGATTGCATCTGAAACTTATAAATAGACACATATCGAAGAATATTTGAACTGTTTCTAAAAAGATAATATATGCAAGCGTTATTCTTCACAAAAGTTTCCTTCAAAATAAAAAATAAAAAATTCTTCAGCAAAGTTTATATAAATAAATTAAAAAAGAAAAAGCTTGCATCTAATTCTAGTTCATATCTTCCACGCTACTTCTTTTTATGTTTTTTCGTCTTCATTCTTTGTTTCTTTCTCTTTCAGCTAAAATAATAATAATTTTAAACAACAACAGATTGGTTCAAGTAGTAAAAAATTTTGACCCCTTAAATAACTGGTAATGGATTGGATTGTGTGGTGAGAAAAGTCAGTTGGGAGGAGACAACTATAAGTTTTCATGCTCAACATGTTCCTCAACGGAGATTATTCACGACTAGACGACAATGAAAATTTCGTACCTATTAATTCTAACCCAAAAAATGTAATTATTAGCTAGGGCCGTTTGATTGCATTTCTATTTCCCTTTTTGTTTTTATTTCCCTAAAAAATGTAACTCTCATAGATGTTTTTGTTTTGCACTCTTGTGTTCACATGGGAAATGTATAAGTAAGAGATGAAGAAGGATTGCCTTGTAATTTCTCAACTCAAAAGAGAAGATAAGTGTTATTCTTCAGCAACTTTATTTGATTCCATGTAAGATAAGTGTTATTCTTTTTCTTTTTTTGATAGGAGATGGCATCTAATTCTAGTTGAACATATTTTCCACACCACCAGTGCTGTATCCCTTTTCTTGAAGGAAGGTCAAATTTTAAACTCTGGGACTTGGTGGAAAATAACAGCAGGTAGTGGGCATAATTTTCACCTCGTGAAAATGTCGCACTGTGTTTTCTCACGAGCTTTAGCATTTTCCTTTCCACACACCGCTTATCTTTGTTTTATATTCTGATGCGCCTAGTATCATGTGAATTTAAAAGAGAGCGGATTCATCACAGATTTAATACAGATGAAACATTAGGTGCAGATACCAAATTTGTAGTAGGTTCATTGACTATATGTAGTAAGAAAGCACACACAAGTTTATTACATCTTCTATGGGTTCATATTGAACACAAGATCATTAGATCTCCTTGGTTCTTACTTACTAGACAAAACATAATTAGACAAATTAAAATAAATTAAAACTAAGATTCACTTAATTACAACAAACTTTGGCCCTCGGACATTATACTCTAGGATTCTTCACAAAATAAAATGGAATGGAAAATTTAAACTTTTGATCTCCTCCAATTCTATTACCATTCCCAATCCCATTTATTTCTTGGTTGTCAATTAACTCTAATATCTTATTTTCCCGAAGGCCATGATTCGGCACTCTTGGTGGAACATTAGGATTTCTTACCGTCATATGTGACTGTGCTCTTGATTGTTGGTGAGAAGCGGATGGTTGAGATTGATTTATTTTATTTACCAGGTGAGTGGTTACATCTTGCACGAATTGTGTTGATTTTCCTACTTTTGTGCTCGTAGAGTTTGACAACCGCAAGCCATCCATGTTTGTTGGTAAAATATTTTTGTGTATGTCGTCTTTATGCTTGATCACACTCGACTGTCCTTGAGCTTCGATCGCACAGTGAGGGCATGCAGTGAGCTTCCAATTCCCGCTTCTACAAACTTGTTCAAACATGTAAAATAATGCGGCAGAAGGGTGTCGATCAGGACCTTTAACGGTATAATTCATACGACCATTAGACACATTAAAATTGACAACCATAGAAAGACCGATATCGATTTTATTTTGAGTGAACATATTTCCACGACTAATAGCATAATAGTGTGCCACGGTTGTTGTATAGAGGTGTTTAGCCTCTTTACTTCTTTTCTTTCCCTCCACAACAATAAGGCCACCTTTGCCTGCCCTACCATAACAAAAAACCCGAGTCATAATACAACCATGGGAATTAAAGGTCTCTTTGAATTTGAAGGACGTAACATCATGAAAGCTTTGATCACCCTTGTAGCTGAAGTGAAGAAAATCGGATTGAACTCTTTTTACCCACAAATGGATACTGCCACCAAAACATATATCGTCTTCAAGTTCTAGAAATACCTCGCTGATTTTGTCGTGTTTGTCAACATATTTCTCGAGGTAGAGTGTGCAAGTTGAGTCACATATGGCGTATGACATAGTCCATCCCTGGCTGTATCCTCCATCATCGTCACTCTCATCATCTTCTTTTATATATCATGTCGATGGTAGCATTATTTTCAAATGTTACATTATACTCTTCACCACCAAGACTGTTTCCCATGTGATGAAGACACACACACACACACACAATACTACTAGAAAGGGTCTTAATGTTTTGTACTTCATTTGGGAAATTTATAAACATGCCAAATATGGAATATTTGCTTATATAATTAATAAATTGGAATTGAGAGGGAAGCGTTATTCTTCAGCAACTTATTTAATTAGATAGCATCTAATTCTATATCCTATACATTTCCATATACCTTTAATATGTCCCTTCTGATGGTCCATGAATAATCAGTAGCTCAATGATTTTGGTTTAGAAATCAAAGGAGTTAACACTGCTCAATTATTTGGGTTGAGAAATCAAAGGAGTTAAGCATTTTTAAACGATCAAAGTTAGAAATCAGTTGTTAAGGACTTACAGTTATTTTTTTCTCTCATTCGTCTAATTTTGAACCTAGAAACTACAACTTTTTTAACTGTTAACTCAAACTAATGAAACTAATCTAGGGATTTACACCGCGTTATATCATATTGAAGTACTAGCGGTAATGATGAATAAAGAGATTGAAGAATCATCTAAGAGAAAGAACAATGGTGACCCACCCAAGTTGGCAAGGAAATCGGCACAAGAGTTAGTCTCCCTATAAATAAGCTTCAAGAAGACATTCCAATCCGGAAGATAGATCAGACAGAGAATGTCGAAGAGAGGGGCTGAAGCGCCTCATTGCGAGCTGAAATGCACCAAACAATATAAGTAAAAACATGAGAATCACATTTTACAAAAAGTATTATCCTGATCGCGTGCGAGCTTAAGACCCAAGAAAAGACCCCAACACACTACAAAAATAGCACTAGAGGTTCCAATATTACGGTGAAATCCGTTGATGAAATTGTCAAAAAAATCTTAGATTAAACCTTCGGAGCACGAGGAGTAGGTATTCAGTCGAGAATGTTGGACAACAATTTATTTGTGGGCTAAAATGACAGAAAAAACCTGCATTGAAATGAAAAAATAGCACTTAATATATAAAATGTTTTATTTTCTAAAATGATACTATTTAATAAAGAATGGAGAAGTAACCTATTATTGGCAGATGAGTGATCAAGAAGGGAGAATTAGATCTTAAAATAAAATATATGATCTCAATTTTTTGGGAAAGGATATGATCTTAATTTGAAGAAAGGTAATCTATAGATTTATTTGGATCATTGTCACGTTTAAAAGATCAAATATCTGATTCGCTACAATTCGGTAAAAATGCATAAAAGAATAGGATCAAATTCTGTTTCTTGGTCACAAGATAATAGACTATGGCATGTTTGGATAAACAAGTTATTTGCAGCTTATAACACAAACCCTTATCTTTACAAGTGCTTATGTATAAACTATTTTTATAGCAAAAGATAAAATAAAGTTAAATTATTTGCAGCTTAATTATAACGCAAAACCTTATGTTATGAAAATTGCCATAAATTGTTTTCATAAGTTCTCCCAAGCAGTCTCACGAAAATTGGTTTGGAAGGCTGCAAAGAATAAAAACTTATTCAAGATATTCAAATCATATTAGAATAATTCAGTAAATTTGTTTCATTTACATGTTAAGCATTGTTTGTTAATCCTTTTGAAGAAACTTTAAACACCACTTTAACTGAAATAGAGGGATTTCACCACAAAAAAAGAGGGATTTGCAAACTTAACAACATCATTCAAGACGAAAAGTCAATGTACAAAGAAAGACGTTATGACCATCAATAATTAGCAGGATGGACAAGAATTTCATCGAGGAAAAGAGATAAAAAGAAAAGTGGAAGATTCAATCAATAGAAAAAGTAGCAAGCACTTAACAATATCAATTAGTAAGAAAATAAACACTAAGCAGCAAAATGTGAGATGAGTAGAAGTCATAATTGACGATAATATAACCCACATGGGTTGGTCCGGTGATGTTGGCTTGAGCCATAAAGTGTACTCTCTCAAGATTTCAGGTTCAATTATCCTCGATACTGGTTTCGGTGAACTGGTTTGTCTTCTAACTTTTTTTTGTTGACGATAATGTAGAATCATAAAAAAGAGGAGAATATATGCCAATAATCATAATTGAATAACTACTTTTTTTTTTGGTTACAATTGAATAACTACTTTGCGTTAGAATAACGCTTCTTTGATCTACAAAACAAAAGATTCTATTGTTATCAATATATTTATTTATAAATTTTCCATATAAACACAATGCAAGCATGCAATAAAGATATAAGGAAATCGCATTCATCTACTTTTTTTTCACATTAACCTTATAATCCCTCCAAAATGTACGACCAGTCATAAATTACGTCTCCAACCTCTAATCTAGTATCGTAAAAGGTTCTTCATTAATTCAAGTTTGTGTCGAGTTGTTGTGTATTTTAAATACTAAGGTTGTTGTGAGGATACATATATATCAACATGGGAAACAACCAAGGTGTTAATCGTCTAACTAAGGGCCATTTTCCAAGCTATCACGAACAATTGGGAAGTTATGGTACCATTGATGTGACAAAAATAGAGCATGAGGCTATAAATGGTCACACCGGTGAAGTATTCGATATAGCGAAGTGGAATGCATCCTACACAATAGATAGTTCAAAATGTATACTTGATCTTCGGCGAGTTGCATGCAAAGATGGCAAAGTTAATAGCATATCCTTCCAAATCGGCGACGAAATGTATTCAGATGGAAATATTTGGTTTGCAGTAAGTAGAGACACAAGCTTTCTTGGTTCCACCACACCTCCCCTCTTATTGAATGGAGGATTTAAAAATTGTAAGCAAAGGAGTAACAGCACTACTAATCCATCAGGTTATGTTATGGAAACATGTGTTTATCTTTATGGGAGTGGAAGCAGAAGAGGTTTTCTTGTGTTGGAAGAAATGAGAAAGAGTGGAAATGCTGAAAAGCCTTGTAAGGTAACTGTAGCACACTATTATGCTGTTAGTAGTAGAAATTTGTTTAGTTATAAAATAGATATTGGTCTTTCTATGATTGCAATGATTCAACCATCAAGTGAGGTTGGTTTGGATATTACAGTGCATGGCCCTTCTCAACACCCTGCTAAAGCTTTACATTCCATGTTTCATGAAGTAATGAAAACTGGTATTTGGAAGCCCACAAAATGCTCGCATTGTGCTAGTATGATTAGGGATCATAGTGATTTAGAGAGTGAAGATTTTGATGACTTTCTACCACCACATGTTCATGGTCTTAGAAAAAATGTGCAAAGCATTATAGACAATGGAGGATTTGTTAAGGGTAACAATAATGGTAATTTGTATGTGCACAAGCTTTATCTTAGAAGATCATCTTGATTATCTTTTGTTTACTTGAGTAATAAATTTTTATCTTGGCTATTTTCCAAGAATGTAGGATAATTAGTATTATAAGCTTGTAACATATATGCTAATGTGTGTGCTTTAAGTTTAATATTATTACATACATATACTTCCTCTAGTCCTTTGATTATAATCATTGTTTTTCTTCTTCTAATTCTTAAAGCTACAATATACTTCTTCATTACTTTTTATATCAAGAAAGTAATAGAAATGAACAATTGGTACCTATTATCTGACAATAGAAATGACTAAATTGTGTCAGACAAGACTCATAAAACATCAAAATGGTAGCCATAGTGCAACCATGATTTGGTTTATAAGCATCTATACAAGCGTTATTCTAACGCAAAGTTATTCAATTAGAATTATATATGGCATCTAATTCTTGCAAATTACATCTTCCACATTTTGATGCCTAGGGTCTCTTTATCTTTCCATTTCTTCTTGATGTTGTTAACTACTTAGTCCTTTTTTTTTATGTATGATTCTTCCACTTTCCCTTTTATCTATCACTTGTCTTCAATGAAATTCTTTTCCATCCCCTTATTTGTTGATGCCTTTGTCATTTTCGTTGGGTAGTTTCGTTTCTTCACAATGATTTAAAAAATAGCGCAATGAGTTGAAATATTTTACGAATTGTGTTTATTAGCCATAAGAGTATTATTATTTTTTTTTATTTTTTTTGTTGAAAGAAGAGTATCATTCATTGTTATCAATTCATAATAAAGTATTGTTATCAATTCATAATAAAGTATACTATATTGAGAATGATGCACACACCAATAATTTTAGGTTCAAAATGGAGTATCATGATTTTGACAAAAGGATTATAGCATTTTGCCGCGTCATTTTTCGGAGATCAAGGCTATTTGATTAGCTTTTGACTCACTTTTTATTTCACGACTAAACATTTAATTTTTTAGAAAAGGGGGAAAAAGTTCGAGCTATCCCTTTGAAGAGATTTAGGGTTCGGAGGTTAGTTACATAAAGGGAAGGTGTTAGCACCCTTTATGTCCGTAGTATATATCCTAGGGGAACCTCTTGATTTTATTTAACGTTTTGTGCTATAAACTTGCTTGTTTTTTTTTTGAAGAATTTAAAGTGATTAAAAGAAAAAGAGACCTATTTTATCTACATTTTTTATTGTTTGGAAGGACGAATGTCCTTTGCTTACGTACCTGTGAGAGATCAAAACCTCGTAGTTCGGGTTAGGAATTGACGTTTGATTGGTTGTGTATTTTTTATTAGTTTTGAAAAAGGTTTTAAAATGAAAGAAAGCCAAAGCAGCAAATGAGTACTTGTTTGTGTTTTTTATATTAAAAGAAAATGACTTAAAGTATTAAAGTTGATTGCAATTTGATTTATGAAAGGCTAAAAATAAAGGATCGCTTGATTTTTGAATCAAGGTTTATTGTAAAAATGTTTTTTTGTGATTTTGTGGTCTGTTTGCATCGAATTAAAGTTACAACTATCGGAGCAAGAAAATAAAAGCGTGGCACTTTGCGGTGACGTTGGATTGCTCCAAACACCATTAACCTAGGCTACAAAGAAGATAAAAGACATACACACATGCGCACACACACATGCATGATTTACATTAAACCTAAAATACATTCTAAGGTCTGCGGAAAAATAAATATGCATAATAAATTTACATTTAAGCCTAATTTACATTCTAAGTTCTGTACCATGAACAAATAAATTACATTAAAGCCTAAATACACATTCCAATTCCATGCAAATAAGTGGATCACGTGGTTTTACGTGTCTTATATCAAATTTCCACGATTCTACTGAATTATTGTTAATTCTAATAGCCCGTGCTTTTTTCTTTATATACTTCAAAGATTCTAAAGATTCATTCTTTTCTCTTATCCCATCTTCATATTGTAGTGCTTGGTGATGATTTTTACATAATCAGCTAAATAAAGACTCAATTTGAGATTTCACATTACTGGGAAGGAGGAAAGTTGGAGAGATCAATGTTGTCATACCATGTTAGTTATACGGTTAAGGCTCTACTCATCTTAGAGAAAACATATGGAAAAGATGGTCTAATCAAGCTGTTACGTTTCAAAGTCCAAGAACCTGAGTCAGATGTTACATTTGATATAGAGAAAGCTGAAAACAATCTTCTTAATCAAATTAATATGAATGACTTTAGAAATGCCAGACGGGAAAGAAATGACTTTAGAAACACCATATGGAGTACATGGCGGGAAAGAAATGCCAGACGCTTTACTAGCAAGCATTCCTCCATGTCAGCACTGTTTCATGGCATTATTGCAGAGGTGAAGCTTAGCTACAAGCTGTCCATTGTTAAAGGTGCTTCTGAGATGTCAGACTATAAGATTTCCAGACTTTTTGGCATTCCCTTTCAAGCTAGAAGAGTGGTTCAGGTGTAAGATGTCTCTTGGATACCACCTACTGATGATATAATGAAAGTTAATTGTGATGGCTCGGTTGTAGGATCTTCATCTGGTGTAATTGGATTTGTGTTCAGAGATTCACATGCTAATTTCTTAGGTGGATTTTCCCAAAATATTGGTTATGCATCTTCCCTAGAAGCTGAGTTTAGTTCCTGCATGGGGGCCATTGAGAAGGCTAAACAACTTCATCTTACCAACATTTTACTGGAAACTGATTCCTTGGGAGTAATCAAAGCTTTCAAATCATCTACTGGTGTTCCTTGGAGGATGCTTGCCAGATGGTATAACTGTATGCAGTTTGGTGATAGCTTTAGATGCACTTGTTCGCATGTCTTAAGAGAAGGGAATATTGTTGCAGATGCTTTGGCTAAAAATGGCCAAGGTCTTTCCATACACTCCTCCCAATGGTGGACTACACCTCCCACTTTTATTTTGCACCTTTTGTATAGGGATAGTGTTGGTCTATCTTTTTCTAGACTTGTAATGGATTAATTTTGTAAGCGGTTCAGGCAGCTCCTGAAGTTTAATATCATTTAGCCTTATAAAAAAAAGTGTGGTTTTGATGATAAGAGTTCTATATCATTATTTTTTGGTATGTTTCTGTTGGATAATAAACTTGATTGGTCCATTGGACTAATCAAGTGTTAGGCCCAATTAGATAATAAATGGTGTAGCCCATAGAAAGTTCTAGAGCCATGTAGAACTAGGTTGTAACTCTCATGTATGTAGTTGAGAGAAATGTATATAACTTTCTATTGAAGTGTGTAGAGAGTTATCCTAGGATGTGTCTAGAACTCTCCCTAGGATGTGTCTAGAACTCTCCCTTAGAGACTATAAAATGGAGGGAGCTTGTCATTTGTAAATCAAGCAAGCAAACAAGAATCAAAGTATTCTATCAAGTAATAAAATAGTTCTTCTCTCAAATATTTTCTCCTCCTAAATTCCTCACAAAGTTATCACTATAACCTTATCATTTTCCAACAAAGTGGCATCAGAGCTTGGGTTCTGAGAAGAAATTATTCCATTGGAATACCATTTTTCGCCACTAAGTTGTGATTTGTTAGTAGTATTGGTATCCATGACTGGCATGATCTGTTGATTCCTTAGAAGATACTTCAGTTTGAAATGCGAGTACAAATGGTCAATTTAAATGGAAGAATGCGTTTACCACAACTAAAAAACTACAACAGATTTTTGCATTGGTAGAAGTCCAATGCGTTTTTACCTACAGATAAAGAAGTACTCCTAGTGATTTGCAAGTAGAAATCGAATTTCTTGTAGTGTTCACTTGTGGAAATTTAGCAACAACACGATACAATATGCAAATTGAAAATTTTGTAACATCCTCCATGGGAAAATAACGAACCTACCAAATGAAAATAACACGAGCTCATCAATAAATGATGAAAAATCATTTCTACAAGGAAAATTGATTGATAAAAAAGAAAGTTGGACGATGTTAATTTTAAATTTGGCACCGGCATTTAGATGGTGGGATTGGGCTACTCGAATTAGTTGGTCCATGGCCGGATTTTTGAGTTTTAAAAAAAAAAAGGAAGAATCGGACAAGAATATAAAAATACCAACATAATCAAGAAATATTGGAACGAAAAGAGACATTAGGTATCAAAAACTGAAAAAGTGGTATGTACGTAGAAGATAATGCCATATCATATTTAATTGAATAATTTTGCGTTAGAACAACGCTTCTTTGAGTTAGAATGTAAAGATTCCATTAGAAAAGTATCTAAATTTTTCATATGAACAGAAATATGTAAAGCATATATAATATAAGGGTAAAGTTAGTGGCAATGTTTTTCAATTAACTTACATATATGCAACCTTATATGAAAATTCGTCACTTCTCAATCCTACCTTTATGTTCCTATCTAAAACTAACACTCAAGGTTCCAATTAATTTCAGTTTGCAGAGTTGTTGTGTATTGCAGCAACTACTAATGTTGTTGTGAAAATAATATATATCAGCATGGGAGACAATCTTCAAGATGTTAATCGTCTCAATAATCGCGATTCACTAAGCTACCAGAAAAAGTTGGGAAGTTATGGTTCCATAGGTGTGAAAAAATATCAGCATCGTTTCAAAGATAACACTTATTTAACGACGTGGAGCGCATCCTACAGTTTCAAGGGTTCAGCATGCATGCTTATTTCTATCCATCCACTTACAGTTGTAGACATAGATGCCAAAGTCACCAGGATATCCTTCGATTTCGAACTCTTGACTTCAAAAGATAGCTTTATTCATATTGAAGAAGGTAAGGACAAAGATTTTCCTGTATTTTTATATGGAGACTTAAGAAAGTGTAAGACAAGGGAAATCGAGATACATGATTATGTGTCAGGTTATGTCACGGAAACACATGCTTACCTTTATGGAAGTGAAAGCAAAGAAGGTCTTCTTGTGTTGAAAAAGAAGAGAAAGATAGGAAAGGATGAAAAGCCTTATAAGATAACCATCGCACATTATTATGCTGTTAAAAGTGGAAATAATAAAATAGATATTGGTCTTTCTGTGATCATAAAGATTGAACAATCAAGTAAAGTTGGTTTTGATATTACGGTGGAGGGACCTGCAACACACAGTGGTACAGCATTACATAAAATGTTTGAGGAAGTAATGATAACTGGGATTTGGAAGCCTACAATATCTCCTCCTTTTGCTAGTATTGAGAGCTTACACAGTCATATGCTCCAGCAATCTGAGAGTGAAGATTATGAGAATACTCCACAACCTAAAGTTTATGGTCGTATAACAAAAAGCGGTATTGTTTCGATCAAAGATGATATGCTCCGGCAAATAGAGAGGGAACATAACGACAATTTACGACCACCACAAGTTCATGTTCGTACAAGCCTTATCGACAATAGTGGTTCGGTCCATGGCAACAAGAATGGTAGTATTTTTATCAAAGGTGATGTGCATATTAATATAAATTCGAGTCTTTTTGAAACTAGTCAAAGTATCATAAAAAAATATTGGAAAATGTTTGGTACAAAAAAGATGTAATATGTTGATGATGCGATAGAAATAAAACGATAGAGATAAAATAAGTGTATGTAATTTAGAGGTGTCCACATATAATTAGTTGTAAGAAAAAATCTTAATTAGAAGATAATCTATAATTACTTTTCATTAACTTCATAATTTATATCTTTTTGAGTCAAAAACATCTTTTTTTTAAAACAAATAGGGCCTAAGCCCAAAAGAAAAAAACTAAGCAACCATAAATCTACATGTGGCAGTTTCCAACAAATCTACCATGAAAATAGAACTCAGGCGAGCAGGAAATTGCTCATCAAATAAGAAAACAAGGTTAGGAGAACCACATTTTGCGGGGGTACACTCTTTAGGGGTGTGCATGGTCGGATATTTTAACCGACCAAACCATATCCATATATAAACCACTTATATGATTTTGGATTCCTAACCATAACCATATTTAATTGTAAACCGGTTACATAACCGGTTATGAATATGGTTATGGATATATAACCGGTTACTTTTACAAAACCGGTTTATAAACGGATATGGTTTGGTTTAAAAAAATATCCGATTTTTTCTTAATCCGGATTAAAAATGGTTATTTATTGATATAAAAACCGGTTTTAAAATGGTTATTTTTTGGTTAAAACCGGTTTTTAAGACCAGATTTTACAAAAAAAAATCCAAAAATTGTTAAAAAAAGGAAAATACACCAAAGCAACGATATTAACCATAAACCTAAGCAAGACAGAAATGAATCAAATGACATTAAGCTCCCTCAAAACTTCTAATGAGTGACTTTTTTTCTTAAGCCATAATAACAATATATTCACTATTAGTTGCATAAGTATCATGCTG
>Ga0315914_1001557_pt1 | contig 34486 bp, 21 predicted proteins | sample MpolenodulesMG_FD_203920 | JGI IMG/M metagenome (GOLD analysis project Ga0315914, IMG submission 203920) | Medicago polymorpha root nodule microbial communities from Los Angeles, California, United States - elongated nodules | ecosystem: Host-associated > Plants > Roots > Nodule | place: USA...
TTGTTAATTGGGTCACAATTCAAACAAATTGAGTCATGGCACCTAAACTTGACCAGTATTTAAAAATCTGAATCTTTTTTAACAGTTACACTCCATGTTCTTCTTGGTCTTAATCTACTTATGATTATTAGTTAACGATCAAATCTCAAGATTGGTGTTTTAATCATCTTCTCACATGTCCAAAACACTTCAGATACATTTCAAGAACTGTCACTCCTGAGTTCTACCTACTTCCACTCTAATAGATTCATTTATGATCTTATCTGGTATGACCATTCATCAAAAAACAAAAATATAATCTTTGCACTACCTATCTTATGCTCTCTTTTGTTTTTTCTTCTTGAGAGGAGCCTATCTTATGCTCTTGTTGATCCTTTATCACTCAACACTCAGGAGTACTATTCAAATAATGAACAGTCAATGTTGTTCGGTTTTATTTTTCTGAAAACTACTCATTTAAACACAGGGTTAATGCTGGAATGTAACAATCTAAATTGCAACCTGATGATGAACTTGTGCTGCGCTACGAACTGAATTATATATTGGTTTCTGAAGGAGCTCCATCTCTCTCTTCTCCTCAGATGTTGCTCTCCATTAGTTAGGAGCATAGAAATTTCAACATAAATTTAAAGATTTTGAAAGTTCAAACAGAATATGGTAAAATCAAATGACTATGGGAAAAGTAAAAAACAAATATATGTAATGGAAACATGACACACAAGTAGTTGTTAACGTTGTTCACCCTCGCAAGTGTTTAATCAATGCACTTCCTTGTTTCGCAAGTAAATCCACTCACACGTTAATGATGCAAAATCTAAGGACCATGCTAGTTTCCTTCATTTGGTTTCAATTAGATTTGAGGTGGGTCTAATTAACAGAATTTAAAATCTTCTTTACTATTTTTTGTTATCTGTAAGCTTCTTAAAATATAAGGAATGATCCGTTTTTTTTTCTTCCGAAAACCTAGTAATGATACAGGCTTGGGATGCAACATAATTTCTGTGAGAAGTTGTTAATGATAGAATGAAGTGTGGACTAGCCTTGTCTAGAAACACTACAGCAAAAATAAAAAACAGGAACAAGTCCTTTCTTTTTCCCTACCAGAAGGACAAAAATGAGAGCTTCAGCATAAATGTACTTCCTTTTCCTAACCACAATGTTTACCCTCTATTAATATTATTATGTGAGACGAGAAACAAATGGTCAATGCTTGGTTAAAAGAAGAATGTAATAAACAATATAAGGGAGACTGTATGCTTTTTTAAATGGAAGGCCAATCTAAAAAAAACTATTTATGTCCAACACATTCAAATCTGACATGCATGTGAATTATTCTCAATGCTAATGTTGAAACTACAAACTATTACAAGTTTTTTCCACTCTAGTTAAATTATTGGCAGACAAGAAGGAAATAGGTCAAAACACACAGACCATAAGAAACACGGTGTACAACATGCAAGTTACTCTACTAGAGAATAATCTATATTATACTCTAGATGTCTAAAACACCATTCGAACTTGAGGAAACTTGTTCCATGAGATGCTAGGAGCGTGATGCGCTTTTTCAATTTTTTATCATCCCTGGAATACACACTACAAATTACAGATAAATGGTCGATGACATACACCAAGTTTCTCTCATATCCCCACCTATTCGGGTTGCTCAATGCATAGCAATTACTCCTATCACTATCTGAACCAACGAATAATGCAATGTCGCCCAAAGTTTTCAGTTTGACATAATCCATGGTTGAGAAGTCTATCTTGTACACATTCCTTATTTCCTGGAACATTACATCAACCACTAAAAGTTGTTCATCACAATTAACCAGCCTACAGTGGGAGAATGTTACGTTGGGAGTACTCTTCAGTTTTGGAAATTTAATATTTGCATAATTCAAGCTGAGTACCCCTATGTTTGCCTTATGAGTGACAATATATATTATATTATGCAAAACCACAAAGTCAACAACCCTCCCTTGATCACCTGTTGTCGAATAAGAAACCCAACCACAACTTCGAGATTGAAATACATGCAAACGATGTTCGCATAAAACCACCAAGACAAATTCCTTAGAGCATTTGCCAAAAGCAAGCAAGGCACGGTCAATAGAATAACAAGATTTAACTTCAGAGATAGGGGTATTGATTACGTTCTTTATTCTTGTAAATGGGTTGATTAGCATAAATGAATTATTACTCTTCGTCGTGATAAAATATCCACTAGAAAACGTAACACATGAGCAGAGGAAGCCCTTCATCATCTCCAAGGGATAAACTTTTTGGTCGGGTATGCTAATAAAGGAATATGATTCCTCAACATGATCTGAAATTTGAAGAAGTAATGGTTCTTGGGATGCCAAAAAATTTCTCCCGTAATTTTCATGAAAAGCCCTCCAATTCTTGCACACACCGGCAAACTGAAAATGGTCGTCGAAATCTAATTCTTTCAAAATGATATCAAGCACATCCCAAGGAAGTTCACCGTTCTCTTCTACTTTCTTCAGCTTATTTCCTTTGTATCACAACAATGACAATGTTAGGTGATTTATAAGCATATGTTTTTATTTATTTATTTTTGGACATTAGTTTCAAGGACATAAAATGCATGAACCCTAAACCCTATTTTAATCCTCCAAAGATAAAGACTCCATCGGTTCATTACATGAAAAATTTCTATCATCAACTCCATTATACACGATCCAACAAAGATTAAACAATTTAAATATGTCACTGGATGGCAACAAATAAAAAATCATGGCATTACGGCATATATATGATAGAAACATGGCGGATATATATAGCAAAACAAGTGCAGAAAAGTATATGAACATATGAGAAGTGCAATGAATAATGATAAACTACTAACCAGTTGTTGGAGGTGTGATCTGATGTTGCTTGAATCCAGAAATTGAATGTGTATGCCGTTTAAACAACATCTTCACTTTTGCTTTTAAAAAACCTTTTAGGACTTTTATATACATAACTTCTCAGGATTTTGAAAAACTGGTCATACTTTTTCCTGATATATTGTTCATGGCGAACTCTAGAAGACTCGTCGTAGTTTAGGGGGATGTTCATCTTTATGGCAGACAGGGATTAAGAGTGTGTTAAGATACTGATGGAAGTGACAGGAAGTTTGTGTTTTTTTGTGTTGTCTTGATATTATTATATACTAATAATAATCTGTTTTATTTTATGATCAAATCTTTTTGATTGTTTCAAAAAATAAATCAAATAAATAAGATTTTGAATAAATTTAAATATGATTGTGTCACGTTTGAGTGTTGTTGATATGATATTGATTGGTGGTAATTAATACAACTCAGTTTTTGGAAAGGTCAAGGGAGGCTTCAGCCAATTTATGCATGAATGAATTATCGTGTCAATTTGATCCATAAACTAATAAAATTAGTTTCTAAACTATACTCATATCCATTTTGTCGGTCTCTTTTGAAGGACTAAATTGATGATAAAAGTATAATTTAATGATATTTTAGTTAATTTTAATAGTTTAAAGATTAAAGATTAAATTGGTGAATGAATGATACTATGATAGTTTAAAAACTATATTGACTCTTTGTTGCTTCCAAACCTATTGTTTTTTCTACAAATAAGTGGTTTTAGTTTGACATCTACATTAAAATAATTTTTATATTTTTTAATTAAAAATAAAGTTTCTTTTTACCATGTTGTAGGTACTCTACACCTTAGGAATATCCTAATCATCTGTTTAAGAGGCCAAAATTTTATATTTGGATAAATTCATTTTTGCTATTTAAAATAAAGTTTAAATACCACTAATTAAAATTGATGAGTCACTAGACATGTGACATTCATATTTTTTAAAATATTTATTAAAATTTAAGTAGAGATTAAAGTTAGAAGGTTCTCAATTTTAAATGACAAACAACATGTTTTCGTCTGATCGTAATAATAATTATTCCTTTAAAAAAATTAATAATATCAAGTTTTGGGACAAAACTCCTCAATTAATATGGACATTTCATAATATATATAGTGGTTGGAGTTCGAACCACATAAACATTATTTATTCACTTTATAAGGTGAATTTATAGCCATTTAAACTACTTGACAAAAAAATTAATATCCTTCGATAAACAAATTAATAGTTGTTATATTAAATACTCGTCAAACCCTAAATTCTTACTATTTTCTTTATCTTAAATTGTTTGTCTATTTTATAATACCAAATACAATATTTATGGGATAGTTTTATTAATGAAAAGTATCTTAGGATACCGGAAGCAAGATTGGCAAACTAAACTTTGATATAATACTTTTTTTTTTTTAAGTATAATGCATGTTTTTTAAGTATACTCTTTTTTTTTTTTTTTTTTAAGTATAACGCATGTTTTTTTAAAACCCATTTGGGTTGGCCTAGTGGTATTGGTTTGAGACCTGAGAGTGTGCTCCTCCTCAAGGTCTCAGGTTCGATTTTCTTTGGTGCCAATTTGAGGGGGTTAGTTTAGCTTCTTAAAAAAAAAAATGCATGTTTTCTAAACCACTAGAAATAATTAGGCTTAATAGCAGTTTTAGCCCCCTAACTTTTCCAAAGTTGCGATTTTGACCCTCTAAGAAAAAAAAGTACAGAACTGCCCCCTAAGTTTTGCACCTGTGGCAGTTTTGGCCCCCAAAGCTAATTTTGACTTGGTCTACGCTGACTTGACACCTTAAGTGAGGTGCCACGTGTTATTTTTTATTTTATTTTTTTGGCGTTTGGGGGCCAAAACTGCTACAGTTGCAAAACTTAAGGGGCGGTTTTGTAGTTTTTTTCTTCTTATGGGACCAAAATCGCAACTTCATAAAAGTTAGGGGACGAAAACTGCTATTAAGCCAAATAATTATCTAGATATCTTTCTAAAAAAAATCCAGATATCTTGATAGCTTGATCCGATCAGATCATTGTGTTTGTTATAGTTTCCCATATGTATTTAAGCTTTACGGCTGCAATATATTTATTAATATTGACTTATGTTTAGTTTCGGCAGTCATACTTGATTTTCAAGGTCTAAAATTGATTTTAACATGTTTGATTGTTTTTGCGTACAATTGATTTTGCTTAAAAAAATGATTCTAACTTAAATTTATGATTTGTAACTTTTGATTATAAAAGTGATTTTAACGTAAATTTTATTATTCAAATCATTTTGAGTTCAACTTACTTATAAGTAAAATCAATTATAAAATCAACTCATTAAATTTCAATATTTTTCACCACCGAACCAAAGATGCACTCACTTGATACACAGTCACATAAACATGTAATATTTATTATTCAGAGATGGAGAAAAAAACAGAAGAATCAATACAAGCTTTTATTTTTCCAAATTAACATTCTTACAACAAGTATGCAAAATGAAAAAGCACTTTTATTTTTCCAAATTAACATTCTTAAAACAAGTATGCAAAATGAAAAGGCACTCACCTAGATTTTCCATTACTTATAGTGCAAGTAAGGAGCATTATTAAATTATGGTAGAATTAACCTCAGGAAACAAATATATCCTATTATTTATCACATTTCTAAAAATCCTTCCACCACATCTTCCACAACAGAAATAAGAAATGATTTGCTACCCTTATTCCTAACAGAGCAATTATCACGAATCTCTCCTTTGGTTCCAGTCAAAACATTAAGCTGCCCCATTTTAAGCATAGCAGCAACAAATTTCTCAAAGAACAAAGATTGGTTCACAGCAAAGTTAGTAACAATATCCTTAGTCCTCTTATCGGTGTACAAATCTTGATCTGAAGTAAAAAGACCCTGACGGTTCATAAGATCAACGTAGTATTTGTTATAAAATTTGTTGGGACTGCGAATATCTAGAACTGTGGTGTTATCAGTGTTGGAAGTAGGACAAGTTTGTTTAAGGTTTTTGCCATAGGTTTTGTCCATGACAGGGTCTTGTGTTGGGTAAAGTCTGTTTGTGAAAGAACTGCAGTGGCTTATGCCTATTGTGTGACCACCTGAGAGTGCTACTACATCTGTTGGGTTAAGGTTTTTGGTTGCAAGTGAGTTTAAGATTGTTGTTGTGTTGCTTGTTGGTGAAGGAAGATTGTCTAATGTTACGTGCTGTGTTCAAAATGTTAATCCATCTCTCCTTCCTCCTGACTGCAATGTAAAAACATGCATATGATTAGTGATTTACTACTCCCATTATTTCAAATAATAACATTAGTTCATCGAACTTTAAAGTTTACTTACTAGGAAAACAGCATCACGAGCTGCAATGGCAGTCATATCAGCACAAGAGACGATTCTTCCACACTGCTTCTCTACATTACTACGAAGTTTTTCGATTATCTTGAAGGCCTCTTTCCTAAGACTCAAGTTTGGTGGTGCATTTTTCGATTACCGTTTTACCCTTAAACTTAATTAAATAAAAGAAACTACTCGACGAAAGACAAACACACATCTAAACTGCTTTTTTATCTCAAACTGGCTCATATATTTTCCACAACAAGACATGAATAGGTGAATTAACAATAAAAAAAACAACAAATAATAATAAGCTGAATTAAAATAATAATAATAATAATAATAATAATAATAATAATAATAATAATAATAATAATAATAATAATAATAATAATACGGCCGTTGACAGCAACAAAGTAGTAGAATGAGTGGTTTGTACATGTAACAAATAAGAGTGATAGATATTATAATAATAAAAGTTGTTACAAGGAAAATATAAAAAAAAAATAATAAAAATTGTTACAAGAATAAGATAACCTAATAATAATAAGATTGTTACAAAAATAATATAATCTAATAATAATAAAAGTTGTTACAAGGTTAATATTGAGATTTGAAATTAATTTAAGGATAATTATGGCAATGCAATAAAATTTTAAAGAGATTTACTCTCCTCCCCTCCCCTTCTAAAAATTGAACCAAACACTTCAAAAATCTCCCCTCCCCTCCCCTCCCCTCCAAAACTCGCGAACCAAACGGACCCTTAGATCCAAATCTCGCCGTACAAGATGTAGACGGTGGTGGCTGGTGGTGTGACGGTGGTCATCCACCCGCACCGCCTCCCTTCCCTGCTCTTTTGGTGGTGGCTCATCGATAAACTTGTTTTCCAACCGCATTCTGTTTTGTCCGGAAGCTGTGCTCGACGGTTTTGGTTCTCTGAAACCTCATTGTCGCGTCTATGTTCTTGTAGATCTGGTTGCGTTTGGTATTGTTTTGCTGGATCTTGATTTATGTTGGTTTCATCTGGATCAATTCCGCCTCGCCGTGGTTGTGTGTGTGGGCGTTGAACGATCTACTTCAATTTAGATCTGGTCAGTACAACATGGTTATGTTATGAGTTTTCTCCGGTAGTTGCGGGTGGGGAATTGGTTTCTGTTATAGTATGGGGTTATGGATGAATTTTCAAAGCATGGTGTTATGAGTTTAATCAATATGCGGTGGATTTATCTTCAGTGGTGTTTTTAGGTGGTTATGGTGTACTGTTTATATGCGGCACCATTTGTATCTTGTTTCGTCCATTCCTTGCGTCTTGCGGGAATGACGTTTAATAATATTTGTCGATTAAAAAAGAAAGAATGATAAGGATTAGAAGAAAACTCCAGTATTTATAGTAATATGGGGTTGGTGGGTGTACATGAATATATTTGAGCATGACAATGCGGAAAAATTTTGAGTTAATTAATAATATCTTTTTGAGATTTTGGCATATATCAATTTAAAGAAAAATGTATTGGAATACAAAGTTTGACACAAAATGGATCACCGTCCTTTTTTTTGGACAATTTCAAAATATTATATATAACTTAAACACAAGAGTGTGTCATTAACCAATTTTATTATTTCATTATCCACTAATATGTATTTTTTTTTTTACAAACACTATTATGTATGTTATTGACCATTTATGTCACATATTCACAAATTGCCAGAAGTATATATATTTTTATAAAATAAAGTGGTTATGGAGTCCTCTAAGTGGTATATGGTGTTCCATTTTGTGTAAGTTGTGGTCCAGTAACACAACTGTAATTTAAATTGAGTTTGACAAACATTATTTTTCTAGCATATAAATCCTCAGCAGCCTGTGTTGATTATTCAAGGACGTCTCCAAAGCACACAGATTTATTTATTTATTTATTATTGCAGAAGCACATAGATTTATTAGACGTCACTTGATCAAAATAAAAGTTTGCTAAGGACACTTTTCCATTTTGTGTGTCCCTTAATATAAGAGTTAGTCTTACATAGTCACAATCTCAAAATGTTTAAACGTATTTACACAAATTAAAAAGTTTTAAAAAAAGGTAATTAATCACATCATTTGATATTAGTTAATTTTTTTTAATTAAATTCTTTTGTATTTGTATGAGTGTGCCTAAATATATTTTAGTTGGGGTTGTGTCGAAACAAGTAGTTCTCTGGCATAGGATGGTTTTTAAAATTTCCACATGATTTCTTTTAAAAAAAACGTTTGTATTTGATTTATAATTGAAAAACATAAATTATTTTTCTTTCTTTATAATACCAATAATTGTAGGGGTAAATTTATAAAAGTAATCCATTTCTAACAATTTTATTACTACAACTATTTTTCATAATATCGATAAATTTTGCTAATGTCTATCGTAATAAGGGATGGAGGTAAATATCATTTTCTTATACAAAAGTGACTCCTTTAACTTCCTATTGATGTCTTAAAAATATTTGTTTACATTCTCCTTAATTCTTGATAGATAGAATCCTTGAATGAAGATTAGACATGATATATTTTTTTATAACCCTCTAATTTACAAGGGAATGGGGTCGCAATAATTCAGAATTCGGTTTGATCGTATGACCAAGTTTGAAAGTGCCCTTAACATGGGAGCTTTGTGCATGTGGGGATAGACTTAGCGCCCTTAACAACTGTCCTTGTTTGAATTTAAGAACGAAACAAAGAACAGAATTTAGCATAAAGCATCACGTCTATTTTCATAAATTCCATTCAATTTTGATGGCAAGCTAAGCCCTTTTGTCAACAAAAAAAAAAAACTAACAGAAAATGTGAGAATTTTTTACGGTTAATGATCACGATACTGGAATTCTGAACTTCATATACAACATACAAATTGCTTAAACCAATCTAAGTCAAGAGGATCATTATCTTAGTGTGCTCTAGCATAAAAAGGAATTAAGAGGCTATCTTGTCATCAGAGTGACAATATATTTTTTTTTATATTTTTTATAGAAACTTTAAATTGAATGGATAATCGTTCTTTGAACACATTAAAGTTCAAAGAACGATTACATAAGGATATACACTTATCTCCTTTAAAGAAACTAACATAACTAAAATTTAAAGGTTTTGAATTCAAGATACGTCTTTTTTCCATTAAATCAACTATACTTAGTGTTTAGTGACAAAGTAAAATTTGAATCTTGAAGAAGATGTCTATATTTGTTGGGTACAAACTAATGGATGAGAAACAATCTAGTAGATTAAATTTAAATTATTTGGTAAAATTTTGGGTTGAATTACCTGATGAATATAAAATAACATACAAATGTATTGTTAATTACTATTTATTCAAACCATGTTTGAAGTAGAACACAAAATGAGATAAACTAATAGAAAAGTGAAATAAGTCCGCGAGAGAACGACTATTATCAAACAAGTTTACTTTAATCATTTAAACTATCAGTTTATTATCCAATTTATTTTAAATTTTAGTTTCAAATAATTTTAAAATTACACAGAACTCAATTAGGGCAATTCAAGTTTGTTGATTGTTTCAAGCTTGTTTTGTAAGATGTTGAAATGACTAGAATGTAATGATTAAGTCAAGATGTCAGCAACTTATTCTTTTGAGAATAATGGTAGCAGATGAATTACTCTTGCCTACAATTTGTCTTTAACAACATGACAATCAATTTCTATGTATTTTGTTCTCTCATAGAATATTGGTTAGCAGTTATATGTAATGCAGATTTATTATCACAATATAGGGTTATGGGTGTTGGGTGAGGTATGAGATAATCCTGCAACAGGTAGAGAAACCATTGTTCTTCACATGTAGCTTGTGCAAGAGCTCTGTATTCTGTTTCCGATGAAGATCTTGATACCACACACTGCTTTTTACTTTTCCAACTTATGAGAGAGGTACCAAGGAAAAAAAACATAAGCCAATGGTGGATCTTCTAGTATCTTGACATGCTCTCCAATCTGAGTTAGAGAACCCCTTCAAAGCTAATGGTGAAGATGAACTAAAGAATAATCCTTAACCAAGATTATTTTTGAGAAATTTAAGAACATGTAACCCTCCCAGCATATGCTCATTTGTTGGAGCATCCAGGAATTGACTAAGCTTGCTTCCAACATAAGTTATCTCTGGTCTATAATGTGTTAGGTACAAAAGTTTGTCAGTGAGTCTTTTATATGAAGGTGGTTCAAACAGAGGTTCTCCATATGCTTTGTGTAGTTAGAGTTGTGGCTGCATAGAAGTGGAACAAGGCTTTGTGCTTAAGAGGCTAGTATCTTGTAGTAAATATAGAGTATATTTTCTCCTACACAAAGTAATATTAGATTGTGATCTTGCAACTTCAGACCCTAAAAAATATTTGAGAACTCCTAGATCTTTGATAATGAATTTTTGCCCAACAATGTCTTAATGTGTTGAATCTCATCAGAGTATTTCCCACCTAAGACCAAATCATCTACATATACTAGGGTAACAATAAAACCAATGGGAGTTTTCTTGGTGAAGAGAGAATAATCAGCTTTGAATTGTGTGTATCCTGAAGACAATAATTTTTCAGTATGTTTACCTCTTTCAAGCCATACAATGATCTCTGAAGTTTGCCAACCTGATTAGGGGTGGGCATGGTTCAGTTCGGGATGAAAACTTAATCAAACTGAACTGAACTGTTTGCTAAACTTAAAATAACTGAACTGAACTGTTTGCATTTCGAACTGAACTGAACTGTTTCAAACCGAACTAAACTGTTCCGAACTGAACTAAACTGTTACTATTGATACCTTTGAAAAAAATATGAAAAAAACAAATGAAAATGAATTTTAGTTACCGAACTGAAATGTTTCGAATCGAACTGAACTGTTTCAGTTCAGTTTCAGAACTGTTAGTAATGGTTCAGTTTTTTTTGGTTCAATTCAGTTCAGTTTTTGGTTTTTTTTCCCACCCCTAACCCTGAGTAGGATTAGTTAAAGCAAGATTGGGAGGAGGCTGCATGTAAACTTCCTCATTAAGGTCATCATGAAGGAATGGTGTATTGACATCCAGTTGAAAAATAGGCTAGTTTTGAGAGGCTAATATGGAAAGAAGAACTCTAATTGTTGTCATCTTGACACTAGGCTAAAAGTAACCATGTAATCAATGCCCGTTTGTGTGAAGCCTTTTGCAACAAGCATGACTCTGTATCTCTCAATAGTACCATTAGCAAGAAGCTTGAGCTTAAATATCCATTTGCATCCAATGGCCTTCTTATAAGTTGGCAAGGATGTTAACTCCCATGTTTTGTTCTTATTGAGTGCCTCTAACTCCACTTTAGCAACATTTTTTTAAATTTTCATCATCATAGTTTGAGGGTTCGGAAAATAGATGAAAGAGATAAAGCAAAGTATTTTTATGTGAATAAGAGAGATACTTACAAGTTTCAGCAGAGGATGATAATAAGTCGGAGATATATGTATCATAGATAGTAATAGTACTATTGATTAGATTTCAATGATATGCTTGTAAATATTCATATGGTTTGTGAATTCTAGTAGATTCTCCAAGTGGTGGATTATGATTTATTTGGGGAACATTATGAGATAAGTCTGATTCAGTCATTTAGACAAATGAAAATGCTCATAATAAAAAGATAGAGAAGTACCGTAATTATTAGACGAATGTAATGAATGTTGTGGAGGTGGATTATGAGATGTATGTGATATATTTGAGGGTAAAATAATACATGTTAATTTAAGTTTTTTACGTGGTCAATGCATCATTCGATCCGATTTAACCTGGTTAAATACCTATAAAAATTTAATATTCAAACCGGGTAAACTAACTGAGTTATTCGCCTTAATATGGTTCAATCATGGGGTTCAACCAATGATTTAGTGGTTCGATCATTAACTCAATAATTCAATACATTTGTCGAGTCGATAACCGAGCCGAGTTAATACATTAAATTTAAAGTGTGAACTTGCTCAAAAATAAAAATTTAAGTGTGAACACTTTGTTATCCTAACAATTTATTGGGGATAATATTCAACATCCAGTCATTTAATATTTGTACATTTTAACTATTTTTACGATCATTCAAATTTTAAATTATTTATTATACATATAGAAAAGAAAGAAAAAATTATACCTATAGAAAGAAAAAAAATTCAACACACATGCATTATACACGCGTTGGAGATTGGCCACTGACGCGGATAACATCAAACCCTTCCTTTCTTCCATTGCTTTTGTGGTTCATCATGTCTATGGATCAAAATCCTATTTTGACTATGTCTATGGGTGAATAGAAAAATAAAATAATCTTCTGATATGCAATTTCCTTCCAACAAAAATGAAGGTTGTGCCAGATGACAGGGTTGGGAAGTAGGGATATCTCGGCAGATTGCAACTGGAATTACCTCCACTTATTGAGAGAGCTGCTCTGGTAAGACAGCACTAACCTGAACTTTTCAGGTCATTCCGTCCTGAGCTTTGAGTCCAAATCTATCGAAACCCATCTCAGGACACTCCCTTCAAGGATGCTCCGTCCAAGATTCTTCCGACACAACCACATGTCACCGGCTACTTCCGACACCTTATTACCCCCACTTGGGTCATAGGCTTGCGCTACCAAGCCCGGTATTCTCGTTGATCAAACTGCTCATATATAAACACTGACACACTTTCTTAATTGAACGATGTGGGACTTGTAATTAGGTGCATAATATATGACTATCTTACAAGATATGGTGGAGAATGATCGGTCTACCGGTGACTTACTCAATCATGTAACCAATGGGTCAGTTAGAAACGATGCTTCAAGAATATACTTTGGATATCTAGTTAACATAAACTGCAAAATTGGACTTCCATCAAATATGTACATTAGGAGACGGATATGGTCCAGACAAAGTTTTGCTCTAATTTTAATTAGAGTATCCGCTAATATAAGATAGGATTGACCTTTTAAATTAATCGGTCTTTAAATCATATTGCGTTATTTTTTAAATAGTAAAGACACGCATATGAAGGAATTTACATACCTATTGACAGAAATTCCAATTTCAATTATTTGTTTTAGAGAAATATTTTGTAAAAAACGAGTTCAAACTGAATTTACATACTTATAATTAAGAAATAACATTATTTAAAAAAAAAAATTAAGAAATAACTCTTATCCTTTATCTTTTTTCATTGTTTAAACCTTCCAATTTTGAAAAGAAATAAATCATATAATATGATCGGTCAAGAGATAAATAATGTGTGATGAATTATTGGATTAACTAGAATTTAAACTTGAATTCTCCTAGACAATTTGTCCTCATCAGCCATTTTGTGTCCAACCATTTGGTTAAAAGAACTTTTATTTTAGAAAATAAAACACTTTTTATTACTTTTTTTTAAAAGACTTTTTATTTATTACTTAATTAGAACAAAACACATAAATTTACAAGCTCCTAGTTACGCAAACTCAATTGGCAACAACAAGAACAACAAATGTGCTCACTTGAATTTTTAAAACCGTTTTTTTGGTTACATGTTTTTTTTTTGTCTACATGATTTATCAACTGAATGAAAACTAATATAATTAATTTTATAGCAATAATAATACAATTTTAATACATCAACTAATCCTGCTTGCAACAGTATTTCATTTGAATGTTTCTATTTACAGATCAATTCTCAATTCTAAACTCAATAAAACATGCTTCTTCATATGGGCATTGAGTCCAATAATCTAACAACCTCTGGCATTTCAGGTCTATCTTTCTGTAACTCACCAGTGCACATACAAGCAACACGTACATACTCCCTAACACTCTCCTCCTTCAAACCTTCTTCTCTTGGAATATTTACATCCAACATTTCCATTTCAGTGTTCCTTTCCTTCATCTTCCTGGCCCAATTAACAAGCCCAATATCACTTCCTTCCAATTTCACAGCCAAATTGGGCCTATGGCCCGACACGGTTTCAATCATCAACACTCCGAAACTATACACATCCACTTTCGGGTTTGCTACATTAGACCCATCTCGATACTCAGGTGGCATGTAACCGATAGTACCTGCCACCTGAGTTGACACGTGCGAATGCGATTTATCCATCCTACGTGCGAGTCCGAAATCAGCTATATGGGCCTCAAACTCAGAGTCCAACAAAACATTACTGGCCTTGATATCTCGATGAATAATGGGCTTTTCAAGCCCGTGTAAATAACAAAGCCCATGAGCAACACCACGCATGATTTTGACACGTGTTACCCAAGACAAAGGAGAACGAATAAAATCGATTGAAATAGAAACCTCATCGTTTTGGTGGTGAGTGGAAGAGGTTGGAGATGATTCATGAAGCCATTGATCGAGGTTTCCTTCTTCAATGAACTCGTAAACGAGTAACCGTTCAGGTCCAGAAGCCCAATACCCGAGGATTTTGACGATGTTATGGTGGCGGAGTTTGCTTAGCGTTTCCATCTCCGCTGCGAATTCACGGAAGCCTTGAAAAGCATCAGGGGAGAGTTTTTTGACGGCGACGGTAGCGCCGGTGGAGAGACAAGCTTTGTAAACATAGCCGAAGCTACCATCGCCGACGATGAGGGTATTGGAGAAATTATTAGTAGCGCGTGAGAGTTCTTCCATGGAGATTTTCAGATTTGGATCCCATGACCAGCTGGCGTCGACGGGGAGGGAGGAGGAGCTGGTTGGGTAGTGATTTGGGTTTCGAAGTGGTCGGGTTCGGATCTGGTTGTTACGGCGGGTTTGGGTGGTTTTGCGGTGTTGGCAGATGAGGATGATGGCGGCGAGTATGATTGTGACGACGAAGAAGCTGGCGATGGCGGCGAGAACGCCTAGGGCAGCGCGATCCATGCAAGGCAAGAGAGAAAGAAAGAGAGTAAATTTATTTAGAGATTTAAGAGAGAAGGGAAAAAAAATTAATATGGAATGAATGAATGGTGTATGTAAGTTGAGTGGAAGGAATAAAAGGGTTTCGTGGAAAGTGTTGTTTTTAAGATAGTTGACTAGACCAGTCAATGGTTTTTGTTTGCTTCTCTGGACTTAATCATTCAAACAAGTATACTCTGTTTTCTTGTTTTTGGAGCAAATTATAATCTGTTATTAGTTGGTAATAGTTGACTTTAGAGCCTTGGAGTGAATGATTGAGTTTCCCTACCATCATAACATTGACTTTCATGACAATAAATTTAAGAGCACCTTCTGTTGAAACAAAAAATTAATTTGATTGATGCTCAAAGGTAATGTGATACTTAAGTCACCCATGAATATGATGGGTTGCAGCTGCTCAAACTAATGTCAATGGTGTTTTATGGTGGACTCCTTGTGGAAGTATCAATCTGAGTCCAATTTCACACAGGTTCATGAATTTTGTGTAGTTATTTAAGGACACATAATATTTGTTTAAGCAATTTAACGATACATAAATAAATAAACAGTAAACATATAATATTTTTTTGAAGACGAAATAAACAGTAAACTTTGATAACTTCTCAGGTTGGCAAACTGCAAGTGCTGGTGCACTAGGTAGCATAACATGGAAAAATAACAAAGATTTTGGATTTGTTTATCAGGTCCTAGGTTCTGTTTGTTATGAACTTCGGAAAAAATAAAAATGTTCTCAGAGTTGTCCATGTATTCTGTGAATCATCAATTACGGATTAGGTGAGGGCGAGAACGTCAAAAGCTTCATTTTGTCTTCGTTATCAACTTCAATACCTTTTGCTTGGCTGGGTGCCCTTTGAGGAGTACAAGCAACATTTTTAATAATTGACGAGTAAAGATCAAACTCCGCCTTGAGTTTTAGGCAGGAAGCCTGTATCCACTTCTCTGCTACTGTCGTAGATACACTGTCTTGGGTATCCTTCTCGTGTTCTTCAATGGCAGGCCGTATTTCATTGTATAAAGAATCAAGGGCTTCTGTAGCGTCATCTTTTCTTTTCTGCATGGAAAATCTTTAAATGAGATGAACATAAAACCAGAGAATATAAATGACAATCACATGCTGCACATAATCAAACGACAATGAAGCATTTACGAATAAAGCAACAATGACCGTGATTCATGACAGTTCTCATTCAAGCTATGCCTGAAAATTCAATTATTTTGGCGATGAAGTTCAAATTGATGTTCTGTTATTTGTGACAGATGATGTGTGCATTTGGCAGAAATTATAACAGATCTATGTTCTTACAAATTATAACAAGGGTCTTCCAGACCGTACTATGAAATGACAACTAAATTATTAAAATGATCATCTTTGGAACTACAAAGTTAAAATACCAAGGTAACTAAGTTTTAGTCCACTAATAACAACATAATTGAAAGCTAGATGATGATATTCAGTAATTGGCACTTAAGAGAAATGCATAAGAAACGTCATACCTCATAATCTAAAATCTCCTCCTGTGCTTCCTTTGATGCTAAAAGGCCAGCTGCATACTTTGCATCAATTTTCTTCTGTATGCGATTTTTAAGCTTTCCCCCCTTTGATCTTTTGGTAGAGATGGACTTTCCTCCTGCCGTGTTACTTCGAATGCGCGATATCATTGCATTTTTTTGGGGAAGATCCTGTTTGGTATCTTGGGAGTACAACCTCATGTCCTCGCTTTCTATTTCAGTTTTCATTTTCTGAATACCTAAGCCATTGATCCCAATTGAATTCAGTGGTTGAATATTTAAAACAGTGGACTCCGATGGTTCTTCAGCTTTCAGTATAATAGCCATGGATTGTTCACTCTGTCCACCAACATTTGACATGAGTTCATCCTCCGCAGAGTCATATAAAGGAATTTTCTCAATTGAGTATCTGTAGTCAACGGGATATGACAAGAAATATGAAATGAAGTAATCATGCAAAAAAGACAGTAAAATAAGAATAAAACTTTGATATTGCTGAAGTTATATGGTTTTGGATATAGAGGAAGGAAGAGATTGAATAAAATACTTTGAATTGCTTTCAGGTTTGATATAATGATCTGATACAAAAAAAACTAAGCACAAAAGTGGGGGCAGATTCAATCAAGCACAAGTTATTGTGCTAGGATCTCATCATTACGGGGTCTAGGAGTGGGGAAGGATTGACATATACATAGATATCCAGTCAGTAACAGATAAAACGAAAGCAGCCTTTTAGAGATGAATACAGCACAGAAAAGAATAAATTATAAATTACCTGTCATCATCATCTTCCCATAGATAAGTATCCTCCTGCTCCGATTATTCCAAACACGAGGAAGAAGAGTAGATTGATTAAAACCAATAATAATCAATGAAAAAGAGAAGGAAATGAAGCTATTTCAATATTGTTACAACTGCTAGATCTTTTTCATAAAAAATAAAAAAAAAACATCATTTGAGCATGCATTCCACTATATCAAAACTTACATAATCAAATCAAATAGAAGAGCCTGCCTCATTATTTATTAACACTGAATTTTCAATTTACAGTACTGTTTAACTTCAACCGTAATATATCAAAAGAATTAAAAAAACACCTAGCCATCACATTTCAAGCTATTAGTGGGTCTTAAAAACTCATGGTCTACAACAGTCAACATCATGCCCATGCATTTAAAAGGCTTAACTAATAAAAAAATTGCAATGAATTTGCTTTCAAGCGTTTTAAAATTTATAGGTTACTAGTAATATTAACTAAAACTCACTTGAAAACCACGAGATTTTGCTCCAAGGAATTCAGAACATTTGAGCGCACCACAGAGGCAGCGAACCTTTGCACCTCCAAACCATTCAAAATTATAGTCATATGCCAGTTCAGTTCCAATAGGAATATCTTCCAGTGCAAATATTCCAACTCTTATTTCCCCCATGACATTCCATTTTCTTGTCTCACAGTTTGGTTGACTGCAAACATAAAAGCATTCAGTTGATGTCAAACCTTGGGCAGTGGGAAATAGGAGGACAACAAAACAGGTCTACAATACTTGCATATTGGCAGGTCCATTTCATTTAATATTAGGATTTTTGTTTGACGTGGTTTACCAGGAATGGTTTATAAATCTTGCAAGGCTTCCTTTTCTAGTTGCATCGATAGATTCAGACGCATTAAGAGAAATGATAAATGCATCCTTAAGACCTGCAAAAGCAAACAAAAGTTTTACAAAAACATAAAGCTAAATACTAATCAGATAGAAACGTTGATTTTATTGATGTTTGACCTTGAGTTTCATAAGTATGGGATCTGCGCTTGGCTTCTTTGCATGATATTACTTCTCCACAGTATTCAATGACAAACTGTCCTGCCTGTATGAAATAAACAAACAAATAAATAAATGAGCGTATGGCACTACTGAAATAAAAGAAAAATAACCATATTAAGGCCTAAATTTCCTCATTATATGATTACCTTAATTTCCTCATCAGCCAAAAGACCCCACCCTCGGCCTTCGGTTTTAAATAACTTTGTTTTTGCATATTCACACTTCTGAAATTTCTGCAAGCATGAGACATGGAACATGAATATATTTCATCTAGAGAAGAGAGAAAGAAAACGAGAATATTTCTTTAGGTAAAAGCTATTGAATTCATCTTCCGATTGCAATGATATCTATAGCCGCACTACTTAGAAGAAAAGTTGTACAGAGTAACCGATTAAACTACAGACTGATATTAACTAACTAGTTTGTTCATAACTGAATGCCAGTTATGCCAGTTAAGTTAACTGACTAGAAAGATCTAAAACATTTCTTGATATCAGAATATATCATATCTGAATTGACGTAAGCTTCAATGCATCATCTGAAGTAAAGTTTAAGTAGGTCAAAGATTAAAAAAAGTATGCAATGAAAATAGGATATGAAAAAATTCAAGACGAGCAAACTTGACTGCTACTAAGAAACTTGTAGAAAAAAAAGAACCAGGGAAAGCAGAATACAAATATGCAACAAATTATCCTCTCAAAAAAAAAAATATGCAACAAATTATGACAAGTGCCTTCAGAGACACAGGTTAAAGCAAATAGTAATAACTAATAACTTCTCTTGACCAACTTTTTAACTACCTGCAGGATGGTTATAGTGCAAAAGACTAACAAATATCATCACAAACACGAACTCACCTGATTTTTACAAAGGATGCCACAAGGGCAAAATCCAGGGGTGCATTCAGTGCTGGTTAATACATTTAGACACCCATCTCCACAGGCACTGTCAGGATCATCTTCATCATACCTACATTCACATATAGCAATATCCTCCTCCTTCTGCTTCTTATGCCTGCACAGTGATAAAGAGAAGTGTAAATGCATTAATATAACATTAAGATATCTCAAGAATGCTGATTCGATAGTCATTCAATTTTCCATTCCTCTGGCCTGGTCCTTGTACCATAGCCTTTGAATTGGTGAAATTGGTGGTGAGGGATCTAAATCCCAATGGGCTGGTATTCCATTGTTTGGATTTAAATAGGATATAATACAATTCGATTGGATAGACTCCATTATACTCCACACTCCACCTTTCCTACCCTCCAAATCAAAGGGTACAAGGTTGGAGTTAAATTTTTAATTGATTAAGTTAGAAAACTATATTCCTATATACAATATAATGTTCTGCTACTGCATGATGTTGTTACCAACTTCCTCCTCTGTATTATGAAGCAGGAAGGCACTAGATAACTTGTGACAGCGGGAGATTTTATGAGTTCGTCAACAGAAATGGAATTGGAAGTGAAGTGGCTAGTGCGATATTTGATTTCAGGGCATCGGCAATGAACCACCTTCTATCCCACTGACTAAAAACTATCCCACAAGGCCAGAAGTCGGATGAAATTTCTAGAGAGTTTACTCTTTTAGGCGAATAGCAATAAGGATATTAGAGAAAGCTCAGCACTAAATCAATTGAAAGCTAAAAACAAAAGATTCAGCACTAAAACATTTTAGTAGAACTAAAACAAAGGGGTTTTTCACTAAAGATCCAGCACAAGTGGGGGGAAATGCATAGCCCATAAGAATGATGGTTTTTACTTTGTAAAGCTGTCCTGGCGGTCTTCGCAAGAGTATGCATACTGCTATCACAGTTCAAGCTATTCATCTAAATTTACATTAAAGATGAAAGAGAGAGGTGTACTCTTACAAAAGCAGAGGGATGATTTTATTTCGTACGTAGTAGCCTATCTAACAAATACAAGCACTGCGCAAGATTAATTTGGCGAAGTACACAAGCAAAAGATATTCAAAATATTTTGGTTGCGAGGCGGAAGGGCAAAATCTGCTACTGAACAAAGAACAGAGGTTTTATAATCAGAAAAAGAGAGGGATAAGAGAATTGGTATGAACATGACACATCAAAACATTTTAAACAAAATCAAAATATCCACTAGCTGGGAGATTAATTCAATATGGAAAAGTTTCGCGATGAGAAAATTGATATATCCGCCGGCTGGTAGAGTTGGTATATGTGGTCGCCCAGTATGACATAGGTCAAAATATCTATTAGCTACGCGATTCTTACCAGAAGTTACATTGAAGAATACATCCATTAAAGGAAGATTCAACAATGGGGATCTTTACCTAACGATGCGGAGCGAATTCGGCATTTCTTGCTAGTTCTTCTCCCAATCTCGGACTCAGCCTTTTAGCCGATTCGTACCTTTACTCTCAGTCTCAATCTAGCCGGTCAGATCAATAGAGAAGTCAGGCACTCAATTGACTTAAAGGAAGGTTCCGCCGTTAATTGATTGATCGATGTTACCGGGAAGCAGCAACAGAGATGGATTGAGTGCTAAAGCTTCTTAGCAATTAAACTTATGTTAATTGAGAGGAGAACCTACAAGGGCCGGCCCAAGGGTAAGACCACTAAAGCCCTTGCTTTCGGCCCACCAACAAAAATTTATTTGTGTTCAGTTTTATAAAGAAAAAAAGGCCTCGTACGCAGATAAAAAAGTCGCGTATTATAAAATTTGATTTAAGCGTCGCCGTATATTGAAAATTATTGGGCTGGCCCTGGAACCTACCATAAGAGAGAAACTAATCCAAAGTAACCTTAATTGAATACAGAAAAGTTGAAGACAGAGCAACATCAAACTATCCTATAACCTAAATAACTCATAACAGTAATGCAACTGATAATTAACTTAGCAAAACCAGTTGGTAATGCTACCGAGTGATAATAATTTTAACAAAGTTTAGAATCAAATTATATATTCCAATCATAAGCATAAGATAGCAAATTAAATTGAATGACCTAAATAAATGATAAGAAAATGAATACTAAGTAACTAACCTTCGCATAAAAAAATCATTTTGATTGATATGAATGTATTGAGGCAAATCTTCAGCAGCATGAGGATCCTTCAAAATAATAATAATAATGTACTTGCTATTACATAGAGTCGAACATGAAGGAAAAAAAAATTGTAAGAAAGAGGGAATAGAAAATTACCATATGAATGAATAACCGGAGAAGAAAAGTTGGCAATAAGAGGAATGAGAAAATGGAAACGAAGGGAACGTTGCAGAAGCGAGAAAAAGGGTTGGGGGTGTGAAACGGATGATGAAATGATGGAAGAAATTTGAATAGGGAATTTGATTTCTGGTAGAAACTAAACTCTTCTTGCGTTGCGTTAGTGTTAGCGGTGCTTTCCTCACTTCCCTTTTTCACCAACAAATTTTACTGTAGCGTATCAAGTTTTACAACTGGTGCAAGAAAATAAATCATCTGCATTCAACAAAATCAGATTGTAGTGCTATTTTTTGTGTTGGTGTGTATCTTGAGTGTATAAAAATCAATATCATGATCTAAATCCTTATTGGATATCTAAATCTTGGTGGAATGGAATGAAGTGGGATGAAGCCACATTTCATTGTTTGGTTTTGTGAAAAAATAATATTCAACTAGACCATCAACCCGTGCTAACGCACATGTCATATCGAAGGTAATATTAAGAAGCATATCGAAGGTAATATTAAGAAGCATAGATGAATGTCATGATTGTCATATAGTATTTCATAATATTAAGAAGCATAGACGTTGGTACTGTACCATAACATAATATTTCCATGACATCGTCCTTGGTACCGTAACGTAACATAATAGGTTAAGTATAGCGAGACAGATTAACATTTATAAGTAAGAGATTAAGTTAAGTATAGCGATATGGGTTAACGGTTATTCCCTTCCAATAAAATAGCATATAATTGGGAACATAATTTTATTTTACTTTAGATAAACATTAAATGCAAAAGTGTGGATGAAAAAATTAAGTTAAAATTAGGTTAAGTATAGCGAGACGGGTTAACATTCATAAGTAAGAGATTCCAAAAAAATAGCATATAAGTAGGAACATAATTTTATTTTAATTTAGATAAACATTAAATGCAAAAGTGTGGAGGAAAAATTGTGTTAAGTATAGTAAGACGGGTTAACATTTATTTCATAATAACACTAGACCATCGACCTGTGCTAATGCACGGGTCATATCGAAGGTAATGTTTGACGGTAATAGGTAACAAAATAGTTAGGTTAAGTATAATTAACTTAATCTCTTACTTAGGTTAAGCATAACGAGATGAGTTAACATTTATAAGTAAGAGATATAGCGAGATGGATTAACGGTTATTCCTTTCCAAAAAATAGCATCTAATTAGGAACATAATTTTATTTTACTTTAGATAAACATTAAATGCAAAAGTGTGGAGGGAAAAATTAGGTTAAAATTAAGTTAAGTATAGCGAGATGGGTTAACATTTATAAGTAAGAGATATAGCGAGATGGATTAACAGTTATTCCTTTCCAAAAAAATAGCATTTAATTAGGAATATAATTTTATTTTATTTTAGATAAACATTAAAGCAAAAGTGTGGAGGGAAAAATTAGGTTAAAATTAGCGAGACGGATTAACATTTATAAGTAAGAGATACCACTCATTTAACTAATTTTTCATTCCCCCAATTTGAGGTGTATCCAACGGAATGAAACTCATCAATGATACAATTACAATTTCATCCTTACATTCTCTATTTCATTTCATGTCCCTCATTCACTAATATTTTCCATCTTCAACTCCTTCTTGCTCTCATCTTCTATGAATCTCTACTGCTCATGTCTCCTACACTACAACACGGTAACCCAATTTTTTTAGACTCCTTTTGCTTTTAACGATCAATAATTCTTTACTTTTTGCTTTCCTTGTCTTTGAGTATTGGTTTACATATGCTACTATTTATTAATTTTTTCTGGTAGTTGAAATTTGAAATATCAGAACTCGAATAGTAAGGCAAGACTTAACCGTGAGCCAAACACGATGAAAAGGCTAGAAAATATTGTCAGGGGTCAAACATATACAATATAGGAAACACGATTATTGGTATGAAATTTTTTCTTTTATTATAATTTATTAGTTTTTTTTTGACATTATAATTTATTAGTTAAGTAATATATTAAAAGAGTATACAAGGAAAATTAAAGAGCTGACAATGATTTTTAAAATAAAGGGTACAAATGAAATAAAAATGTTATAATTCATTCCATTCCGTTTCATTCTATCATAAAGTATCTAAACAATGGAGTAAAATATTTGTTCCGCTCCATTTCATTATGTTCCATTCTGCTCCGTTAGTTGTAAGTTATCCAAACAGAGCCTAAGAGTTACAATCTTCGATATAGTCTAAATTTTTTTTGTATGGTTGGAGTTCTAATTTTTTTGTGTGGTGGCTGGAGTTTAAATTCCGGACCTTGCATATATTATGCATTATTCATACCAACTGAGTTAAGTTCACGAGGACAGTCTTTACGATATATAAAAAGAAATTCTTAAAATATATAAAATAGTATATTGCAGAGTATATGAAAATGTATCATGCTAGTCTCTGCATTTTAATAGTGAACCATATTGAAATTTGTGTGATAGTCTCTAACATCTTAATAGCATAGAATAAAGTGATATATTTCTTATACTTTAAAAAATATTTATTATTTGTATACATTTAAGCATAGTAGTCAGTAGCGACGATAGTGGCCACGTGTAGCGTAGCGGTGACTAACCACTACGCTAATTGTCGTAGCGGTGCGGAATGAGAGAGCGGTGCTATTGCGGTATAGCGGAGCAGATAGCGGCCGCTTCAGCCGTTATTTGATTTTAGTTGAAATTTTTTAAATTGACACTATTTTTAAAATATTTTGTATGGTTTCCGAATTTCTAAATTCATTTTAGGGCATTTTGGGGATTATTAAAATCAAATTGACTCTGTTGTAAGGTTTCTCTGTTCTTTTTTTCTTCCTCTGTTTTATGGTTTATCTTGTTTTATGATTTTTTTTTATGGTTAAATTGCATTTTTGGTCCCTTAACTATTTAGGTAGTATCACTCTGGTTGCTTAATTAAAATTCGGTTTATTTTGGTCCCTTAACTTCTATCTGTTACACATTTTGGTCCTTTCCGTTAATTTTTAATTCAATTACGTTAGGTTTTCTTCTGAAATTTTTCTGGGATTCTTGTTGTTAAAGATTGATGGAGATGATATGAAGATGAAAAAGAGGAGAAGAAGATGAAGAAAACCTAATGTTTTTGAATTAAAACTAACAGAAAGGACTAAAATGTGTAACAGAGAGAAGTTAAGGGACCAAAATAAATCGAATTTTAATTAAAGGACCAAAGTGATACTATTTAAATAGTTAAGGGACCAAAAATGCAATTTAGCCTTTTTTTATTTGTTCCTCTATCTTTTGATTTATTAATGCCTCATGAGATTTGAGTGTTATAATTAATTTTATATTAAATATAAGTTTTTTTTTAGAAATATGTAAGTTTGTTTATACTTTATAATATTATTCATGTAATTTGTTCAAAAAATAATCAAATATCGGTGGCAACTATGCGCTAACACGCTATCCCACTTGCTTCAAAAAAAGAAAAACGCTATCCCACTTTTGAGGTCGGCCTCTACGCACCACTATCCGAGATTGACTACTATGTTGAATTTTCATAAGATTTGGGTGTTTTGTATGATTTATAAATAATTCATGAGTAAAAACTTTCATAAGATTTGGGTGTTTTTTATGATTTATGAATATTTCATGAGATTTGAATGTTATATTTAATTTTATATTAAATATATGTTTGTTTATAATTTATAGTATTATTTACGTAATTTGTCAAAAATGTTATCAAATAGCGGTCATCGCGCTATGCACTATCCCGCTATAATTGACTACTATGCATTTAAGTAACTAAGTTGAAGCGAGATTGATACTTTGTGTAAGTTGATGGTTTATTCGATCATAATGAGTATTTTCCTCTTTTATTCGACAATTTATATATTAAACTACACTTGTAATATTAAATTATAAACGCATTCATCAGTCGCAAGTTTTTTACTTTCTAAGCTTTAATATGTATTTCCTCCATGTAATTAGGGGTCATTTAAAAATTGGTCTTTGAAATTGTTAATCCTGACAAATTACCCTTACAAAATTTAATCATTTAAAATTTCGTCCCTCTTCCAGTTAATCACTGCCATGTCACTAATCTGAGACTGGGCAGTGATTAACTGGGGAGAGGGACGAAATTTTAAATGATTAAACTTTGCAAGGGTGATTTGCCAGGATTAACGATTACATGGACCAATTTTTAAATGACCCCTAATTACAGGGACAAAAGACATATTAAAGCCTTCTTTCTATAAACAACATCAAGTTTTTTTCTCTAGAAGAGTTCACTCATTTCATTGGCAATTGTCCGAGCGATACAAGGAGAAACATAAATTACAAATAGTTGCAACTATATATGAATGTCCTTGCTAACAAATGAGAAATTGTATTGACTTGTCAACTAATATACTCGATTTTGATTGAAGGATAGTTTTACAATTATTGATTGATGATGCGGCCTAACTCTAATATATTTGAGGAAGGGGAAGAATATTGTATACCACCTATTTAGAGTCAATTTCAAAAACAACTTGATCTACGAAAGACTCCTAACCCAGATTAATGCAGAAAGGAAACCAAGTTTCACCAACTTGGGCAAGAAGCGTGATAGGAATTAGGGGTGAAAATATGTTAGACGAGTTAGAATTTGCAAGGTCTAAGCACAAAAATATAAGGCTTAAGCTTGGTTTGGTGACTGTTATAAGCTTATTTTTTTTAGGCTTGAGCATGACCTTTTAAAAGTTTGTTATGGTCTACTAACTTGTTTAAAAGTCTATTTTATATGAATATCTTTAAAAACTAAAACCCGACCTCTTCCCATCCAATTAAATGCGGTTTTAGTTAGATCGAAATTTGGATATCCAAAATACAATTGTAATTTTTTTTATTAGTATTACACAAACACATTAAAATCATAGATTTGATAAAAAAAATACAATATAAAATATATTTGAAATTAATATTATGGAATGAAAATGATCGATTATGTTTGAAACATACTACCTGGTATGTGGTAAAAATTCCCTAAAAAATATTATGTGGTAAACAATAAATTAATGTAATATATTATCATAATAAAAAAAAAAAAAGAATTAAGGGGTTGTATTGGATATTAAGACTATCAAGATTTACAATTTGGATTTCAATGGATTTACGTCATAAGATTTTAAAGGATTTGAATTGATTTTATGGATTTATTATTATTTCAAAAGATTTGAAATCATAGATTTTATGAATATACCACAAAGATTTTTTTTAATCACAAAGAGTATTTATTGAATATTACAAAATTTTTTTTTAAATTGCAAAGAATCTTGATTAAATACACTTTTTCATAAAAAAGTATTGTAATCTCGAAAAATCCTAATCCAACAATATCCGTTAAATTTGCTTATTTGCTTCAATTTTAGAAAAAAATTATCCACAAAGTCGATCGAGCAGTTTATACAAAATGGCATCCAAAAATAATATTTGATTTTACGCGGATTTAAATTTTTTTGGATAGATTTCCCGTTTCATTTTATATCAATTCAAATTTAAACTAACCTTAAAATGTAGGATACCACTGCACCGTCCTAGCAAGCAATGACATTTCTCATTTCGGTGACATTATGGTTGGTGACACTGGCCAACCACAATATCACATGTGATTTTCTTCTCTCTTTTTCACAAAGTTTTTTATTTTTCTGTACACTTGTGACATTGTGGTTGACCAATATTACCAACCACAATATCATCCAAATGCTATCCGTAGCCATACTAGGAAAGAAGTGTCAATGTAGCTTTTCAAAGTGATATGCAAACATATACTCCCTCCGTCCCAAATTGTATGTCGCTTTAGGGAAAAAATTTGTCCCAAATTATATGTCGCTTTACAATACTAATGCAACATTAATGTTACTTTTCTTATTATAACCTTAACTATTTATTACTCTCTCTTCTTTCAATTCTTTCATTTATCTTTCCCATATTATTTATTAAGGACAATTTTGTAAAACAACTAATAATATCTTTTTTTCACACAATATTAATTGCATTTCTTAATATGTCTGAAATGTCTAAAACGTCATACAATTTAGGACGGAGAGAGGAATATTTTTTTTTTATGGAATTGGTAAATACAAATATTTAACATAATTTTCTTATCCGTTTTTATAATAGGTTCCCGTACTCAACCGTCAACTATCAGACTTATTAAGTTTTTTGGTTTTGAAGGAATCAGACTTATTAAGTTAACAACAAGGACGTCACAATTTTTAAATAAATTTATATAAAGCAGTGGTATTTAACTTTGATATTTTGTTATATCAACTATTGTTTTTTTTTAAGAAACTAAATTAATCTACTCAAATTGGCACAAGAGGGAATAAAACCTAAGTTTTTGAGTACACTATCATGTCCCAAACCGAGGTCAACCCAAGTGGGTTGTTATATTAACTATTGTATAACCGTAGTTTGTGTAAATTGAAATTTTTGTTTTTTGGTCGGGGCTAGAGAAATTCACCTTAAAGGTGAATAAGTGGGGTGTCCGGGGTTCGAACTCCGGCCCCTGCATATAATATGCATTATCCCTTATCAAGTGAGATAAGCTCACGGGGACAATTGGATGTTATTTTGACGGATTAAATACTTATAATTTGCCTATAAAGTAAGCATATTGTCAAATTTTGAGTGGAACCTATGAGAAATGAATATTGTGTTAGATTTAATAACAATCCATCATGTTTCTAAAATAAAAAATACAAATATTAGTTACGAAATGAGGAATAAATTGAGCCCATAAAATTACTTCTAGTCATTGTTGCAGAGGGTGTGGATTTCAAAGGGGAAACCATTTTTACACTTTTTTGTGCATAGTTAGTTGCATGTAGCGTACTCCAGTCCAGATTAAAGGAAAAGCGTTGCACCCAGATTACAGAACAAGAAAGGCACAATTAAGAATAAAAGATCTGCTATGCTTAAAAAAGCTGACTTTGCTATGAGGATACCTTGGTTTAGGTAATGCTTTAAACAACAACTTGGGCAAGGACTATTCATCATTATTTTTATGAGGAAAAAGTAACAAATTTTGGCAAGGGAGGAACGTTAAAGAGCATCTCAATCTGCCACGGTCAAGCTAAGACCAACAAAGCCAGGTTGGACACTTCTCTTTTGTCATTTGCCTCTCTGCTTTTTTGGACCCATGCATTGCCATCTCAAACCATTATTTCCTTTAATATTGGAAAAGGTATAGATTTGATGTAAAGAGAAAATGATACTATTACGAAAAATAAATTATTTATATTAGGTATGTGTATGATTACCGTAAAAAATGTTTATATATGGCGGTGAAAATTAAATTTAAACAATTTTTTCTATGTAAAACCTAAGCAACAATGGTCGAACGACTATGTAAGACTTAATCACTTACATTTGAATTTTAACAATTTTTTTCTTAAATTTGAGTCACTTCTAAAAGAATTTGACGTCACAATTTCATCAAAAACTTTAAGACATTATGTGTATGATCTTATTCTTTTATATCCTCTATTTTTAATTGATGGGAGAATAATCATTCACACTTGAATTTCAACAATTTCTCATTCAAGTGTGAGCCACCCGCATCATTAGACTTGATCCACACAATAATCTCAATTCCACTACTCCAGCAAGCTGAACCATGATTTTGATACCATTTGTTGGAAAATTTGAGGAGCGCCAAAAGCGACGGTGATTTAAAAGTTCAAGACCCAAAAAGATTTTGACATCACATCTTTATAAAAAAATCTTAAGCTTATATGGGTTAGCTATCTTATCTATCTAAAATATCTTTCATCTCTAACCAATACGAGAGTAACCACTCACACTTGAGTTTTAATATTTGTTATTTTCATTAAACCTCATTGATGGTTTAAGACACAATTTGTATACAACATACCAAATACAAAAATTTTAGACTTGAAGTCAATTTATTTGTGTTAGCGGAAGATCAAATCATATGTGTAACGACAAATACTTCTTTGATCGCAAACTTAAATAAAATGGATTTAGACATACACGTAAGTGAAAAAAATTAAAATAAAAATGAATTAAAAATGTCTTTTTTAAAATAATCAAATAATATGTATTTTGATGTGTTTAAAATAAAGTATTTTAACCGGTATATGGTTAAATCTTTTTATCTAGGCATGTGATCAAGACTCATGTGTGAAAGTGTAGAAATACATTTCATTTTTTTCATTTGAATAAAACAAACTTCTGCACTAATTTCTTGTCATGACCAACCTTACACACTCTGAGGCTGTGACAAATGAAAAACAATCGAGTATCTCATCAGAACCATTGGATCATGCCCCTATAATATGGACCCCACTAGTAGTGGGGTAAAAAATAGATAGTCAGAACAATTTTCACTGTGACATAGACAGTCATAAAATGAAATGAAAGAAGCACAAGTTTTCTTTTTTCACCACACAATATTTTTCTCTCCTCGGCTAAAAAACTGAAAAACCACACTTTCTTTCCTTTTTCTTTCTTTTTCTTCTGCTTGAAGCTTTTGCATCGCATTCTAAAACAAAACAAAGCCCACAAATTTTGACCCTTAATCCAACGCTCTCTGATTCAGTTAAATGCAAATGAACAGTTTCCATTTCTGGGTCTTACCCTTTTTCTCTTTCTCTCTCCCTGCTTAGTTTCAACCAGCAGGAGGAGTATTCATGGCAGCAAAGCGCGTGTACCAAGTTTGGAAAGGAAGTAATGTAAAGTTCTCTTCTTTTCTTCATTCTTCCTTCTATTTTTAGCTTATTTTTCATTTGGGTATGTTCTAGATTTCTGGGTCTGTGATTTGTTTGTTGCTGGAATGTGTAAGTAAAGTAAAAATGAGATTTTTTATTTAACATGAAATGTATTTTCTTCTTTGAATTATTAGTTAGGTGTATGTTGAATGTTGAGTATTATTGGGATGCTGAGATTGTATTTTTTTGTTTGTTTTGGGGATTCTACAATTGTATAATCAGTGGGTCAACCGAGTGATTCGAGAGAATCCGAGTTCGAATCCAGACTCAAACATATTTGGCTTGACTTTACTTAGCTTTGGGCCGAACTTTGTACTTATGATTACAAGGCCTCATTTCGTAGGAACCGGAGGGTTAAAACCAAAAAAATTGTGAGTGTTGGGTCCGTGTTCTGCTGTGCCCGATTACAGCTGGCTTGCTCCTCAGTATATTTGTTATTATTTGGGAGAGGTAGCTAAAGCAAAACTTCAGCTTTTGATCAATTTTCCATTTGTATCTTTGGATGGTTGTTTTCATGTAAAACAATAAAATCATGTCAGATATGATTACAATCACTGGCTTGCTCCTTCAGTTATGCTTTCAATGTTTGTTGATTATTGAAGAAGGATGACATTCATGTCAGGTTTTTTTTTTTGGTGATTATGTGCTTTGAGTAGAGCTATCATGGAGGTCATTTGCATTCTCCTTGTGAAATGATTTCTGACTGTTTGCTTCAAATGTGAGCGATTAAGTCCCACATCAATTATGAATGAGAGCAGTGTTGGATATACAAGAGTGGTGACCATATACATAATGTCTTAATGTTTTGGGTGGAGATGCGGTGTCAAGGTCTCTTAGGGGTCCTGGAATTTTAGTCCATTCCCGCTCCTGGCACTCCCCTAGACTCTGGACTCCCCAACACTAACTAAATATAAATTGTAAAGTTTGTGAGTAGAATATTAAATTGGTTGGATTAAATGGTCTGGAGGACTTGAGCAGTGATTATGTTTCATGTTTTGTTTTACCCCATTGATAAAGTACAGGGTGAGAACCCAAAGAAATAATGACTTCTGAAGTCTGAAAGATATAGTGCATGATAGGATTATTAACACGTACATCAAATTATAGTTGAACTAAGTCTTAATAGAAGTATATGCATAAACATGGTAAAATAAGTTGATATTGATACTATATATAGGCCACTTCTCTGTTGCACACTTGCACCTACTGAGTACTGAAGTGTTTTGGTTTTCTAGTCAACTTTGGGTTTGTAGTTTGTACTATTAATGCATCAGGGCCTTTTCTTTATATATTTTTCAGATTGGTTTCCAATCTCCTATACTGTCTTTTTTGAACAATGTAGCATTCTGTTAATGCTGTAATCTTTTGGCTGATTTCAGAAGTTCTTTTCTTTCTTGTGAATTATTTTCAGCTAATTATTAATTTTTACCATATCTCGTAATTATCTCCTGAATCTTTTTCAGAAATTCATATTGGGAGGGAGGTTGGTATTTGGACCTGATGCCAGGTCCCTGCTTATCACTCTGTCATTGATTATTGTTCCAGTTATCATCTTTTGTGTATTTGTAGCAAGGCATCTTCGGCATGCATTTTCTTCATATTATTCAGGATATGCTATTTTAGTAGTGGCAATTCTCTTTACCATCCACGTAAGTTCTGTTAAATGTTTCTTTCATTTTTTAATGTGTCTATCCATTTATTTCCATTGTTGGGACTTGGTTTGTGTTTAATGTCCATAGTCTCAGTTTAAAATAAGTTAGTGTATCTTAATATATTATATATATTGACCATCTTCCTACATACCTGTTATATGAAGCATGGACACTCCTCGAATTAGGTGTGTCAATGTGTCATGGTGTCAGGCACGCGTTGGTGTCCGACACGACACCTACACATATGATTACACTAAATTATTTCATTTTCTCAAATTATTATTGGTGTCGGTTTCCGTATCGTGTCCGTGTTTGTGTCTCGTGATGCATCTATTATTGTTTTTTTCCCTAATACTGTTTGATTTTACTATAGTAAGGTTGAGAGCTGTTTTTGTGACAGTTTTATTCTTATGCTATTGATTTTCTCCAATCTTTTGTAATGATCTTCTATATGCACAGTATAATCCCATAGTATATACTTTTAGGTCCTGGTGCTTCTCTGTTTTACTTCTGCACGTGATCCGGGTGTCATTCCGAGGAATTCACATCCACCAGAAGAAGAGTTTCGTTATGAATCTTCTACAGTAGCCGGACAACAAACGCCAAGCCTTCAGTTCCCACGAACAAAAGAAGTAATGGTCAATGGCCTTCCTGTAAAGGTGAAATATTGTGAAACTTGTATGCTGTATCGCCCTCCTCGTTGCTCACATTGCTCCATATGTAACAACTGTGTTGAACGTTTCGATCACCATTGCCCTTGGGTGGGCCAATGCATCGGTCTGGTATGATGTTCACAATCATTCATGAAACATGTTTTCTTCTTCATTGATGTGCTTGGGTTGTTACTCGTTGGCCTTTGTTCTAATTTATTTTGGGCTTTTCCAATGTGCAGAGGAACTACCGTTACTTCTTCATGTTTGTTTCTTCGGCAACAATTCTGTGCATCTATGTGTTTTCCTTCTCAGCATTTTACATCAAGGTTCTGATGGATAATAATGATATTGGGACAGTGTGGAAGGCGATAAAAGAATCTCCTGCATCTGTTATTTTAATGGCCTATTGTTTCATCTCTTTGTGGTTTGTTGGTGGACTAACTGGTTTTCATTTGTACCTTATAGGCACAAACCAGGTCAGTCAATTTCTCTTTTACATTTCTGGTTTCTATATCATTTATTGTATCTCATTTATTGGGGTACTCTTAGAGTAGTTTGTAACTATGCAAACCAAGGAAATCTGAAAGGGCGATTTTCAAAGAATTAATTCCAAAGTGTATTAATTAGAAATACAATATTCTTTGTGACTGCAAATCTTTTGAATGCACAAGGCATGCTATGGGATAAAAACTGTATCATGTTTATGTTCATATATCTTATTAACTGTACTATTTGTTATGTGGAAATTAATACGCAAAGGTCTGCGTTCCATGAATATTTTCATCATTCAGATTAGTGCTCTTTGTTTTGCAGACGACCTATGAAAACTTCCGATACAGAGCTGATGGCAGGATCAATGTTTTTAATCGAGGTTGTTTAAATAATTTTCTGGAAGTGTTTTGCACAGAAATAAAGCCCTCAAGGAACAATTTCAGGGCTTTTGTTCAAGAGGAGGTACAAAGGCCGCTGACTACAGTCATTTCCCGGGGACGTGAACCAGATGATTTAGGTGGAGATCGCCGTCCTAAGGTTGAAGATGATCTAGATATCGGTGAAGATCTATTGAAGATATCACAGCGTAGGAATATTGAGCAACTCGACGAGGACATTCAGAGTAGAGGGAGCAATGGTGCGCCCCATAATACAGCTGAACCCGATTCAATTTTGTCGTCAGATCATCGAGCTACCACAATACGATCTGATGCTAGGCACTCGAGTTGGGAAAGAAGTGGAAACTGGGAAATTGCACAAGATGTCTTTGCCAATTCAAATGTCACCGAAAGCAGAAACTATGTCTCGTCAAAGGAAACACGCCAATGACAAGTACAGTTTGTCTTTACGATATCTTAACGATGTCGAACATAGCTGATGTGGGATTACTTGGATAGTAAAGATGGAAAAGAAAGTGCTCCTTGATCAGATTTTGAATTGGACGGAGTTAAGTAGTTGAACTTTTGGTATAAAAACTTAGATTACTTTTTGTGGTTATACTAGCTATTTGGGAAGGCATATAAATATATGTTTGTAGTTGTTTAAGAGATAAAGTGTCTTGATTATGTTTTCCCCATTTTTTAACTGTCCAATATGTGGATCTCATCTTTATTTGGCTTTATTCTTTGTGTAAATATTTAGTTATGATACTGAAAAACTTTCGCTACATATATTTCGTTTTAGGCACTGTAAAAAGTGGATTATCCTTGGTATTAATGTGCTGACGGTTTTGTGGAGTATTCTCTATAGGCAAGTCAAAGATCGAAAATATAACCACTTGCTTAAGGGTCCGAATTCCTTACCACTTGGC
>Ga0315914_1001558_pt1 | contig 34484 bp, 19 predicted proteins | sample MpolenodulesMG_FD_203920 | JGI IMG/M metagenome (GOLD analysis project Ga0315914, IMG submission 203920) | Medicago polymorpha root nodule microbial communities from Los Angeles, California, United States - elongated nodules | ecosystem: Host-associated > Plants > Roots > Nodule | place: USA...
GTTTTTATTTACCCACCTAATAGGCCAAACAAAAAACAATTTTTTTTTTTTCAAGAAACTTTCGTTTTTGTTTGGCCTATTAAGGGGGTAAATCAAAACAAAAATATTTTACAGGGGGGAAAACCAGAAATGACCTATATTACAGGGGGGTAAAGACCTATTAACCCTTTATTTTATTACTTCGATGTATTTCTAGTACACTTGCTAAAAGTCTATCAGGCACCTTCCAAATTCCTAGTCATAGGCGTGACTGGTGTGTTGACAGTCTCATATTTGATGACATATTATACATGAAAATGAATTTTTAAGAGAGACACTTCATTCACCTTATAAATTAACTTTGTAAGGTTGAATTAAGTCTAACTAGAAAGTTGTCTTCCTCTTCAACTGCCACAGTTCTGAACGAGAAATTATGAATGAGAAGGGCTGGTATTTATAATGAGAGTTTCTACCTGGGTTTGGGCTAAAAGTGCAGGCTTTACCCAACACGGAAGCAAGAAAAGACGGTTGCGCCCCGACTTTTTGCATGCACGAGGCGTATAGAAAATGCCCTAGGCGCATGAGAGTAGAGCAATTTTCATGCCCTAGGCACATGGTAAATGCCCTTGGCGCATGGATTGCTAAATTCATGCCCTAAGCATTTTTCCATGCCCTAGGCGCATTCTTTCTCTCTTGCGGGCCCAATCTTCGATTTTTCGTTGATTTTAGGTCTTCGTCTTGAAATAACTTGCCTCGGTACATTGGGAACAAAATTCCTCAGATTTGTAAGTCTTCTGAGGCCTCTTGAATCTCTATTCTTGTTTCTTGAATCTTCACAATTCTTCGGATGTTCTTGATTTGCCGATTTGCATGATTTCTTCGTGAATTACTTCAAAACCCCCATAAAATTGCTATGTTTCGGGAAAACTAGGATTACAGACTGGAATATAGAAAACACTACAAAAGTCTCGAAATTATAGGCAATCGTTCTATTACTCCTCCTTTTTTCTACTAAATCCTACTGAAAATAACTGAACATATTAGGAATAACGTAACATGACATGTCATCATACACCTCATGATTTTATTTGTTTGGAAAAGTCCAAATAAATGCAATTTTTATAAGGTATTAAAAATATTTAATTGAATATTGAATTATTATAAAATGGGTAGATTTTTATTAATTTTTGAAATAATGGGAGAATTGTCATTATTCTTTTGGGTAAAAAAATAGGTGCATTATTTATATAGCTTAAACGCGTACTACATATAATGAAAAGCATTAATTATGTAGAAAATTCAATATATAATTATGAATAAAAGTCAAAACTAAAACATTAGATATAGCATTGATATTTTTAATATTAATATTTTCCAAATAAAAATAGAACATTCTTTTCAAAAAATAATATATACATATAATAATTTCAAGTGGGAATCAAATGAGAAAAAAAATATTAAAATTCATAAAAATAATCATATTGATAAATTGAAAACTTTGAAAATACATACTTAATAGAAAAATAAATTTAATATTACCATTCAATAAAAGGAAAAAAAAATTATGGAAAAGTTACTTTCATTGAAATTGCAAATTAAATATTTATTTTGATTGAGCTACACACATATACATTTAGGCATTTATACATAACGTTTTTAATAGTCTATAGCAAGATTTGATGACAATAAAATATATAAAAAATAAATAAAAATTTTATATATATATATATATATATATATATATATATATATATAATTTTCTGTTGCAAAAATTATATATCTATGTTACATATATAACACTTGAGGTGTTAACTTAGCGTAAAAGTTTGTCCTCGTAAGCTTAAGTTCCATTTTATATGCATATATTGATACATATAACTTTAAGTAATTGAATTATTGATGTGAAGTATCATTTTTCCAATAAAAGGAAGCTGGTGTGAAATATTCAGTCAATTGTTAATCTATGTCAGAAGAACTTGGTTGGAAATCTTTAGTGATCGAGGTCTTCCATTCCTACCATATTTTTTCTTCAACAAGATGCAAGAGAAATTCTTTTATAGTCACAAACACAAATGCATAGTGTTTGGGCACACACACATTACAAGATTTTTTTTAATAATGAAAAATAAATTGATAATGAAATGATTTATTATTTCAAAAAATAACATTTTTATGTGTGTGTGACCAAACACAATTTATTTGTGTTTGTGACTATGGAAGAATGGCTCCAAGATGCAAAATTGAGACCTTATTTAGTCTATATTTTAAGTGAACACAGTGTAATTTTGGTGTGTGTATTTAATTTATATACACAAACATTTTTTTGAAGAAGCTAAATTAACCCACCTAAATTGACATTAGAGAGAATTGAACTTAATACCTCAGGAGGAGCACACTCTCAGGTCCGAATTTAATACCATCACATCGTAAAGGTTTTGTTAAAAAATAGACAATAGCATAAAACGTTTTGCACATGCATCTAATTAACTTAGTTCATGATGTGACCTGTTTAAATTACTTTCTAAGTTATCCATACAATTATGCACTTGATATAATTTAATTGAATGACAAAACTTACATCATATGTGCAAAAGAGATACACCTTTTTCGGCTGATTTTTTTCACTATTATGGATTTACCCATCGTTAATTCCAAATTTTATCTTAAGGTGCATATTAATAAATAAAATCTGAATTAAATTCAATTATAATAAGAAGAATCCGATTAAAATTATAACAATATAAGTTTAACCATTTTTATCTTAAGGTAAATATTAATAAAAAAACACATGAATTAAAATAATAACAATATAAGTTCAAACTTTTATATGATTATGCTACATCCCAAAAATAATTATAAGTATGTGCGGTAAAACAAATATACAATTAAACACAGTAGAAAAGTAGAAAGACGAACACGTTAGTACATGTCTTAGCATTACTATATCATAAATATAATTAAATATACGTAGAGAGTATATTATTGACATTTAGTGAAGAAAGAAGATGATAAACGCGTCTTTGGATGCAACACAAAGCATGCAACGCGGAGCGAAATGATTGTTACACCTCTAATTGCACAAATATCTATTCTCCTTTTTTTTCCTTCTCTTTTTCTTTCTTTCTGTCTTTTCAAACACCAAATTTACCCCTCAAACATATTCTCTCTCTCTCTCTCTCTCTCTCTCTCTCTCCAATTTACACTTCCTTAATTCTTTTTCTTTCTTCCCCTTAAAATTCATTGTCTTTGTCTAAATAAAAACAAAACGAGAATACAACTTTGTTCCCTTTTACATATATCTGTCTCACTTTATCTCTGTTCCTTCTCTGTCTCTTTTTTATTTTTATTTTTCTCCGCTCTTTTTCAACATATCTTCTTTGTCTCTTTTATTTTTATATCTCTCCTTCTCCTTTTCAACATATCTTTTCGAGAGAAGTGAAAAACTCTTGATAAAAATAGTGTCTTACCCATTTTCAACAACATTCATTCTCATAAACCTCGATTCGTTTCACGGCGGTCGAGATTTGACTGGATCGCCTGAACAACGAACGAAAAGGATCTAAGTTGAATCTTTTATTTTGAGAATCTATTTATTTATCTAATCATTTATTATCGGCGCAAAGGTCGTAAATTAATTATGGAGAAAACGATCTCGAACATCAAAATCATCAACAACAACAACAACAACAATAATTATGTTGAGGTTGACATTGACTCATCAAAAGATGATGTTGATGCTAGAACTGGCATGAAGAAGGGACCGTGGATCCCACATGAAGACATGATATTGACGGAGTACGTGAATAAGCATGGTGAAGGAAATTGGAATTCTGTTCAGAAGAATTCAGGGTTGTTAAGGTGTGGAAAAAGCTGCAGACTTAGATGGGCGAATCATCTGAGGCCGAATCTTAAAAAGGGTTCATTTTCTGACGAGGAAGAAAAAATCATCATTGAACTTCATGCTAAGCTTGGAAACAAATGGGCTCGAATGGCTACTCAGGTATATTATATTATACTATATTTTATAAAATAATAGTAATAAAAAGATTGTATAAGATTATTTATTTGAGTTTTTTAGACTAAAATCATTTATTCATTATTATTTTGATGGTATATGTTCATGTCATATCATGATTTTTAGTGCAATTATATATTTTGGTTTCCAACGTGAGTATTGATTGGTTTATTCTATTTGTGATGTAATTGTATAATTGTAAATTTTTGTGTTTCTAGAATTTTTTTTTCTTCCACATTTGAATATGAAATTAGATCTATAATTATACCAGTACTTGGTTTTATAACAATCCAATCTGCGGGACCTGGAGCAAGAAACAAGGGGAAAGGAAGGAAAATCCATTTACGTTTTTACTACTTCAACTTTATTCAATCTTATAAAAGTTAAAATATCAAAGATTGTATATTTTTTGTTGTTATAAACATAAAGAGAGAAAGTTGTGTTTTCAATTTTACCTTTTAAGCATCAATTGAGTTTCTCTTTTATGTAACATTTTTAATAAATAATTTTGTACCTAGTGTATTTATGATAATCATCATCAAGAAGCTGACCTCAATCATTGTCTGAATATCAAATTGCCATTTTTGTTTCTTTCTTTCAAATATGTACTTTTGATATGTGCCCTACTTTCTTAAAGTTCTCATTTAAGGCTAAAATACTCATCTTTATGTCTTTTGTGTACTTTGCTTTGCTTGATACAACTTTTTTATTGAGAAGCTTGCTTGATAGAACTTGTTTATTGTTTCTCGGTAGGAGTATTAAGAGTTCGATTCGATCTCTATTGCTAAGAAATTAACTACTAACATTTGTTTATAAAAAAATAAAATTCTCCGAGCATCCTGAAAATGTTTTGTTGTTTTTTCAGTTGCCCGGAAGAACAGATAACGAAATCAAAAACTTTTGGAACACGAGAGTGAAAAGGCGCCAGAGAGCCGGTTTACCTATTTATCCTCCAGAAATCCAAGCAGAAGCTATTGTATACAATGATAAACTATTGCAACTACAACATGAACCTTTCTCTTCCTCATCATTGTCATTTTCTTTACTCCTATCTTCTTGTTACCCTAAGAAGCTTGATGATCCAAACCATTATGATTATAATCCTCCACAAAACAACTCTGATTCTTCTAATCACTACACCAATCCATGTCCACAATTCAACTTATCCAATGAAGAAAACATTGAGATTAATGAAACTCTTGCTTTGCAAAAATCACCTTCACTTTCACCTTATCCATCTTCATCATCAAATATTTTCAACCAAAATTTTACTCCTCCAAGTGATTCACATGATTACCAATATTCTGAAAATTTGAGCTATGATCATCATGGATTCAATGCAGGATCTCTGTATGATTCTGAGACTCCTGCTTCATCATATGCTAGTGGTGTTGATGGTAATTTTATGGGAAATTCTAGCATGGTTAATGATTACTATGAAGTTGCACCATTATCCCATGAAGGAAAAAATAGTGGACTTTTGGATGATCTTGTGATGGAAGGTAGAAGTATTTCTTGCAATGATAAGGCTAAGAGTGAGGATTCAACATATAAGGGGAGTGTATCTCGTAAGAGGAAAAGCATGGAGGGTGAAGAATATGCAGGGGAAGAAAGTTTTTCCATGAAGAAGAAGAATATTGATGAGATTCAGAAGAAAGATTTCAGCTCTTCTCAATTGTCAACAGGTAAAATCGCTCAAACTTTTCTTGCAATTTGATATATTTGATTCCTATTTGATTGTCATATGCATAACAAAAATTCATTTCAATATTGTTGTCATATAGAATTAACATTGTTACATGAATTTCAACTCATTTATTTTATTTATATATTGATGGGATGGTTAGATACTAAGAAATTGTTTTGGTGGTGAGTTGGTGTCTCATTCTATACACGTGACATTATCACTTATGTGTGAAAATTCAATAACGAGTATTTTTATTAATTAGTCGAACCAGTGGTGGATAATCATGAAAAATAGAAGAGACTACAAGTGAATATTTTGAAAATGTTGTGATTTGTGGTTTTAAACTGTGGTTTGCATCCGTAATTACTTACGCATGATGAACAATTTTGAGGTCTCTGCAACGACAAATTTAATAGCACCGACCTTATTTTGCTGCAATATATAGATGAATTTAATTTGTATACACTGATTTTACATATGCATTCAATCAAATCACTTTATAGTGTCATTTTTATAATTAATTCCTAAAATATCGTTACAAATATATATGTGGCGTGATTTGGAATATGACCGTAATTTAAAAAAAAATCATATTGTGATCTATAAAAGATGAATTTTTATACTGTGATTGAAAATTTAAAATTTATATTTATAAGAATTAAACATGTTTAAGTTTTTGAACATTAGGAAATTTCTTTTCATTTAATTTGATGAGTCCATAAATAGTGTTAAAGAAAAAGGTTCTCCTGTATGATTCTTGCCATGACAGTCAACTAAATAATGTGAAACTTGTTAAAAAAAATAGGGAAGAAACCAGTCCAGGAGGATGAGGTAGAAGAGCTGAATACAATGTACGATGATGATTTGGATTGCTTGCTCAACAATTTTCCCTCAGAAATACCAATGCCTGAATGGTATTGTAGAGGAAAAAGTCAGTCATTGGGAACTGAAACTCCAACTGATAAAGCTTCTTCATCCGGTGGTCCCACCAATCAAGAATTTGCTTGGACTCTTGGATCAAATTGGAACAACATGCCTGGCATATGTTAATTTGAGCTCAAAGACAAAAAAAGTTGTGTTTTGTAATGATTACAAAACGAATATTCATAGTGAAGTAGACGGTAGAACCATATGATGTAATAGTTAGAATATTTAAGGGTAGAGATTAGTAATGCTTCATATGGGTTGAATATTATAATGACATTAAATTTTTATCTGCGGTCAATTTAAGTTATTTAGACATGTTAGAGATTTGTTTCGTTAGCTAGGGTGTGTGAGGTTGGCTTTTTAGATAATTTTAAGCATCCTATAATTTGTTTAGCATCGTCTAATTTTTTACATATGATATTGTTCGATCGGAAGGGAGCTTGGTAATTATATTACATTATGTTAAGAATAAGTGCACAAGTGAATTTGACACCGCATTCTAACCTAAAATTTTAAGGTATTAGATATGCAAGTTATCTTACTTATATTATGCTCAACTTTCATTTGTCTTTTAATGTGAGATTTTTATTTACATTTGATAAACCAACAATCTTCTTCTTCAAATGTAAATCCATTGAATCATTTAAGATTGATATGCTTCAGAAGAAATTTTTTCATCCATATATTATGATTGCACCATTGTTGGCTCACAGACATCAATGAGATATGTTGTTTGACCAAGATATTTTTACAAAAACTTTTGATGCCAAGAGTCGGTCAAACCATCAGCTTTAATACCATTTCTTTATCGTGAGGGGAGCATGTGGATCATCGACTATTACAGATGTGATCACACTGAGACGAGCTCACTGAAAAACTACCAAAAGTTGCCTAATAGAGTAAAGGTTACGGGGATCTGATACATCACTTGCTCAACACACAAAATCTTAATTGAGAAAACAATATCATTACGAGACTTTCAAAACAACTGAATGCCAAACCAATGCCATAATCTATTCTAAAAGAGCTCAAAACAATATCAAATCAGTCAAGCAGGGTTGCTAACTACCACATAACACACGGGTAGATACCTCAACATCCCGATTTTATTTTTTGTTTATGACTTTTACACCTTCACTTAGAGTTTTTTTTCTTTTATTTTATTTAGCACATTATCCATCACAAATTTTCACTTTTTCTTTTTATCTGATGTTTTTTCTATACATAACTTTTAGAGTAAAAAAAATCATTGTTTTACTATTATTTATTATATAAACTATTGGTGATTAGCCAATATATATTTTATAAATTATCTAACTAATAACTTTTTTTAGGGATCTAACTAATAACATTGTTAATTTATATTATTTTATAAAAATCCGATAACGAGTTTAACATCAATTAAGTAAGAATTTGTCAAAAAAACATAATCAATTAAGTGAAATAATATCTTTGTGTCCTCCTTTTAAAATATCTAAGTGTCATTTAGGTATTAGCAATGCTCTATCCTACGAATTCCATGAAACAGTACAAATGCGGTATGGCAATGCCAGACTTATTCTTAGTTTTCTTAGATTTTGTTTTCGTGGAAGGAGGCATTTCCCTTGGATATTATATGTCTTCGTTTTTTTGTTGTTGTTGTCAAGTAGCCTAATGACTAGAATTCAATGTAAATAAGTAAAATGTTCGGGATTCGAACACTGATTCCTACATATATAATGTAATTTTCTTACCAACTAAGTTACGAGAACTATGTACTTGTATCTCTAGGTGGATAACAACATTAATATATATACTCGTATATTTTGGGTACCTAAATACTTATTTTTTTATTAAACATTTTTTATATATATAATAACTTTATTCTTTTTAGGTCGCTCTCGAATTAGCTCAGGCAGCCCCATTAAATCCTAGCTTCCATGTTATAGATGATACACCTTCATGTATTTGGCACATTTTAGCTAATGAAATGCAATGAATTTCTTCCTTCAAAAAAAATCATATTAGTTAGTTATTTATTATAAGAGAAACTTTAATTTCTTTGGTTAATGGTTTGAATTTATTTATTTGACATTAAATATGATATCATATTTAAAAAATAATATTTTTGACCAATATAATGATTTTTGGTATTTTTTCAAATTAAGATTTTAACCATTTATATCTTTATATTTAATTTTCTAATATAATAAATTTTTCCAATTATAAAATTTCCAAATAGTTTTTTTAATTGTTGTTTTGAAAATTTTATTTGTATTTTATATATATTCTTAAGAAATATTTTAATTAATAAATTTCATATGTATTTCCCAAAATATATTCTTTATTGAATTAGTTATAATTCATATAAAATATTGTTTATCATTATCATGTTTTATGACTTTTATTTTTATTGTTGTTGTTATTATTACTACCACTATATTATTATTATTATTATTACTAAAGGAAGTATAAAAAATATGTCCATGTAATATGAACCTCCAAAAGAAAATGGGTCAAAGGTGAAACCACACAATTTGTAGCAAATTTCAATTAATATAATACGTTTTTTAAAAAAATTCCACTCTTTTCCTTTTTTTAATATATTATTAAATTCACAATTTTACTAATAATGGCAATGACCCATATTTGGGAGTTCTTTTTTTTTTCTTAAGGAGGGAGTTCTATAATAGACAAAACTTTTTTTGAAAAATAAAATCATACGTTCCCCTTATTTCAACGTGATATATTTTAAATTATATTCACAAATATTTTCTTAAGAAAAAGAAATAAGCATGAAAAAGGATCGGTTATTTCAACTATATTGGCACCAGTGAATAAAACTCAAGAATAACAAACCAATATTATTAATAAACATGTTACTAAAGTCTTTGCAAAAGTTTTCTACACTTACAATGAATATCAAATAGAAAGATAATATATATTAGTGAGAAATTTAATATAAACATAAATTTTATGTGTTCTTTTCAATGAGATCTTGCATACGAAGTTGGTGGAAAACACAAGAAAGGAGATTTTGAATTGTGTTTTTGGATTTTAACTGACTTTTTAATTAGATTTTGAATTGTGTTTTTGGGTTTTAACTGACTTTTTAATTATTAATAATTCGTTACTTGAAAGTTTGTTAACATAAGGTTTTATTTCAAAGGTTCTTTATCAAAATATTTAACTTCATTTTAAGACAAGGCGAAGTTAAACCATAAATCTTTTTGATCTAAATGCAAGTGATATATTTTTTTTGATCTAAAGGGGCGATGATAGTGCAAGTTTTATGGTGGTTCATCATCAAACCGATTGGCTAGTTCAGTTCACCCTATCTTTAGTGATTTTGTCGTTTGACCTTAGAAGAACCATATCCATGATTACAGTACTCAATATTTCCACCATAACATTTCATGAAGCATCAATATTTTCAAAGTCCATTACTCCCACCATTTACCCAATTATCTAACCATTGTGAGTTACTCATCAATGATTCTGACGTAGACCAGTCTATTCCGTCATCCCACGATTAAAGCTGTCAAAATGGACTACCCGACCTGTTTCGGGCGAGCCAGTACGGGTATCAGGCTTTACCGGGGCAGGCTAAAAAGCACTGCTAAAATACGGGCCTTAAAAAAAGCCCGAGCCCGGTCCTATGCGGGCTTAGCAGACCAACCCGCGATTTAATATTTTTTTTATTTAAAATAAACTTCAAAAAATTTATTTTTTTTACAAAATTTAAAAATTATTAAAGTATTTCATTTTTTTTTTTGTTAATAAGTTTTTCATGTTTGATCCACCAGAAAACGAAAAGCTATACTACGAATTATAAAACTAATGTAATGAAGTTTGGATTTTTCCTTCTTACTCAATGTCTTGACATCCAATTCATGCATATTTGGATAGAGTAACATATAAAAAGCATAAAAGGGCATTTGCTCATTTTTTTTTAATTTTTCCCTAGATAACTTGCAAAACAAGTAACAAAAGTGCCTAAATTATACTAACTAAATAACTACTTTCTGGCACTTATCATCATGGCGGGGGTTTTCAGTTACTTTCTCCTTGGTGCAAAGGAGTCTCAATGTTTGAGTACTAGCGAGATAAAACCATTGATTGGTTTGCAGATGGAGTGGTTAGGGTGACTCGCATTGGGCTTACTACTTCTTAATGAAGTGACTCTTGATTGAGAACGACTCTTTTAAGGATATGCATTGGGTGTGAGATTTACTTTGGAAGATAAGGTTCTTCATTTAAGAGCGGGAGATGTTGAGTCGTCTGATGTTGGTGTTGGACAATTGTAGTCTCTCCATGAGGAAAGTTTTTGGTATTGGAAGTATGACATGAATGTGGTATACTCGTTTAGTTCATCATACAACAGTAAGGTTTGAAAAAGTTGTAGGCCTCCAAAGTAGTTGTCTTCTCTTCGCAGTTGCTCTAGTATAGGTTTTCTACTTGTCATAATCTCTCTAGGCGTAGGCTTATTGTTGAACGTAGTGGTACATCGTGTGTGTCTTGTGGGGATCCGGTTGAATTTGGTAGGCATCTATTTGTTACCTATGTCTTCGCTTCCTGGGTGTGGTATATTGATTCTAGGTGATTAAGTTGAGAGTTGGTGTTGCCATGAGACATGTATAGTCTCTTCATGGTTTTTGGATCTTTAGGGGATAGATCTAGGATTATGATAGGTTTAACTTTGGTCTGACATTATGTTGTTTGGTCCATTTAAAGAACTCGTAATAGTCTGATCTTTACAAGGAACGAATGTAGAGAAACTTGCAGAGAAGATCGAATTTCTCCACAAAATAGTTTTTTACTTTTCTTTTTATGAATTATGGTAATACATGTACCCATTATATTTTTTATTTTTTTTGGTCCATTATATGGGATGTACCCATTATAAATGGTTAGTGGAACCCATCCCCTGTTGAAGTCGGTTGAAGTCCATGTGGTTGGCGGTGACAGTTTTTATCATGTTCCAAAATTTGTAGTTGTCAGTTTTACTTTGTACTCTTACCATATTCTATATAAAATTTGTAGTAATATATTTGGCATTCAAAAATAAAATTACACGGAGCGAATGATTTTGAAAGTTTTTTTTTTAGGGAAATGATTTTGAAAGTTATCATTAGAAAATAGTTATCCATTAATGACCATTGGGGTTGGAAAAATAATTCATAAACACCCAATATCCAATCTACCATTAAAGAGAGAAAAAGAAATAAAGAGAATAAAATAACAAATGTGATAGATTGATGATGTGATAAGAATATAGGGGTGTACATGGGTTGGGTCAACCCGCAAAACCCGATCAAATCCACCCAAAAAACACAAAAAAATGGGTTAGATGGGTAATTGGGGGAGTATGGATTTAAAACGGAAAAATCCATAAAAATAACGGGTTTCAGGTAAAATCAGACCCCAAACTCAATAAACTCACTTACCAAATAATGCCAACATTTTTATTTTTATTTTCATCAGAAAGAAGAAGAATACAAAAGATTTTGGTCATAAATCAAGTCTAATTTTCAAAACGACAAAATGCATTCTCTATATTGAAAATCAAAACATGTCAGAGTTACAAATTTGGATATTGCGCTTTATGGTTGTTTTGATACTATGCAATTTTATGTCATGCAACTTTAGTTTGTTGCAAGTATTTTATGCTGAAATTCATTATTTGATGTTTACCATTTATTATTATTTTTTATGCTAAAATATAGTGAAAGTATGTTCTACAAATTTTTTTTAGAAAATAAAAAAGTTGAGTAATTTTTATGAAAAATATGAAGACTCATAATTTATTCATTTAATATTAAAAAAAACATAAAAATAATTTGGGTAACCCACTATCCAACCCAAACTAGAAATTAGAGGGTCTGACCAAATCGGTCCAATAGTATAACGGGTTGTTATTTTACCTCATCCAAACTGTGGGTCTGACCAAACCGACCCAATAGTATAACGGGTTATTATTTTACCTTATCCAAACTGGAGTACCTTATATGGTTTGGGTCTTGGGTTTGACCAAACCCAACCCAAACCGACCCATGTACACCCCTATATAGACAAATAAAAAAAAATAAGGTGTTGGATAAGTGCATGAAACGTAGGAGGTGTACATGTATATATATAAAATTGCATTAGCCTTGGTATCTTTCATGAAAAAGGTTGGCTAATTGTCTGGTGATAGCGTTTTTAGGGGAATTGTCTGGCGATAATACACAATAAATATGAAATGATATTAAAATTATGGTCTTACTGATGAGTGTCCGTGAGACACTTTTAAATAAACTCAAATTTAAAAATTATTTCTTTAAAAAATCAAATACTCCGTTACAAACTCCGATGCATTAAATGCATTAATTTTCATAAAAACTTACTATTAAAAATGCTTAAAAATGGTCTCAGAAACACTTGATAGCATTTCTTTTAAAATTATTACATATCCACCCATAGAGAAAAGTTTGAAACAAACAACTGATTATAATGAAAATATGGTTCGACATATATTGTGCTCATAATACAGACATTATTATCATGCATATATGGTATTTGGGCACTAAGCCTTAACTTGAACAACGACTTTTCCAATGTTAGAACTAGAGAAAACAGAGTTTAAGCTGTCCAAAAAGTTCTCAATTCCGATATTGATTTTACTCTTTGGCTTAATTTTGCCTTCTTGTAAGTATTTTTCCATATCTTTAACAAAATCTCCAAAACGATGCAAATATGATTTAATCATAAAGCCCTCCATCCTCACCTCCTTTCCCACCATGTTCAGAAGATTTCTAATGCCTTCTCTTTCGGTCCAAACCTATACCAACATTATAACAATTTACTAATTAGAAAATTGAAATTTTGGACATTTTTGGTAAATTAATGAGTTCATGTGTTCTATGTTTAAAATGCATTCATTGAAGTGTACACTATATTACCCTCATTCACCTTATTATATTGAGATATCATCCCACAAAGGGGTATTCTAGCATTCTTGTTGACATGGTTGAGTACAGATTCGAGCATTTTACCACCAACATTGTCGAGGTAAACATCAATACCATCAGGGAAATACCTGCAAAATTATAGTGAAAATATCAGAATATTAACTTAATTTTGAAAAACTAAAATATATATAAGTCAGTTAGGGTAGCTAATTTTAGTCACCGCCCGTTTGAATCTCTCTATCTATAAATTGATCGTGTATTTTCTGTTTTTTATTTTATTTTTTATGTTAGGCCAATTGGATTAAAGTATCCACAATGAAGCATCTATATTTGTAGTACTTAAATTGGTCACGTGTCATTTTTTTATTTTTAATATTAATATTTAATAATTACTCAATCTCTCAAATCTATCACATTTAACAAAAGTTATAAACGAGTCACATCAATAACTCTTCATCATATCTATTTGTCCTACATTCTCTCAAAAAAAAAATCTATTTGTCCCACATGTATTGCAAAACTATTTATTTTAATGATAAATATTTGTGGGTCTCACTTAAGAGTGAATATGCTTAATGTAAACCTTGATCTTATTAAGTACTCAAAATCATTGCTCCTAATGAAAGTACCTCTTTATTTCTCATCATAAATGAAGGACAATTGCTTTTTTCCATGTTGGTTTTGCTCATTCCCCTTAAAAATATCCAACGTGAGTTAATTCACGTTCGACATTTTTTAACGTGAGTTAACTCGCGTAGGCACAAAAGTAAATAGCAATGAGCAAAACCAAATAGGAGAAGAGCAAATCTCTAAATGAAGAGTTCAATTTATAAGAGAGAAATATAATTAGAAAAGTTTGGTGGATCACATATTTAATAGGACTCACTAATATATTTTTATGTGTGTAGTTTTCCGAATGAAAAACCCCATTATTTTTAGAAATGGAGGGCATCTTGATATGGGCTATAAAAAAAAAGGAATATATAAAGAGAAAAGGGACAAATTACGACTTGTTTAAAGCGGCGTCAAAATCTGATTCTATATTGTAGTTGAATCCATCATCATATCCAAATTTCTCTTTAATGAGCTTCACCTGGTAAACCAACCAAGTATGTTTTAAGTTGTAAGTAACATGTCAAAAAAATTAGTTGTAAGTAACATGTCAAAAAAAATTAGTTGTCACTTATATAAGAACAAATCAAATCTAAATTCAATAGTGACTCATAAAATTTATCCTTTAAATGAATTTAGCCTTGGGCATGAGCAATTTTGCATGAAATTTTACAGCCAGTATAATTATAGCAATCAAACATACTCAAAGTGGGTACTCATGTACAATGTATATATATACATTTGTCTTTTTTTTTTTTTTTTTAAATAATTAGAAGTCAATTATACATAAGTATTTTGATTTATTTATTTTTTGACGAAAAAATAATGGACGTTTGAAAATTATGTTATTCTAGCAAATGAACTGAATCTAACGAGCTGAAATAGGTCTGTGAAGATTATCAAAAACAAATGAACTGAAAACATTGTTTTTGGTCCCTAATGACCGATTTATTATTTTATCTATGTTAATGTCAAGATTATCGGTCTAATATGTTCGAGATGTGTCTAGAAATGTGAAAATCATATATATCCGCCTATTTTTTGGGACTACAGTCAAAATTTTCTATATCAAAAAAATAAGTGGAAGAAAATACTGCTATATATGTTACCTTCTCATCAGAGCCAGTGCAGCCAATGACCCTACATCCTCGAATCTTAGCAAGCTGACCAGCATTCATACCAACAGCACCAGATGCAGCAGATATGAACACATTTGATCCTGGCTTTGGATCTCCTAGTACCTCTATTCCTAACCATGCTGCAAACCCAGGTACTCCTGAAATTATTTAATTAATATTTCTTCTTATATTATCTAATTATAAACAATTTTTTCAAAAAAACAAATTATCCTTAAACACAAATCTCATTTTAAATTATTTGTTTTTATTTGGGACAATCAAATATGAGTATTTTTTTTTGTTTATATTTTAAACCCACGTTAATACTACATAGTATCTTAAAAGATAATAAAACACACACACATATAGTTTTATATATTTCTTCAAAAAAATATAGTTTTATAGAAAAATAATACTTAAATTTAGTGTAACATTTTTTCTTATAATTTTTTATACTTTACTTAAACCTTTTAAACTAATTGAATAAAATTTACAGGTTAAACCTTTTAAAATAATTGAATAAAATTTACTTATAATATTTATCAATAAAAGCGGAAAGACTTTTTATTTTTTATTTTAATAATAAAAGCGGAAAGATTGATATTGTCTTGACCATAAAAAATAAAATGTAAAGAAAACAAACCTAAAGAACCAAGATAATCAGACAGTGAAATCCCATTAGCAGGATCAATTATTCTAATTATATGAGAAGAGGGTACAATGCTATACTCAGCAACGAGACCATATCCATTCAAAAGGATATCCCCCTCACTGTATTTACTATCCTTCGATCGAATTACCCTTACAACTGCAAATGTTGTAAGCACCTGCAAATATATACATATTCACATTATTCAATGAATTAAACAATAATATGCATGCATATACAAAGATAGTTATAAATAGTGTACCACTTTTGATTAAAAAAAATACTAAAAGTTAAAAGTATCACATTAGATAATATAATATTTGACCTAAGTTAATAGGTCGATTTTGTACGGCTTTAGTGAGACTCAACCCTAATTCGAATAATAAATATACCTGATTAAGTTGATATTGTGGAATAAAAAGGCCTTCAAGGGTGCCCGTGATTGCTCCGCGAAGATATGGATCAACGGAGAGAAGGAGAGTTTCAACGGCTAGATGGTCATCTGGGATTGAATCATCGGCAAGAGAAAGAGAAACAATGCGGAGTTTAAGATGATCTGAGGTTGGAACACCTTCAGGACAATATTTAGCCAAGTACCATTCTCTGTTTTCTACCAAATCTCCCATGTTTTTACTTTCTTGCAGCTAATAGTTCCAATTCGGATGCAATGTGCAGTGTTTGATTCAGTGTCTGCAATTGTGTAAAAGGAAGATCTAATTAAAGAAAAACCTTGAACCACACTAATCATCATTTTCTCTGTTAAAGCATTTTCCACAATGATTTATTAATTCAATAAAATGATGGCACACAATTAAAGTGCATCAATTCATCTGGGTCTAAACCAACAAACATACCACTAGCCTTGGTCTGATGACTCCTGTATTCAAATGTTTGTTAATTTCCCCATTAATTAGCACTGATTAAATTGAAGACTTTGTTACAAGTAATAATTTCTTGTGTGTATATAAGTTCTGTTTGAATATTTTATATTCCCTCTATCTCACTATAATTGTTCTAGGGTTTTGCTGGAAGTCACCATGAATGTGTCTTTTAGCAACCCACACCTCAATGTGTGATTTCCACTTTTTAGTTATAACTTTGTTAAAAGACACCTTCATAAAAATTAGTTGGTGTCTTTTAACAAAACTCATAGAATAACTTGCTAAAAGACACCTTCATAAAAGGTGTCTTCTAGCAAAACTCATTGTTGTATTTGATCATTTAACACAAATTACAAAAATGTAATAAATAAAATAAAAAGAATGGTGATTTTACTATATTATCCTTATTAACTATTGATATTTTTCAATTGTTATAAATGTAGAATGAAAAAAAAATACGTTGAAAGTGATGACCATAGTAATAATTAGATGTAAGATTGAAAGAAAAAAAAATCAATTGAAAGTGATACTCTTTTTAGATAGTTATTTCGCAAATACGATAGTTTTTATGGGATGAAGGGAGTAGTTTTTTACAATTTTTTGTTTAAGTAGTCTAATGACTTGAAATTCACTCTTAAAGTGGATAAATGGAAAACTTAGGGTTCAAACATTAGCCTATGCTCTGCATATATAAAATGTGATGTCCTATCAACTGAGTTATGCTCACGGCGACCATAACTATAACAAAACAATACATAATTTCGCAATTTACTTTTACCGACCTTAACTATAACCAAAGCTACATAACTCCACACTTATTAATTAAAGATAATAATTAAGTACATCGAATTTTCTTGATTTCAATTAAAAAATAAAATGCAAATACATTTACTAACTTACCCCTTGTTAATGGTCACCCCCTTGCAATATTAAGAAATTAATATAATTTAATGTATGTGTATGTCTCAATAGGTTCGTGATTTCTTTCTAGATTATCAAAAATAGTCTGATGTATATGTTTGGATTCGATTAACCGACCACCTCAGGAATATTGGTGTTCTAAAATTTTATTTGAGATTGTGTGTGCTATTGAAATGCCTATTTCATTAGACGAACCTACTAGAAATAGAGTGCTCTCAACATCGGTCCAACAACAATGGAAAGTTTTCAGTGATTCTTTCATGAGGTCCATTTAGTTCGCATCCGAGAGAGTGATTTGGTGTAGTCAGATCATGATAAAACTTGGTGGGTTGATTTAATCTAAAGGTAAAAAAATGTCTAAGTTTCACTCATTTATTTGGTGCAGGGCCGTTCCAAAAAAATTGGAGACTCGGCTCTAATATTAAAAATGGCTCATAATAAAAAAAATTAATGGTAATTTAAACAATTTTAAATTAACAATAAGTATTATTTTAATTTTAATTTGTTTTGTTGAATTTTTTTTGTTGATAGGTGTGAGTTTTGTCATAATTTGTCTATTTACTCTTTATTTTTGTCAAATAATAAGTGTTTAATTTGAACCTACATAACAAAGAAAATATTATTCTACATCCCAACAATTATACTTATACCCTTATAAATAATTGAGATCTCCATAAATTGAAGGTCCGACTCTGTAGAGCACTTTGTACTTGCCCAAGAACGGGCATTATTTGGTGGTGCAAACCAAATAACCCCGTTATTACTTCGGTGGAACAACATAGCCTTGTACCCATAGTAATGTTGAATATTACATTCAAAAGAAAATTGTAACATATCTAGTCTTGAGAGAAAATCATACAAACATAATGATCAAGCATATAGAGTATTTGGACACTAGGCCTTAACTTGAACAACAACTTTTCCAATGTTGGAGCTAGAGAATAAGGAATTCAAGCTCTCCAAAAAGCACTCAATTCCGATATTTATTTTATTCTTTGACTTAATCTTGCCTTCTTGTAAGTATCTTTCCATATCCTTGGCAAAATCTCCAAAACGATCCCAATATGAATCTAGCTTAAAACCCTCCATCCTTACTTCCTTTCCCACCATATTCAGAAGATTCCTAATGCCTTCTCTTTCAGTCCAAACCTATACCAACATTATAACTATAATTAGTAAATCAATTTTTTTTTTATTTGATATATATGTGCTACGTTTAAAATGCATTTGATGAAGTGTACTCTATGTGACCGTGCTCACCTGATTATATTGAGATATCATTCCACAAAGAGGTATTCTAGCATGCTTGTTGACATGGTTAAGTACAGCTTCAAGCATTTTACCACCAACATTGTCAAGGTAAACATCAATACCATCAGGAAAGTACCTGCAAAATTCTAGTCTATATATTAGTAATTTATGTCATGAATCTTTCTAGGTACAAAACTTATGTCATGAATCTTTCTATGTACAAATTTTTACTTCAAAATTTAGTGTAACGGAAAATGGTATATATAGCCAAAGGTTGTCACGAATGCATAGGGAAGGGTTTTTTCGCATGTTATCAAACTTTGACTACCCATGATCTCCATGAATTCCCATGATTTTTGGAACTGTAGATTACTTTACACGGTTACACATCACTTCGTGATGGATTCGCAAAGCATATTTTAGCTCAATATAATATTCCTCTTTAGTAATTTACATTTGGTAAGTTGCTTTATACAGGGCAGGTAAAGCAAAGGTTTCAGGCCTACCAACATTTTACGTTAACGTGTATTAAAAAAAAACCTGAGTTTAGGCCAAAAATAGCATATGTTCTAACAGTTGAGGTCTCTAATCTCTTGTAACAATGAGTTTGAGGTGTGTCGTATGCCGGCCTTGCCTTTATACAACAATATCTAAAAGAAAATGAAATGATAAAGAGAAAAAAGATGAATTACAGACTTGCTTAGAGCGGCATCAAAATCTGAATCCGCATTGTAGTTGAAACCGTCGTCATATCCAAATTCCTCTTTAATGAGTTTCACCTACAAAACAAAAAAAAAAGTGACTTGTAAGTAATTTTCTTGAGAATTTTCAATATGCATTACTAGAAAAGGAAGAAAACATAAGTCACCTTATCATCGGAGCCCGTGCTTCCGATGACCCGACATCCTCGGATCTTAGCAAGCTGGCCAGCACTCATACCAACAGCACCAGATGCAGCAGATATGAACACATTTGATCCTGGTTTTGGATCTCCTATTACCTCTATGCCTAACCATGCTGCAAACCCTGCTACTCCTGCAATTGTTCAACTGATTAATAAAAAAAATTCATTGATGTCTCTAAATAGTAAATATAAGTGTTTGAAAAATAAATATACTTAAATATAAGTCCTATAAAAAAAAATACTACGCATATTATCTCAAAAAATTATTAAATGTTTTAGGAGATGAAAAATCAAAATTGAACACATCTTTATACAAAAGTACTTATAAACAGGACCAGGGCAGTATAATTTTTGAAGGAACAGGTACATTAAGTCTACGTTTAAATTCTATATGAGCTTGGAAGAATCATAATAAGCCATTATGATTTTGATGAAAATTACACTTCAAAATTTCAATAAAATTGTAATATTACCGTGATTTTTTCAAGTTAAACATGCAGACTTAATTTTCTCTATAGGGTTTGCAATTAAAGAAAAAATATAGAAAACGAACCTAAAGTACCAAGATAATCCAACAGTGAAATCCCATTAGCAGGATCAATTTTCCTAATTATGTCAGAAGAGGGTACAATACTATACTCAGCAACGAAACCTTGCTCATTCAAAAGGACATCTCCTTCAGTGTATTTACTATCCTTTGATCGAATTACTCTTACAATTGCAAATACTTTAAGCACCTGCAAATATATATTCACATTAGGTATTAGGTAATGAATTAAACAACAATATATGCATATATATATATATACACACACACACACACTTATAAAATATAGTATAGAATTGAATATATAAAATTCTCGTAACATCACTAAAATTAAATCTCTAAATTATTAAATATCAAAATCACTTTTTATTTCTTTCTAATATGTAACAAAGAACTCATAAATGTATTTACCTGATTAATCTCATATTGTGGCATATGAAGGCCATCGATGGTGCCGGTGATTGTTCTGCGAAGATAAGGATCAACGGAGAGAAGGAGAGTTTCGACGGCTAGATGGTTATCAGGGATTGAATCATCGGCAAGAGAAAGAGAAACGGTGCGGAGTTTAAGATGATCTAATGTTGGAACACCTTCAGGACAATATTCAGCTAAGTACCATTCTTTGCTTTCTACCAAATCTTCCATGATTTTTCTCTTCTTTCGTCTTCTTCTTTCTAGCAGTTAATTATAGTTTTACGTACTTCCCATGCAATGTCACCAACATGTAGTGTTTGATTCTCACGTGTGAAATTGCGTGTGGCTTATGCTTAACATTTAACAACTATGTATTCGTCAAATTAGATGCGGAAATGACGAGGAAAAAATAAGGTATGGAAGATCTATTTTTAGGTTGTCTATGTATCACTCCCCTTAATATATAGACATGCATGCAACTTTTAAGAGGAGTTTTGTTTTGTTTTGTTTTTGGCAACCTTCTTGAATTTGGAATTTCTTTTTAAACATAACCTAACTAGAAAATTTTAATTTGTCTAGAAAATAATAACATTCTAAATTGAAATGAAAAATTGGGTTAACGTGGTTAATAAATTTTAGTCTCTGATGCACATACGCTTATGATTGAAGGTATGTCCCGGTGCCCAATACCGATATGACACTAACACTTGTAATTACATTAAATTATGTAAAAAATTCAAAATTTCATCGGTGCCGATGTGTTCTGTGTTCGTGTCTATATTCGTGCCCAATAGGCTCCAACGAAAGACAAATTGTTCATGAGAACTTGAATTCAATTCTTGGTGGAACAATTTTTTATCTAACAAAAGATAAATGACATGTAAATGCCAAAGTATTGAAATATTCAACTACACTCACATAAAAATTAATAGTTAGCACATCCAATCAAATAATTACAATTAGGTTGGGGCAACAATAAAAATTAGATCTATTAAAATTAAGGGAAATGTTAAAGAATGTCCTTAGGGCATTGGTTAAGAGCGTACAAATAGAAATATGGTGTTGGAAAATGGTAAAAAAATGATGAATTTAACTTTTTAAAAGTCAAAATATTGTTGAATCCAATACAAACATACTAAAGGTACTTATTAGCATAACCCTAAAATTAAAAATGGAAAAAGAAACAGATGTGCAACTTGATTCCCACTTAATTACTCTTGCTCAATTTGTTTCCATGAATCCATTTGTCTTCTTTAAAATGTCCCACTGACATCCCATATTTCTTGATCAATTACAATGTCAAATAACAAGCAACATAATTTTGGCATTCTCAACAATACAATTAAATCACACTAATCAATCGATTTGCATTAATTCCTCAACTCCTGCACAAGAGATTCTTCAACTAAGAAATCCAACTAGATAGCAATTTTCACTTGTCGATATCCATCTTCTAGCAACAATAGAGTTTCATGGCAGGAGGCAAAGTATGGTCATGAGAAACCATCTAATATATCCCAAGATAGTCTCTCAACCATGCAGAATATGGTTGCCTCAGTCCTCTACCAACAACATGTGTTCCATATACTTAACATAGGTCAGGTCAATTTGTTCTCAAGTCATAAGAGCCCGAGCAAAGATGGTTGGATATGTGGGAACAGTCTGCATGCAAGAACAGGTGCAAGATTCTCAGGCAGGTATTGAACCATACGGGGGGTTCACATTTGATTCATTTAGAGTAGAGGCATATTTATCGAACAGACGTGCATCGCAATGATCAATGTATGTGTAGAAGAAAAAATCACGAGGGAGTAACCGACCCAGACGCTCTGGATACTATGCCTAGCCAGGCAAAAGTAGTTAGCACATGGCGCCTCAACCTTCCTATACCCATACTCATTATCCCGACCGTAAATACTTTGGAAGTGTTGGAAGATCAATGTCTGCATCAATATATAATAATCAGTTAACAACATTAAATCAGAGATTTTGAACAATTAATTAAATAATCACATGAATATATATGTTACCTGAAACAGTGTCATATAATCAGTCAACTCTTATGTCCTATACTTGTAGGTAACATTCAATTATCAATAGAACCAAGTCAGGGCAGTAGGTAGTGCCTTAGGTGAAGTCGTCGACCATATCCAAGTTACTGAAAAACTCTAAGTGCTCCACGTCAACATATGTGGCGTTCTTGTCTAAGAAGATGAAAAGGCCACCAAGAAAAGCATATACACTCTGATGGTGTAGTGCATGTGCAGCTAACTTCCCATTTCCCCACCCACACATTGATATCCTTTGTCGAATCCATGGGTTTTTGGAACTTGGACTTCTGGAAATTGAATCTCGTGTGAGCCCCTTTAATCTTTTCAACTTCCCGATCAGCTTCCTTCAGGTTTGGTCAAGGTGGTATGGTCCAAAATATGATCTTGAATGGGCAGATGCAGCTGATATGACACCCCCACATGCCGACAACATGTCATGATCAATTAGGTTGTAACTCGTGGTGGCAATGTCTAAGACGAACCACATTCCCACTGGACTATTTAGACAAGTGTCACGAAACTGAGAAACAAAGAGAATAAATAAGATGGGTGTATCATACATTGCCTTTCCAAACCCGTTTATGATGCCTCTTCCCTCTGTTAGTAGGACAAGACAAACAGGATACGACTCTAGAACCTACAGTGGTGCCTCTTCCCTCTATTCATCTGCCTCAGCACCTCATGCTCTGGCTCATGTTGAGACTCGGGTTGTGGCTCAATGGGTTCCCCTCTCTCAGCTCACGCTCCTGCCTAGCAAAGGCAATGACTGAGGCGTTGTTCCCCTAAAAAACATGAAGAACATATTTTGGATTCTAAAATCCAAACGAAACCTTTACGAAAGAAAGAAGCGAAAAAAATACAATTGAAAATGCAGGATTTATGCAAATGTGTACTAACATCTTGTTTAGTAGTTAGAAACTTCACAAATGTGATGGATTCAAGCAAGATTTGGTGAAAAGTGGCACAACATAGTAGGTGTCGGATTTGGGGGGGGTTGAGTTTTTTCAATAGTATATAAAAATGTAGAAGTGGGAGGAAGAGGAGGGATTCGAACCGTGAATAGGATGTGTTTAGATTATATAATTGAAACAAAAAAAAACGCTCTAGATGTTTTCACAAATACAAGGAAAGAATGAGGGTTGGGACGTGGTTATAGACAAAATTGGTAACACTAACACCTTAGACTGTCACAGATTAAAAAACATAACCAAAAGATTAGGCAACAAGTTTTTTAAGTTAGCAACTATTTCGAGACGTAGTTATAGACAAAATTGCTTGTTCTACAGTCAAGAAGGACCAACTTACATGGGTGTGCGGCAATGGCCTGCGCACTTGGCTTTGAAGAAGAAAAAAAATGAAAAAAATAATACACACAAAAAATAAATGAGATAGATCAATGTTACAGATTGTGAGGAATAGAAAAGAGAATATGTTGATATGTGTTCTTAGCACTCCTCTTACTAATATTTTTAGAACTCTACATGTGGAAAATAGTTGAGAGAGATAAATGGTGTCATCATTATTTAAAATTTATGTGCCCGTCCCTGCAAAATAATCTTAAATATTACATTCACATGAATATTTTTACATATCCAGAAAAGTTTGAAACAGAAGACCAAAAGATGTTAAAAATATGGTTCAAACATATACTCTCACAAATAATACATGATTATGATCAGCATATATAGTGTTTTGACACTATGCCTTAACTTGAATAACAACTTTTCCAATATTGGAGCTAGAGAATAAGGAGTTCAAACTCTCCAAAAAGCCCTCAATTCCGATATTTATCTTGTTCTTCGACTTAACCTTGCCTTCTTGTAAATATCTTTCCATATCTTTGGCAAAATCTCCAAAACGATGCCAATATGATTCTAGCATAAAACCCTCCATCCTCACCTGCTTTCCCACCATATTCAGAAGATTCCTAACACCTTCTCTTTCGGTCCAAACCTATAACAACATTATAACAATTTACTAATTAGAAAAACCAAAGTTTTTGTGCATTTAATAAATTATGGAGTCGTTTATATGTGCTACATTTAAAATGCAGTTGAATAGATGTACACATTATATGTTCACCTTGTTATATTGAGATATCATTCCACAAAGAGGTATTCTAGCATGCTTGTTGACATGGTTAAGTACAGCTTCAAGCATTTCACCACCAACGTTGTCAAAGTAAACATCAATACCATCAGGAAAATACCTGCAAAATTCTAGTCTAAATATTAGAAAGTTAACTTATTTTTGAAAAACCAAAATATTTAACTAGATCCTCCTGAGTATGCCAATTTATGTCATGAATCTTTCTGAGTGCAAATTCATACTTCAAAATTTTCACATGGCAGTCCAATCCTTATGCAACTAAAGCAATGCTTTTAGGCCTACGAACATTCTACTTAACATGTATTAACAAAAACTGAGTTTAGCAAACAGAAAAGGCATATGGTCTAACAGTTGAGGTCTCTTTTTCTTTTTGGTTTCTCATAGGTTCCCTCCACAAGAGGTTATCCTCTTTCAACTGGAACTCGAATCTTGGTTCTCCGCGTTGTGAGAAACTTGCCCCTTACACTAAATCCAAACCCTATTGGTAACTGTGGAGGTCTCTAATTTCTAGTAATAGTGGTTTTGAGATGCAAAAGTTTATTTTGCTTTTTTTTTCTTCTTAAGCTGGGTTGGCCTTGCATTTATATAGTAATATTTAACAAGAGAGGGAATTGATAAAGAGAAAAGACGAATTACTACTTGCTTAAAGCGGCATCAAAGTCTGATTCCTTATTGTAGTTGAATCCGTCATCATATCCAAATTCCTCTTTAATGAGCTTCACCTAAAAATCCAAAATAAGTTGTAACTTGTAAGTTTCAAGTTGTAAGTAATTTTTTGCGTATTTTCAATATACATAAAGATTGATCCTCAAGCAATTTCTTCCTTCAATACAAGGATGAGTTAGTGGCATGTGTAACTATGTTTTTTTTTCAATGCACAAACACAAGTTGAAACTGTTTATGTTCGATTTATGTACAAGCCAAATCTGTGGACCTGATTTACAGAAATTGGAATCATGAAACAAAGCACAAGGTTACAACAGTCTAAAGGGTCTATCAGAAAACAGGTTAGAAAATATTATAATGTAACTAGATTTCCCTGCTATCTGCACTGGTAGGAGTGAAAATACCAGAGTATAGATTGAATTACTTCATCTATTTCATTGCTTCATATGCACTAGAAGGTGTGTAAAGATTAGTACCGAAATTCTATCACTTGAGTCATGATTTTCACTAGGAATTGTACTACTTCCTTTCATTGTTTATTTGTCCAAGAAACCTTTGTAGGTGTTTCTAGCCATTGTGTTAGTAGGACAACGTGGTAGACTTGTAGCTAATGGAAATATGATGTTTCCAAATAAAGTAAACAAGATAAAAATGTGTCATCTTCACTTTCTCATTCATCTCATGGTGTTTTCTGTCATTTGCTAACTATCTATTTTTTTTTTGTAATTTATTTCCTACCATGTTGGAATATGTTTTAGTAAAAGATTGCATGTTTTTTAATGAGGTATTGTTTTCTCCTCTGTTGAACTATGAATGTGATTGAAGTTTGTTAGATATATACAATTCCAAACAGTTAAGCACAAAAGAAATAGGAATGTTTGAAATAATACTTGATTGTGAGACCATGTCACTGAATTTTTGACAGATTCATGCATTAAATAACCTTTTTTTCTTTGTTGTTTTAGATTGATCATTTTTCCCCCTCAAGTTTCAACAAAACTTGTTGCAAAGTGAAAGCATTAGTAATAAACAAATTTATTATGCTGGCAACGCTGTCGAAAATAACACGCCCAACATTTTCTTCACCCCTGCATCGTACGGGTCCATGATCTAGTGATTTCAAAGAGACAAAAAGTAAGAAATGATAGGTTACCTTATCATCAGAGCCAGTGCTGCCGATGACCCTACATCCTCGGATCTTAGCCAGCTGGCCAGCATTTATACCGACAGCACCAGATGCAGCAGATATGAACACATTTGATCCTGGCTTTGGATCTCCTAGTACCTCTATTCCCACCCATGCTGCAAACCCCGGAACTCCTGCAATTAAATGTATACTTAGATTTACAATGAATTTGGAAAAATCACAATTTGTCACACTGTAAAAACTATAATTTAGAACTTGTAAAAATCACGGGTCTTCCATCCTGTGATTTTGTTGGACTCAATGTGATTCCAAACATGTATACAAACGATCTTCCTTAATAAAAAAGTTATAATGTCTTTTTTTTTATAAATATAAAATTTCTTGGGGGAATGAAAAGTAGACATATATAGAAAAAAACTGACCTAAAGAACCAAGATAATCAGACAAAGAAATCCCATTTGAAGTATCAATTTTTCTAGTTATTTGAGAAGAATGTACAATACTATATTCAGCAACAGGAGCATTTGGATTCAAAAGAATATCCCCCTCACTGTATTTACTATCCTTCGATCTAATCACTCTTACAACTGCAAATACTGTAATCACCTACAAATAAATATATAATGAATTAATAAGCATATAGTTCATTATAATAAAGTATAGAATAAAATAAAATAAATATGTACCTGATTAAGTTGATATTGTGAAATGAAAAGGCCTTCAGAGGTACCAGTGATTCTTCCACGAAGATAAGGGTCAACGGAGAGAAGGAGAGTTTGAACTACTAGATGGTTGTGAGGGATTGAATCAGCGCTAAGAGAAAGAGAAACAGTACGGAGTTTAAGATGATCTGAGGTTGGAACACCTTGAGTACAATATTCAGCTAAGTACCATTCTCTGCTTTCTATCACTTCTCCCATCTTGTTTTTACTTTCTAGATAGTGGATAGATAGTTAGTTCCACTTCCACTTCCACTTCTTGATGCAATGTCGTGTAGTATTTTATTCTCAATTAGATTGCAGAAAAAAGACAAAACGCTAGAAGGAGGGGTTGAACCTCCGACCTTGTGGTTAACAGCCACACGCTCTAACCAACTGAGCTATTCCAGCTTCTTGCTTTCATAACCACATAAACTTTATTTCAATAGGCAATATTGCTTCAATCGACAAAACTTTCTCCAATACCAGTGTAAATATTTTTTAACGAAGTTAGCTAAAAATTAGATAGCAGTGTAAATATTTTATGACTTAAATGATTAATTTGTAACAAAAATAAAACTTAAAGGATTAAATTGTTATAAACATTTACCTTAAAGGAGCACATGAGATATTTGGCTTAAATTAAAACTTTGAATCAAAGTAATCAATTTCATTTTAATTTTAAGGACGTATTATGTCTTTTATCCAACACTCAATTATCTAACCAAGCTTTAATTATATTTAAAAGAACGCATCCTAAAGTCACACTTTCTCATATTCAATTGATACTAAATTTAAAACCTCATTCCAACACTTCCGAATCTAAGCCCATAAATAAGTACACATAACACAAAAGTCTAAAAAAAATTTGACGACTTGACTTACTGATTACATTTAGATGCTAGCCTGAATAAGACTTTTGTGAGAAAATATTATTTATGAATGTATCAATGTCACTTATTCATCATAGTTAAGGTTCTTGTTGTCAAACTTTAACTATAAAAATAATTTGGTCTTCCGTTGACCAAACATATGATTTAGACAAGAATATCATATTTCAAACAAGTCGAACAAAGTTAGCACATGTTATCATACATAATCATACAACAGTTTGATCCTCAAAATACCCTTAACATTTTTTTCAAATAGGTATTTAAATTATCAAAAACGTCAAACACTGGTTAATCAAATAGCTAATCTATCATTTTTGGGTCTACTTGTGGTCTTCGTGATATGACCTGTTATAGGCAGTAAAAGCAGTACTTTCATGTTTTAAGTTGGGAACCATTATTATTTTCATCTTCCTCAACATCTTTCAAGACAAAATTATTGTATGAAAGTGGTTGTGTTTTCTCCTTTTAAGCTCAACTCATAATAATTAGGAGTATGTGATTTCAACACCTCAATATTATAGCATTTCTATATATCATTTGAAGATCCGTTTTTGAAAAGCGAAATAACATTTTTTTTATGTCAACAACAGTGTAAATCAAGAAATTATTTTTAGTGGAAGAATATCAAGTGTTTATACTGTGAAAATATTGTTTGTAGAACAACACATACAAGTTTCAACCCAAGGAGAAGGTTTTGAATATGAGAATAGATAAATAACAAAAAGTTTTTTTAGTGGAAGAATATCAATACCACATGATAAATATGAGAATGAGGATAAATAACAAAAAGTTTTTTTAATGTTGAGAGACTCAATTATTGTTTCTCTTATGAAGGACTTCATTGTTGTTTTATAGTAGTTTTGAGAATATATTGATGTATTTTAATAGTTTATGAACTATTACCAAAAAACCAAACAGGTCAATTAAGAGTGTTTGGATGGAGGGTTTAGGAGAGAAAAGAATAGAAGAATGTACTTTTCTTTTTTAAATTATAGACATTATTAAATGATTTTTAGAAAATTGAATTAACTACATGATAAATACATTGTTCGTAATTTAAAAAACAAAAATGAGTCTTCCCCTCTCTTCCGCTATTAAACCCTCAATCCAAACACACCCAAAAAGAGGACTAAATATTAGTTGGCGTAGTAATTTATAGACATTTTAATTTATTTTTTTTTTGTCAAGTAGCTTAGTGGCTAGAATTTACCTTTTTCAAGGTGAATAAGTGGCGTGTCCGGAATTCGAACATCGGCCCCTGCATATAATTATGTATGTCCCTGCCAACTGAGTTATGCTCACGGGGACACCTTTTAATATTGCTTTTCAAAAAAAAATATTTAATAGTAGTCGAGAGACTAAATTAATTATTCAATCAAGTATTTTCATATATTTCAAAAAAAAGAAAAAATCATACCATCAAAAAGTGAGGTGCTTGTTGAGTAAAAAAAATCTGATGGTGGTTGTCGAAAAAGTGAGGTGTGGATTTCTTAAACTATTGAACATGTTTACCACGATGCAATAATTCTTTTTTTTATTGATTTTTTTTTTTTTTGCCAAAATAAAGAATCCCTTGCTAATAATACTTTCTCAAATTTTGGAAATAATGGTAATTAGACTTTCCCTGATGATTTAAAACCTTAACCACCCTTCAAACTAAGGTAATTAATTATAAAATTTACCAAGAACATGAAGGGTAGTTTTTTTTTTTGAAAGGTTGGTTAAAAGCAACATTAGTTTTTAAGTGCTTCTTTTCAATGTTTTATTGCATAACATGTGAAAAAAGTCAAAGTTGGTCAAAAAAACAGATAAAATATGTTTAGACACATTTGAATAAAAAAAAATTAAGATAAAAATGAAAAATAATGTGACTAATTTATATCTCTTTTAATTTTTTATGTATATGCGTCCAAATATTTTTAATTTGGGGTCGTCACCATGTAAGAGTTTCTCCTTTAAGGGATACCTTTCCATCATTGGACTTAAAATAATATAAATAATGGGCCCAGATGATTTTGGATTAGACAAGACGTGTCAAATGAAATAAATAATATAAACCTCGTCTATTTGCAATTTAAATACAAACATAAAGGTCATTTTCAAGTAGTTTGCAGATTAGATAAGGATTGTCATGGATCAGATCATAAAATTCCCAATAAATTGTCACAGCAAAGCATAACTATTTCACATAGGATATTTTTATGTTGTATTTACATGGTTGCCCCTTGTGAATATTTCACATTAACATCCCAAAAGTGTTCTCCCCGCTGTAAGTCATATACAGGAATCCATCTTCATCCTTGTTTTCCTCATATATTGCAGACATCATAGCAGCTGCATGAAGAGAGAAAAAAAAGATCAACACACAAAATAAATCACTAAGTTAATCACCATAGAGGAAATAACACTAATGCCATCAACAACTACAATAATAATCCATATATATTACCAGTTGGTGGTAAAATGTTCTTTACAAAAATGAAGATGGCCTTCTCGGGACTCAATTTGATTCTCTTCCGCACCACATACACGAACTGGCCTACAGTTAGATCAGCAGGAACCAGATACCTACAATCAACAAAAAACGATACACCATGAATAAAGATGAAAACATACCACACGCATGGACTGCGAGTAGAAATAAAAATGGCACATTAAGTTGATTGTCAATATTCTAAGTAGAACAATAATTTATTGCACCAAAAGTTAAGTTACTAATGTGTCAATGTCTACTAAAGATCCATGTTCCACAGCCACTTTTGCTACTTATTTTCTCCAGATACAAAAGTTGTTTTACAAAACCACTTTTCCTTTAACTGGATCTGGGAGGGTGTGTGTGTGTGTGTGTGTGAGAGAGAGAGATGAAGACAAGGGAGAATTGTCCAACCTCCAATGTTATTAGAATTAAGTAACGAAGATTGAAAGTTGTACAACTAACCCAAAAAATTGTTGGAGGACAAGAAATCAGAAGCATGTGTATTGAAGTTCAAACATAACAAAAGGTGCAGATAAATGTAACTTCAATCATATTTTTGAAACACAGGATTTCAAGTTTCAACATTTACTTTCAAATGTTATCACTGAAGCCTAAACCAAAATACATCTTTTGTTGTAGATCAAATATATTTGTGGGAATTCACATGAATGAAGTGAAATCATAACAGCATCTACTATTATAATTGAGTTTAGCAGTGACCCTTTTTTATTCACCAATTAACTGTAGGTGGCTTTTTCATATCCAATAGAACAATAAAGCAGAGATTAGAATAGAAGGCTTTTGTTTATGCTTTCTGTTCTAAAAATTAATCAAGATTTCTGTCTAACTTAAATTGTCTTTAATTCAACCACTCAACCAAATGAAATAAGATACCAAGGTTAGGAACAATTAAGTCTAATACCACAAACATATATGGAAAATCAATTAAATTCAGCACTCAATAAGACACATTCCAGAACAACTGTAATGAAAGTATGACCACTATGGCTCTAGTCCAAGTAAAAGTGTAAGTATTTCCAAACTTCAATGAACAACCCATGCACCTTCAAAAACTTCAACAAGGTGAACCACAACAAATTAATGCAGAAAGTAATTACTGAAACAGGAAATAATACTAAAAATTAAAAATTAGAGTTCATAAACAATGACTAACTTTTTCTTGTCAATATCTGGAACATCACTCTTCTCAGCCCTTTCAACAATAACCTACACCCAAAAGATTAACCAGATTAATATAAAAGAACTGATATTATCATTACACATGTACACACAAAGGTGAAGATTAATAAATGAACAACGTACTGGAATTCTATCGGGATACTTCTCCCTTATGCGAGCAGCTTCAGCCTGTCTCCTCTCTGAATAATAAAGTTTATAGTACAAATCAGAGCATAAATAAGTTGGTAACTTAGTAGTAATGGATACACACAAACAAATCATATCACCACAGAGAGAAAACCAATGTTCTAAAACAACAAACTCTCATTGACAAGAAGAACCAAATCAGATCAACCAAATAGCAGAACTGAAATAGCAATACAAAATAGTATATATGCATTCAAGCAATATACCTTAATTCATTGCTTACAACTAAACTAAATAGAGACAAAAAAAAATTAGCACAGCAATTTGCACCTAATTTTGCAAAAGTTCGTCTTCTTTTGCAAGTAAAAAGATGATTTTTATCCCCCAATGTATGAGGTACTGTCACAATGTCTGTATCAAAATTACAAAAACATACCTAAATGTGTCTTTTTTATTCTGAGTTTCCGATCCTTTCTTTCGTTATTTAGTTTAGATTTCGAATGTGTCTTTCGTTAGTCAATTTGGTCCATAAAATTACCAACATTTTAACAAAAAAGACGCTTGTAGATGTATCTGTAATATATACAATCAAGGACTACGACGATGGAGCCTGTCACACATCTACAAACCAAAATAACCAATTACTCATTCTTCTTCTGCTGTTTTTCTCTTGGACAGACAAAAATTGGATTCATATTACAAATGTTTTTTAGCCAAATTTTCAACTTTAAGGAACAAAATTCATATAACGATCATAATGGACAAGACCCAATTTTCCAAATTCCAAACCATAAAATTAAACAAATAAAAGGTCTAATATTTCTCTGATCACATTAATTTCAAACCATAATAACCAAAACATAAAATCGATAAATTGTATCATCCAATATAAGCTAAAAAAACAAAAATTGGCAAAAATAAAAACAAAAAAATAAGAGAAAAAGGGGTGAAAAGAACGAACCAAGGGGGTGTTCCAATTTGAAGGAACTCTTAGCCATGATGATGATTATGCTGCAACAAAATTAGGGTTAGCGATCGATGAAAGGAATAGAGAAAATAGAGAATGAAAGGGATTGATTACCAAAAGGGTTGAGAAGAGAAGAGAGAGAAGAGAATCCCTAGAAGAGAAGAAAAGCAAAGGGAAAAAAATCTCTCTTGATTGATTGCGGAAGGAAGGATTTGGCAATTGGGTAACGTATAAGGCTTAACTTAAGGACAACTCATATGCTAAATTATTAAATTAAATTATTCGTAACATTATTTATCACCAAAATAACACTATTAATATATTATTTTAATTTGTAACAAAAAATAATAATTTTTTTTTTTTTGCATTAACTAAGGTGAGGTAAGGTCATGAGGACGTAGGATGTTTTATTTTAACTACTTAAGCATGCTTGCTAAAAATCTTGAAAAATTTGATCTTTCAATAACTTTTCTGGCATTATGATTAAAAGAAAAAATGGTCAGACTTTTCTTTATTTTGAGTCACTCAATTAATGCTGGTAGAAAAAATAAAATCGAGGTCAAGGCAAAAAACTGCTACGTCGTCCAAATAAATCCAAGTCAGCGTCTCTTGTGTGATTGGGTTGTTGGATGACAAACATAGGAAGAATATCAAATTATAGAGGTAGAATTTGTGTATTTTTACATTAACATTTTTCAGTCTCCGCTTTTATTACAAGAACACTTTGAACAATTAACCCTAAAATGAATATATTTTAGGAAAAAATATCCATAAACTTTGCATAAATTTAAGTTGGCAAAATTATTCTCGTGTTCTCTTAAATTAATTTTCCATAAAAAGAAAATCATTTAACATAATTGCAGATAACGATTTCGTCGTTTATTTTTTCTTCATGTTATTTTCATCATTTTGATCAATTTGCATATGAATTTTCACAATTCAAATTTATGATTTTACTTTGATATGAGCTCTTAGTGTTCAAATTTATTGTCATTCACTCATGTTTTCATATGAATTTTAGACTTGATGCTTAGAAATTCATATGCGAACAAACCAAAAGGATAAAAATGACGTGGGAAAAATATAAATGCCGAAATTGTTATCTGAAATAAAGTAAAGGACGATGAGTGTAATTTTTCCATTTAACTTTGTTAATTTTTTATTTTATCAAAAAATTAAAATTGAGTGAAGAGGAAATTTAACTCCTAAGAAAAGGAAGAAAAAAAATAGTACATGAGTAAAATCAATCAAGACAACATAGTTATTACCTTTTTAATTATTTGTTTGGATGATGGAGGAAAGGAAAGAAAGAAATAA
>Ga0315914_1001562_pt1 | contig 34446 bp, 19 predicted proteins | sample MpolenodulesMG_FD_203920 | JGI IMG/M metagenome (GOLD analysis project Ga0315914, IMG submission 203920) | Medicago polymorpha root nodule microbial communities from Los Angeles, California, United States - elongated nodules | ecosystem: Host-associated > Plants > Roots > Nodule | place: USA...
AAAATATATTTTTATTAAAAATGAAAAAATCCAAAAATATGATGAAGATGTTCATCATCTTCATCTTCTTCCTTTGAATCTTCATCATCTTCTTTAAATAAATAAAAATTATACTAAAATATATCTCCAAATATAGTGAATTAATGTTATATTCACCTCAAATCTTCTTTTAAACACAAAAATCAAAACCTTAATTTCACAAATGTTGCAAAGCGGGTGGTGGAGGCTTAGTGACTGGCGAAAGGGTTAGGCTTTAACAAAGTTAAGATTGTTCTGGAAACAACAAAATTGATGTGCAAAACTGCTCTCAATTTTGGGTTTATTTTTATGCCGGGTTTGAATATTGAGTTAGAAAATAATAATAATAATATACGGCGTGAAAATTTATATAACTAATTTTTTTTGTGATGAAACTAAATCTCTTTTTCTATAAGGTTTTGATTTTTGTGTTTAAAAGAAGATTTGAGATGAACATAACATTAATTCATGATATTTGGAGATATATTTGTGTAGATTTTTTTTTGATTCAATGAAGATGATGAAGATTCAAAGGAAGAGGGTGAAGATGATATTTCTGAATTTTTTTCATTTTTAATAAAAATATATTTTAAAAAATAAAATTATGTATTTTTTTAAATAAAAAAAATGAGAAAAAGGATCTATATGTGCTTTTATGAGAGATAAAAAGGCTAAACGGAAAAAAAATAAAGATAAAGAACCAAAGTGTTACAAATAAGGCTTAATTAATGATTTGGTCCCTTAAGTTATTTGTTGGTTACATTTTGGTCCCATAAGTTATTAACGTTACAATTTGGTCCCTTAAGTTAGTATCTGTTAGCCAAATAAATCCTCACTGTCAGTCTTTTGCAAAAACATTAAATAGGCAAAATGTGAACGGTGACGTGACAACTTGCAATGTGTATCCACCTTAGACATTGAGTTAACGGTTTTGACGGTGGTGATTTATTTGGTTGATGAAAGATGACTTGAAGGGACCAAATTGTAACGTTAATAACTTATGGGACTAAAATGTAACCAACAAATAAGTTAAGGGACCACATCAGTAATTAAGCCTACAAATAAATAAGATTAAAGACATCTAATGTAATCTTTTCTATAATTAAATAAAAATTAAAAGTATTAAAAGTTACCTTATAATTAAAATTGATTTTTTTAGAAAAAATTGACTCATTTATTTAACATTTAATGTTGTCAATGTATATTACATTTTGATTGGTTGATATTATAAGGGGGTAAATACCCCAAGATAGGGTGATCTAGAAAAAACCAATTTTTCTTAAATTAAACGATTCATTGAAGAATAAAGTATTTATAATTTTGATTTTATAGGGAAAACCTCTCCCTTATTAATTATTGTCAGGACCATAAATCTCTTTTTAGCTATGGTCAAGACCAAGCTGTCTCCTTCTCGAAAAAAAAGGACCAAGCTGTCTCTTTTAATTATTGTTAGGGATCTGATTATCCATTTAAAAAAAATCATAATAAACTAAAACAATTTTTTTGACGATAATTTAAGTTGATAATTTTTTTCATAGGGAGCAAATTAAATTTCTCCCTTTTCTTCTTTATATATTTACTACTTTTTTTTACAAAGTTATTATATTAAACTGCTAAATTAGCATAAAATCTAATTCTAACTATATTATATGTATAAAAACTTTATCATATGTATGAAATTAAAAACAGATCAGCAACACGTGGTTGGTCCAAGCATATGGCTAACCCCAAGACTCAAGCTCTACTAAAGTAAAGGATTTAGGTGTCAAAAATAATTTACTTACAAAGAGAAAATGCATCCAAGGAGAATAGTTTGTTACTATTAATTATAAGAACATCCACACCTGTCTTCAAACTATTTGATTGACGAGAAATTGGATTATCTTGAAGGAATACAACTTTAGGTTCTTTCATCTATCATAAAATTTCATTCATTTTGGTGGCTTAAGGTTTATAAACCTCATATTTTTGTCTAGCGAACTAAATCATTAGTTTGTTTAGGTTACTCCACCTTGTAATGCATAATTTGGCTACAACAGTTTTTTTGTTTTGTTTTTGTCTTTTGATACTTTGCACTATCTCCTTATTAGGTACACTTGTGCTTAACATGGTCATTTTTTCTTCCAGGTATTTATTTAATGAATTTTGCTAGAAGACACATTTTATGAAGGTGTCTTTTAGCAAATTATTCTATGAGCATTCGCTAAAAAAACACCAACTAATTTTATGAAGATGTCTTTTAACAAAGTTACAACTAAAAAGTGAAAATGACACCTTGAGGTGTGAGTTGCTAAAAGACATCTTCATGGATGACTTCTAGCAAAACCCTTATTTAATTATCCCTTTGGCTTCTTAAAAAAACTATTAATTATATTCCAGTTTCATTTCAAGGATATACATTGAATGATTGAAATAATATCTACGTTCTCTCATAAAAGGTTAATACTATTTACGTGCATACGTGGGGGAGGAATCATGAATCATGATGCGTCCTTTTTTGTTGCATGATGCGTCCTTTCATGCATTGGAATCCTTCTTCTTTTTTGAATTCGGATTTCTTTGTACACTCACCTGCAAAATCTTCTTTCGTACCACCAACATGTAAGCAGGAGGACACATATCAGGTGCAGTGGTGCTGATGCTTCTTTTATTCGATATTCATTAAATTTTAGTGTTGGTACATAGGAATGTGGTGTGTGTTAGTGATGATACATGATGCTTTTATAGTGGTTAGGATGTCGCGAGATCGGAGTTCAAACCTAGCATGGTATTGAATAATTGTTGATTTTATACGATTTTTGACAAATAAAATGCTATTTTAGTATTTTACACTACTTGTAATTGAAACAAAAAAGTTGTGTTGTGATTTAGTGAGAGACAAAATTTCAGTTTTTATCTTATCTCTTGTATCAAGTTTATCCTAAATCAGTTTTACAAATTAAATATTGTACAACTTAAGTCGTTATGTCTTGCACTTTATTTTTTGGGTTAAATATGTTTTTGGTCTATACATTTTGTCCTCATTTGATAAATAGTCCTTACATTTTAATAAATGTTTTTAAAATCCCTACATTTTTCCTCCGTTAGCACAAATAGTTCCTGCTGTCAAATAATTAACGAGAAGCTGACGTGACAGCTAGTGGACACCATTTTTTTAAGGGTTAAATATGTTTTTAGTCCTTATATTTTGCGTGACTTTGAAGAATAGTCCTTACATTTCAATAAATGTTTTTAACCTACATTTTTCCACCGTTAACAAAATTGGTCCTTGTCGTCTATTGTTACTGACCAGACAAACAGAACATGCCACATAGATGCCACCAAGGACATTTTAGTAATTTTCAATAAAGTGCAGGGGCATAATTCACCTTTACCAAAAACTTTACTCACAAAAATTCCAACTTTAACTGCGATTTGGTCCTCACAGCGTGAGGGAGAAGAGGATGTCGCCAGCAGCGACAAGAGAGAGAACAAATATGAGCAAATTGATGGTGGAGAGGACGGTGGTGGATAGGATGGGTGTGTGGGGCTGATGGTGGTTGGGGAGAAATAGAGAAAACGTGGAGAGATGATGAAGATTAGAGAGAAGGTTCAGTTGAAAAATCAATTATCCCCCTACACTTTATTAGAAATTACTAAAATGTCCTTGACGGCATCTATGTGGCATGTTTCGTTTGTCCGGTTAACGAAAATGGACGACAAAGACCAATTTTGTTAGCGGTGGAAAAATGTAGGGATTTTAAAAACATTTATTGAAATGTAAGGATTATTCTTCAAAGTTAGGCAAAATATAAGGACCAAAAACATATTTAACTCTTAAAAGAATGGGGTCCACTAGCTGCCACGTCAGCTTCTCGTTAATTATTTGACAGCAGAGACTATTTGTGCTAACAGAGGAAAATTTTAGAGATTTTAAAAACATTTATTAAAATATAAGGACTATTTATCAAAGAAAGACAAAATGTAGAGATCAAAAACATATTTAACCCTTATTTTTTTATCAAATCAAAAGCACCCTTGTATTACATATACTATACTTAATTTCCAGGTTTATTGTTCAAGGACGACTGCTCTTGCCTCTAGGGCCTCATTCCACGTGCATTCCTTATATTCTCTTTAATTTATTTTCTTTATAAAAAAGTCATAGATAAGAAAAAGACCGCTATGGAGTTATATATGGACTCACATTTTTTTTTTTTTATGAGTAGGCCAAGTATTTTCCGTGATGCTTTTAAGTGTGAAGTTTTTTCTAGCACAAAAGGTACTCCCTCTTTTTTTTGAGCAAAGGCAAAGTTAAGCCATATATTTCATTCAAAATCAATGGGTAAAAAGTAGTTGGTACAATATAAAAAATGTGGGGGCTAGAGTTAGAAAAGGAAGCTCTAGAGATATTATGAGCAACCTTATTTGTTTGCCTCCTTATATGCAACACTACAAAGTCGGTTCTATTAATTAAGAGACTTTTACATTGAAATATGAGATCACCAAATTCATTTTGAGGAATGTTGGTGGTGGCAAGAGCATCAGATATAGCTTTGCAATCAGTTTCGAACCAAACAACGTGCATTCCGTTTGATAAGGCCACTTTGATAGCTTCCAATAAGCCTATGGTTTCGGCTTCTAGGATAGTGGTGGAGGAGTAATAATAATCTGATTTGCCAAACATAAATAGTTCGGAAGAGTCTCTAAAACACATACCGTATCCCTTAATAGAGTCATTGTTGAAAGAAGCCGCGTCCACATTACATTTGATAATGCCCACCAGTGGTTTGCTCCATTTGTGAGGGTGTTCCGCACTGTGTGCCAGTGACTTTGCTTTTTGCATACTATTAATAATAACTGAATCAAACATCTTAAATTTAAAAGAATAAAAAATGAAACAAAGCCTCTAATGCATTTGATAAAGAATCAAATATAATAAAATTATTACGAAACTTATATAATCAACATTTAAAAAATGTAAAATATACTCTTCAATACAATTTATTTTTTCATTAACAATAACAAGTCTCCACTAATTAACATGACCCAATTTAAAATAATCACTTTCCTTCCCTCTTCCTCTCCAATCAAACCCACGCATCAAATCCATGCATCAGTAAAGCCACTTTTCGATAAATCTAATGCAACGTCAAGCAGTTCCTCTTTCTCGGTCCGAGGGGGCGGGCTTTCCTATGATAGTCCCGCTGCGGCCTCATTCTTCTTTCTTTCCTCGGTCTTTCGTTCCAATAAAAGAAATAAATACTAAAAACTGAGGGCGGTGGGAAAGGTCCGGGCTCTTCTTTCTTTAAAAAAAGCAGCATTATTATAATGAGATGGTATCGGGCAAACAATATTTTTACATGTGGGTAAACTTAATTAGTCAAGAAAATAAAACAAAGTCATTAAAGTACACAAGTGATATATACTTGAGTCTCTTAACTACTTAGTTAAGAGTTTGATATCTGGTTGTTGAGTATAGAAAAATATTTGTTGAAAAATGTTGATTTCCTTAAATAAATATCAGCTATATCGAAAGATTAGTTTCTGCGGTTGTGCGCGAGAATACTTTATTTTTAAAAAAACAACGAAGTCTTCATTACTCATATTGTCATGGCTAAAATTCCAATATAATCAAATTCTCAAATTGCACGTGATATATACTTTATTTTAAAAAACAACCAAAGTCTTCATTACTTATATTGTCGTGGCTAAAATTCCAATATGATCTTAAAAGCTAGCTATAACAAAAACCAAAGTCTTAACTACTCCTAAGATTAAAAGAAACACCATCAATTTTGTTATCTATTCGTAGAAATGGAAATACGAAGGAGGACACAATTAGGAAATTCGACTACGAAATGGCAATAGCAGTTGAACAATTTTTTATGAAAAAATTATTGGTCAGATTTTACCCGTCTTATGGATTAACAAGACTCGTTTCCACTAAAAATCGAAGAGTTAAAATTAAAGAAAATATTTACCGGTTTTTGTTCTTTGAAAACACGTTATAAGATTTAGTAGGAATGATTTCATAGGTTGAATGTACAATTTGAACTTTGAAATTAGAACAAACTATCTTTTTTGACCGAAGAACAAAAAATTTGTCAAGCAACTTGAGCTTGTGCATTTTACATAGTGTGGTGGATAAGCTGATTTGTCAAATTACTGCCAATTGGAAACCGGAGTTGAAAACCACTAGAGTATTTCTTGCCGCCACGCCATACTATCAAGATAATAATGGCGTATTGTTACTGTATACTTTACCATTATTTTACACATACTACTAACGATAGGTTGTTATAATTTATTTCAATTAATAAAAAGAGTAAATTACACTTCCTTCCCCTCAAAGGTGCTTGAATTACACTCTCCTCTCTTCTTATTCAAAACATATTAGAAAATATTTCACTCTCCTCCCTTGAGAGAAACTTGAATTACATTCCCCTCCACTCTTAAGTTAAAATCTACGCTTTAGTCCCTCAATAATTTTTTTTTTATTTATAATAATCTAGCAAAAAAATAATCAACCACACTTCAAAGAAAAATAGCATTGTGGGTTCATTTTAATATAATCAAATTTTGAATACATATCTTTATCTACTTTTTATTCACAATTTCATTAACATATAGTTTTAAACCCTATTATAAAATATGAAACAACCCAAAATAAAATTAAAATATGTTAAAAATTACTAAAGTCGATTAAGTATGGTTATTTAAAACTGAATTTTATACTCTAAATTATAAAATTAATAACAAAATAATTAAATTTAATTGTCATTGACATTTAGATTATAAAGAAACGAATATATATTTTTTAAATGGTGATTAAAAATTAATATATGTTATAAAAATATTTATTTATGTTAAAATAGATTAAAGTGTAGTTCATATTTAATTATTAAGGGAGGGGGTTGTAATTCAAGCATCTTATAGGGGAGGGGAGTATTAATTTTATTTTTCAAGGGAGGAGAGTGTATATTTTAACATAAGAGAGAAGGAGAGTGTAATTCAAACATCTTTGAGGGGAGGGGAGTGTAATTTACTCTAATAAAAATAAAAACACTATCAAATTCATTAATTGAGGTGATACCACATTATTTAATACATAAGTAACTTTACACCGTCTATGTATAGTAATTAAAATCATTTCTTTAAAAAAATGAATGGTTTAGTTTTAGAGTTTTATTTGCTATAGATAGAGACATGACATCTGTTATCTTTGAAACAGATTGTAAACTTATTGTAGATCTTGTTTACTCTCCTATAGTACCCCAAAACGAGATTGGTGATATCATTACTTCATGTAAGCATCTTATGTCGGTTCACAACTCTTACGTTGTGAGACATACTAGGCGGCAAGCAAATATGGTTGCTCACTCTATAGATAGAGCATCCTTATCACACCCTAGCCCCTATATCTTTGATTATGTTCCTGACTATTTGTACTCCATAATTATCAATGAAATGGCCTAAGTGTGCCTTTGCTCAAAAAAAAAAAAAAATCATTTCGGCGACACTATAATACTATATATATGAATTAAATTCTTATTTTAATAGTTTAAAAAATAAGAAGTTATATAACAATTTTTTTAATGTATGACTTCATATGCTTAAAACTATAAAAACAAGAATTCAATTCATTAACCCATTTGAGTTGGTCTGGTGGTGTTGGACTGGGATCTAGGAGTTTACTCCTCCTCGAGATCTTAGGTTTGATTCTCTCTGATGCCAATTTGGATGAGCTAATTTATCTTCTTCAAAAAAAAAAAAGAATTCAATTCATTTATGCGGTGTCACCACAAATGATTTTTGTATTACTCCTTCCGTCCCAAATTATAAGTTGTTTTGGGTCAAATATTTGTCTCAAATTATAAGTCGTAATACAATACCAACAAAGGATTATTGCTATATTTTTTATTATACTATTAACTATTTATTACCATCTCTTCTTTCAATTCTTTACTTTATCTTTCATATACTATTTGTTAAGGACAATTTTGTAAAACAACTCATAATATCTCTTTCCCATATAAAATAATTTTTTTTAATTATATTTGTTAATATGTGTGAAATTGTCAGAACGTCTTATTATTTAGGAAGGACGGAGTAGTATTTAATTTTTTTAACCATAAAAACTTGAACTAAATTGAACCAAAGAAAAACTACGTCCATCTTCCCCGTGAGCTTAACTTAGTTAATAGGGACAATACATAATATATCTAAGGGTCAGAGTTCGAATCTCAGATACCCACTTTTTTACATTTAAAATATGGGAGCTCCGATTATATGAGCTCCGATCGGTGAATTACTTGACAAAATAAACTACGTCTATCAAAACATTGACTCATCAACCATAACAAAAATAAGACGGATTTAATTTCTTCTTATCTCTCCACCAGCCCTTATTCTTTACACGCTTATGGATTTCAAAGCTATCTCTTTGCAATTGAAAATCTTATCCAACCTTGAGTAGTAGTTATACGCTTATCATAACCGATAAGGTGCGAAATCAACAATTTCTCAAATTTCTCACAAACTACTTTATTGTTTTCCCCTTGTGAGCTGAGGGGCATGAATCCAATTCCTTTTTGATGACAACTGACTTGTTAAGTCCAATAAAAAGACTCATACTAGGTTTCTTAGGAGTGATTTCCCCTCTCGTGTCAGTGAGTTTAGAAACTCTAAGAGTGTGTTTGGATGAGGTAATTGAAAAATTGTAAAGAATTTAAAATTATAGGCAATTTAAATGATTCAATTAAATTCATTTCATTTCTCAATACATTTATTTGGATGGAGTAACAAAAAATTTCAACGTCATCATTTTTGGAAAACTTTTATAAATTTTAATTTGTTTTGGACCAAATTTGAAAATTGAAATTAAGGGTCAATTTGTAAATTCCAAAAATTTTGAGGGGTCAATTTGAAAATTTTGAAAAAATTGAGGACCAAAATGCAAAATTTGAAAGATTATAACAATGAAGAATTTTGAAATTCTTACCTTTTAGGTGTCATTTGAGATTCTCTAAATTTAATTTGAACAAAATACTTCATAAATTCTCATCATTTTGAGAACTCTTCAAATTATTATCCAAACAATGAAATTCACCTCAAAGTATTTGAATTCCCTCGTAACATTAATTCTCTCAAAACATTCCCACATCTAAACACACTCTAAGATTTTGTTTGGGAATTTAGAGGAGAAGGAAGAGAGGGTTTGAAGAAAAAAAAAAGGAGTAAGTGGAAGAAATAGAGGAGGTTCGGAGGAGAAGGCTCTCGGGGTTTATTTTTCTTCAAAATATAATACACACACACTTTTCTACATAATAAATCTAAGGGTCAGAGTTCAGATCTCAAATACCCACTTTTCTACATTTATGATATGTGAGCTCTGATTATTTGAGCTCCAATCGGTGAACTACTTGACAAAAAAAAACTACGTCTATCAAAACAGTGACTCATCAACCATAACAAAAATAAGACGTATTTAATTTCTTCTTATCTCTCCACCAGCCCTTATTCTTTACACGCTTATAGATTTCAAAGCTATCTCTTTGCAACTTTCAATGCCATCTTATCCAACCTTGAGTAGTAGTTATACGCTTATCATAACTGATAAGGTGCGAAATCAACAATTTTTCAAATTTCTCACAAACTACTTTCTTGTTTTCCCCTTCTGAGCTGAGGGGCATGGATCCAATTCCTTTTTGATGACAACTGACTTGTTAAGTCCAACAAAAAGACTCATACTAGGTTTCTTAGGAGTGATTTCCCCTCTCATGTCAGTGAGTTTAGAAACCCTAAGAGTGTGTTTGGATGAGGTAATTGGAAAATTTTAAAGAATTTAAAATTATAGGCAATTTAAATGATTCAATTAAATTCATTTCATTTCATTTCTCAATACTTTTATTTGGATGGAGTAACAAAAAATTTCAATGTTATCATTTTTGGAAAACTTTTATAAATTTTAATTTGTTTTGGACCAAATTTGAAAATTGAAATTAGGGGTCAATTTGTAAATTCCAAAAATTTTGAGGGGTCAATTTGAAAATTTTGAAAAAATTGAGGACCAAAATGCAAAATTTGAAAGATTATAACAATGAAGAATTTTGAAATTCTTATCTTTTAGGTGTCATTTGAAATTCTCTAAATTTAATTTGAACAAAATACTTCATAAATTCTCATCATTTTGAAAACTCTTCAAATTATTACCCAAACAATGAAATTCACCTCAAAGTATTTGAATTCCCTCGTAGCATTAATTCTCTCAAAACATTCCCACATCCAAACACATTCTAAGGTTTTGTTTGCGAATTTGGAGGAGAAGGAAGAGAGGGTTTGAAGAAAAAAAAGGAGAAAGTGGAAGAAATAGAGGAGGTTAGGAGGAGAGGGCTCTCAGGGTTTATTTTTTAAATGTATGTTATTAATTTGATAAATTTAAAGTGATTGAGAATCCAATATCAAAAAATCAAAGTAAAAATAAATAAATAGCAAGAGCCCACAGTAAAACCTAACCTCTGTCCACACTTCACACTCTTCATCCTTGTAAAAGATAGTAATTGATTTAGGACCAGTTTTGGTTTGAAATCACCCCTCTAAATAGTTTTTTTTTTCGTCTTTCATTTTTATTTAAATAAGTGATTTTCACATAGATTTAGTTTTTCTTTTGTGTTTTGTCTGTGGTTTTTCCATCTGATTAAGTGCGAGGGTGTTGTGTTGTTCGACGTCTTGGTGCGGCGTTTTGATTTCTTGTCTTCTTACGATGTTTGTTTGATTCTGATTGACCGATTTTATTCGTTTGGTGTCCATTACAAATTCAAACAATTACTCTTGCGTCTTTAACATTATGAATCCAAAGACATGATATTCCATACACCTTTATTTTGTCATTTTTGTAGGCATTATGTCGTTTTTTGCTATAAACTAGATTGTTGTGAGTTTGTTCACAATTTCATCCATATTAGTTTTAGAGAATTTTGGATTTGTATTGTTCTAGATCAATGTGATTTCTACAATTTGAATAAATGAATATTGTTTTTAGTCAAATTGAGAGTATGCCACTAATCTTATTTGAGCGAATTAAGCTCCTGCGAAAGTATGTGACCCTTTATCAAGCATCTCATCATGCAGAAATAGACTTTCAGATGATTAACAAGGAGACTTAGGATTACGATTTAGATAGCCACAAACATTATGGAAATAGACTTCATATGATATGATGCAGAAATAGTCTTATGGTACACTGGTCTTACAATAAAACAAGCTTTATTTTGAGAGACATATTAAAATAAAATTTCAAACCAACTTATACATAAGTCATGAATCATTTTATACACTTAATTAATCACTTCTTATGATCATGCTGGGTTGAAATCCATTGGCAGTAAATCCTCCATCAACAGAAATAACTTGTCCAGTGATGTAGGAAGCAGCTGGCAGACAAAGGAAAGCAACCAAGGAAGACACTTCATGTGTTTCTGCTATCCGTTTTATCGGTGTTCGAGATAGTACTTCATTCACAAACTCTTTGTTAGCATATAACTGTAAGAAAGGTAAATAGTTAGCATATTTGAAGATTATTCATTTTTTTCATCCAAATCAAATTATTAACAGTACAAACTTAACCAACTTCATAAAGAAAAAATGATAAGGCCTTGGAATGGATAATTAAAGGTATGAAAAGAACATTACATAATCATTAAGTGGTGTTTTTGTATACCAAGGCGCGACGCAATTGATCCTTATATTGTCTTTTGCCCATTCACAAGCAAGACCTTTGTTCAACTGATTGATTGCAGCTGAAGAAAACAGCACGGTGAATCGAATCTCTTTAGTAATTGTCTAAATAGTTTGTATCCATCAATCATGTTTAAGCAGACAATGACATAATTATAGATAGAGTTACCTTTACACGCTGCGTATATGGTTCCAGAACCAACGTTTGTCAGAGATGCAACAGAGGAATTGAATACAATGCTTCCATTTCCAGATTCTTTAAGAAGAGGATATGTCAGTTGGCATAGATGGTATGCAGAATCCAAGTTAATAGTCATCAATTTTGAATAATCTTCTGTTGTATACTCAATTGTTGGCTTCCTCACATTTGTTCCAACATTGTTTACCTAAGCTCATAAGTATATCATATCAACATATGAGCTGAAGTCATGCGGACAGAAAAGAAGTCTAGCAATTTGAACATTTCTAGTTTTAAGCTTTATGCTAAAATTGTTAAATACAAATGGAGAATATGTATATAGAACCCGTTTTCAGTTCCGTACATTTGAAATCGTGGTTGAGTCTTACACAAAATCAGTTTGTAAGCATTGTCCCCACTTATAAACACTTATTTAGCCTATCTCTCAACCGATGTGGAACTCTTTAACAACAAACTTAAGACTATGCCAAATATAGAAAAGAAAATACTCACAAGTATGTTGAGCTTGCCATTGAAAGCGGAAGCCACTTTTCTAATAAGCTCTTTTCTTTGAGAAGAAGAAGTAACATCACAAACCGATCCATAAACAGAAAAACCTCTCTTTTTCCACTCATTCAAGCGTTTATTAAGCTCCTCTTCATTCCTAGAACAAGTGTACACTATAGCACCAAACTCGGCAAGTTCTTCCACGATAGCATGACCGATTCCACGAGTTCCGCCAGTGACTAGAGCTGTGAATCCCTTGAGAGACCATCTTGAGCTTCTGCTACTGCTACTGCTACTGTTCTCTTGCTTTGCCATTGTTGTTTTTGTTACCTTATCTTGCTATGTGTCTATGTGGTTATTTTACATATCAATGATTGACGCACGCTTATTTGTATTTGAAAATTTTGTACAGTGTACTATTTTTTTGGACAAGCAAAGATCTATTAAATCTCAAAATCCAATGTATAAGGCAAACTTTGGATCACACCTCAAAAGTACACACCCTTTCCCTTTCTGTTAATCAAGAACATACGTATTTCAAAATTTGGACCACAATGCTAACACATGTGAACCTTCAAATCCTGCCGGAGATAAAGGAAACAAAAATCAAAATCTTTAAAATTTGAATGTAGCAACAAATTATATTCCTCATAAATACTCTCTCCGTCCCAAATTGTAAGAAAAAAAACATCAAATCACACTTATTAAAACAATTTTTTGTGTGTTTTCTTTAGAATAAGTTTTGTAGGAAGATGTAAAAACAATTTTCATTGGCAATTGGTTATGAAGTAAATGGAAGAGAGAAAATTGGCTATTGAGTAAATGGTTACATCACATTTTCTAATGTTGACTAATGTTGGTTTATTTAGAAGTCTAGAAAATGATAAAGATTTTTTCTAACATTAGTGTATATTCTTTGCCAAATCTATTCCAGGGTTTTTTTTGGCACCCATCAAAAGTCTAGATAATGTGATGTGATGATCATCAAAAGATTATATTCCTATCACATTGTGATCACAATAATATTGATGGTAGTTCGATTGCTAACTGTGGTAGATTGAGCTTTGGGAGTTTTATGTGGAACTCGGTTGGTGGTTGGATCACTCGTTTTTTGGGGAGCTGTGATCATACTACTAATATTAATGTGAGTTGCATGCTGTTTCGTATGGGATGCAAATCACTTGAATCATGGATTTAGAGACATCATTTACAAGTTAAATTGTCAAACAATATCAACTTTTGTCAAGAACAGGTCCTACCTACTAATCATTATGCTCCTCTTATTTCTATTCTTCAAATAACGAAAAATTAATAAAAATCTTATATAATGAGAACTAGTACTTAGTAGTGGGAAAAAGACAAATAATTGGCAAAGACTACGTTGTTTAGTTGCTGTCCAAAAGTTATCTTGAGCTTGCAATCTCTGTCCCCTTTCATTTATTTAACCCAATTGAATTTCCTTGTTCTGTGCCAAATAATAAAATAAAAATAAAAATTGGGCTTCATCCATAGATATGAAATGGCGCCTTCTCCATATATTTCTTCCTTCCTAGATGAGTCATAGTTTATAATATAATGAGGACTACCACTTAGAAAACAATGATAAATGGTTAAATGAAAGCCAGTCCCTTATTTAAACAACCCAGAAAATCCATTCACAGTAAATCCTCCATCAACAGAAACAGTTTGTCCAGTGATGTAGGAAGCGGCTGGCAGACAAAGGAAAGTCACCAAGGCAGACACTTCATGTGTTTCTGCTATCCGTTTTATCGGTGTTCGAGATAATACTTCATCCACAAACTCTTTGTTAACAATAAACTGTAAAGAAGGTAAATTATTAGCCAAATAAGTTCTGAACATAACATTGCCATTTGGATTAATACTACAGATGCTCACACTGACACTTCAGTTACACAAATATGTTTATTTTTATGCAAAAATTAGAATGCAGAGTCATCATATGGTGGATAGTTACAGATATGTTTTTGATTCATCAACACTTAAAGAGATAGCCTACTAAACATGTTTCGGTTGCATGAATCAGACTAACATCCAGATGAGCCACGAGCCCATGATCGTGTTTCGTATGCATACTTGAATCAGAGTAACATTATAAGAGTATTAATGAATCACAACGCAGGAGAAAATATATATTTACAAACTTAAGCAATCTTCATAAAGAAAAAATGACAAGGCCAGAGAATGGATAATTAAAGGTGCGAAAAGACCATTACCTGTTCCACAAGCGACGTTTTTGTATACCACGGTGCAACACAATTGCTCCTTATATTGTCTTTTGCCCATTCACAAGCAAGATTTTTTGTCAGCTGATTGATTGCGGCTGAAGAAAACAACACGGTGAATCGTTTTAGTAAATGTCTATCAAAATAGTTTGTATCCATTATGCAAAAGAAGACATGATAATACATGAAGTTACCTTTACTCACTGCATAGATGGATCCAGTACCTACGCTTGTGAGAGATGCAACAGAGGAAATGAACACAATGCTTCCATTTCCAGATTCTTTAAGAAGAGGATATGCCAATTGACATACATGGAATGCAGAATCCAAGTTAGTAGTCATCACTTTTGAATAATCTTCGGTTGTATACTCAATTGTTGGCTTCCTCACATTTGTACCAGCATTGTTTACCTAAAAGCTCACAAGATTATCATATGAACATAATTTTTATTATAAGCTAAAGTCATGCATACCAGAAACAAGACTCAAAAGGTGAACATTTCTGAGTGTATTTGAAGCATCCATACGAAAGTGTTAACTGGTCAAAGTGCATCAAAAGATTGCAAAATGTAATGTAACCACCTTGCAAATCAAGTGCGTGTAAGATTGGTGACGGCCCAATGCACAAGGCCCTCGCTACGCGGAGTAAGCGACCTTATGACAACCTTAGCATAGTGACAAGCTCTCACTCAGTGTGTGTGTGTGTGTGTGTGTGTGTGTGTGTGTGTGTGTGTGTGTGTGTGTGTGTGTGAGGCATTTCAACCTTCTTCTATAACTTCTAATATTTTATTTTATCACCAGGAAGAAAATCATAAAACATGCTGCAGCAATACACAACACGATGAAACACCGTTAGAGTGATAATGCATTAGATCAATCTTCAACACACTCAAAAAGTGAACTGATGAACTGATATTCCCATATAAAATAATGAGGCTATAAGAGTAAGTTTGGATATATACTTAACAAATTCTTATAGAAAGTAAACGTTAAAATAACCTTTAAGAAAGACGTACAAATTAAATCATAGATAATATATTCTGTTATGCAAGTTGAAATTAATTCGACATTTCAATTTTTCAAAAACTTTTCCAACTAGGTTTTCGACGAGCATCTACAAATTGATTAAAAAAGTAAAAAAACTGAATATTTGTATTATATGAGCGGTTTAAAACTGCCAGTTTTCATGAATTAAAAGACTACCAGCTATGCAAAATTCAATATCAACATAATAAAGAAATGCAAAACATAATATATAGAAAAGAAAAAACTCACAAGTATGTTGAGCTTGTCGTTGAAAGCAGAAGCAACTTGTCGAATAAGCTCCTCTCTTTGAGAAGCAGAAGACACATCACAAACCGATCCATAAACAGAAAAACCCTTTTCTTTCCACTCATTTAAGCATTTATTTAGCTCTTCTTCATTCCTAGAGCAAGTGTACACTGTGGCACCAAACTCAGCCAGTTCCTCCACCACAGCATGTCCGATTCCACGAGTTCCACCAGTAACTAGAGCAGTAGTTCCCTTGAGAGACCATCTTGAGCCTCTCATGCTGCTCTCTTGGTTCTCCATTGTTGTTTTTGTGACTTCTCTAACACGGAGAACGTATTTGTTTTGTTGCTGTGAACCGGATATTCTTTGCGCGCAATTGCAGAGACTAATCCCTCGAGCTGAGTGGGACTGCAAGGAGTGGCGAAAATCTCTCTCAAGAAATTTAACACTGTATTCCCAGGGCTGAATTTGAATCCAGGATCTCTGGTTAAGCTGAAAGAGACCGTTTATCATCTCATGCAAGTGTTCATATGCCAAACGACCTCGTTTATTTATATTTGAAAAAATTGTGCAGTGTGCTGACTGTGGCCAAAGCCTGATTTGAGGAGTCAAAACATTATATTGATCTCCACCATATGGGCCCATTGTGGGGGTATCTTTAGTTAACAAGCAACAGAATAATGAAGCAATTCATGAAAAACAAAAGACAACAATGAAGCATATTTTTAGTTTTATTATTCTTGAATGCGACTCACACAAGCTCAAGTGAATATATGATGAGTTTAATGAGTGTATATGGTTATTGGACAGATTTACACCACCGGCTAATGAATTACCACCATTTTTTCACGCAGAAATGGGATATGTGGCATATATTTTTTGGATTAAAACTGTTTTATAGTATAGTGCATATATTTGCATCAATTTGGATGATTCTACGTTTGATCAATGATGCCTCTGAATAAAGTGAAACATTATATCAACTCAAAAACAAATTTGAAACAGTTACCATTGAAGATGATTCTACTATTGAGCTGTTGATCTTAATCTCCTTTCATTAATTTCACCCAATTGAATTCCTTTATTCTGTGCCAAGATTTCGAATAAAATTTTAGGCTAGATCAAATAAGAATAGAACATCTTAAGAATTTGCAACTGACATGAAATGCTGCTATTTTCCCCCTCCATTTATTCCTTCCTAGATGAATCATAGTAGATGAACATAATCAAGAAAACCATCCAGAAAACAAAATGAGAAATAATGAACTGAAAGCCAAACCCTATAAACAGGATTTGGTGAATACCTTTGTGCCGTGTAAACGAAGAAAATAAAAATGATATTTTTGCTTTAGTTAATACTCATGCTGGACTGAAATCCACTTACAGTGAATTTTCCATCAACAGAAATAGTTTGTCCAATGATGTAGGAAGCAGCTAGCAAGCAAAGGAAGATCACGAAGGAAGATACGTTATGCGTTTCTGCTATCCACTGTATCGGTGTTCTAGATAGTACTTCATTTACAAAGTTTTTGATATTTAGAAAATATTCATCGAGATAAACACAATATCTAATATAGTATCATTTGTCATTATATTTTAATAGAAAAATATGATCAAAGTATGTTATGTAAATAGTGCATAGAGTCAAATTGGGTTACTCACTATGAAATGGAGGAAGTAGCATATTAGAAGATATATGAAATGGACATTTTTAGAGATAACTAATTAACTATATAGCTAATTAACATGGATATGGATATATCACACCAAGAGTAAAACCAGTTACATGCTGCTAACGCCAATGACGTGATGTCTTCTCTTTTCTCTCTTTACCAAACTTAATAGTACTATATAAGTGGCTAATTTTATGGTGTACAAATTTTGCAGACGCAAGTTAGACATCTATCATTTAAACATGGCTTGAGGAGGACAGGCAGTGAAGAAGGAAAAGAAGCCGTGTTTAGTCTTTTTTAAGTTATGCATTTGTACCCATATGAATCACCAGTTTGCAATTTTTCGCCATACATTGAATTCCTTTGTTCTGTTCCAAGAATTCAAACAAAATTTTGGTCTTGATCCAATAAGAATGGAACATTTTAAGAATTTGCAATTGACATGACATGGTTCCATTTCCATTTGTTCTTTCCAAGAGTAGTCATAGTAAATAAACATAATCAGGAATACTATTCAGAAAACAAAATGATATATGACAAACTGAAAGCCAGATCCTATTTAACCAGAACTTGACGAATACCATTATTGTGTTGAGTAGGGACGTGCATGGTCCATAAACTATTAAATAAATAATGCTCAAAATTAAAAAAAAAAAAAAAAACCACATCCGGTGCATTAGGTAATCCTCATGCTGGGTTGAAATCCATTCACAGTAAACCCTCCATCAACAGAAACAATCTGTCCAGTGATGTATGAAGCAGCTGGCAGGCAAAGGAAAGTCACCAAGGAAGACACTTCATGTGTTTCTGCTATACGCTTTATCGGTGTTCGAGATAGTACTTGATTCACAAACTCTTCGTTAGCAATTAGCTGTAAGCAAATTAGCAACACAAGTTATAAACATAACATTTACATTGCCATTTATAGATTAATACTACAGATGAGCACACTGACATTACAGTCACAGATATGTTTTAATTCATCAGCACTGGGAGAAGATTCTCTCCAGTGTAAAATTTGTCCAGTGAAATCTAAACCACACAATTTTCTTTGCAACAAGTAGTTATATTAAAAAAAACAATGAATGGTTTGGATTTTCACAGGACAGCCTCCAGTGATTTTTTTCACGGGAGAGGATCCGTGCCCGGATCAATGAGTTAGCCTATATAGCAGAACTCCATACACAGATAAACGAACCACCTACACAAACACAGTAGACACAGCACACTACACTAGAGCATGTGCAGATCCAGGAGAGATGTTTAAGAGCCAAACCCATGTGTCTTAACAAAAATGTCCATATTTACCATATTGCTGCCCTCAAAGCCAGTTCATTTTTTATTCATTCATATGTATTAATTTAAGAAGTTTATTCTAAATGACCAACCAGAATTGCTTGCTACTACTGTGTACTACAGCAACACATACAAAGGTGAATGTTCCAGATCCAAATATACAGTCCTCAACTACAAAAGATTGGACATACTAAGACATGATTTTGGCATCTTCGCATGGATCAGGGTGACATTGGATGAGCCACAATTGTGTCATATACATACGTGAATCAAACAGAAGGCAATGTAATTATGGAGAAGAAAAACAGTCAGATCAGTTATAAAGGTTGTCATTTAAGTCACCCTGTATGCAATACTAAATGAATTATGTAATGCAAGTAATCACCAGTGTTGTCAAATGGCTGCCGCGTCGGAATTTTTGACAACTGCCATAGGCACAATTTGTGAAGGGAGGCCTGCCGCGGTGTGGCCAATGGCGTATTTTAGCCTTCTGCCATATTCCGCCTTCGACAACACTGGTAATCACCGAGAAGAAAGCAACAACCAATTTACTCTTTGGATCTAACTAACAAATGGTGATTCCCTAGGTGCAAATATTGTGAATTTGCTTGTTGATGCTTTAAAGTGTCTGATTATCAAATGACCTTGATGGTAGTAATTAAGCTGATTGAAAATAAAATACTAAAACATACATTTTCCCTTTGATATGGAAAATCATTAGACTTGTGATAAGAGTACTAATGAAATCACAGTGTAACAAAATGTATAAAACTCTATATGAGCCATCCCAAGTATGCAAGCAATTTATATTTTCCTATTCAGTAATCTAAAGAATTATCGAAACTCAAAAGACTATAGACATGTACTACGAAGTTCTATCTTAAATTACTAATCCAACACTACTAATGATCCTCAAAAAGGAGTATGGATGTAAAAACATCAAAGCATAGATCATTATTTACTATAAAGAACCCGATAACAAAATAGAAGAATACCATATGCCTCCCATTAAACAATGAGCAATCAGTTACTGTTCATCCAAATCAAATTATCATTACGAATTCAAACAATCTTCATAAAAAAAAATGACAGACCACGAAATGCATAATTGAAGGTGTGAAAGAGCATTACATGTTCCACAAGTGGTGTTTTTGTATACCAAGGCGCAACACAATTGCTCCTTATATTGTCTTTCGCCCATTCACAAGCAAGATTTTTTGTCAGCTGATTGATTGCAGCTGAAGAAAACAACACAGTAAATCTTTCAGTTTGTATCCATTCTATTTAACTAAAGGTTAAAGACGACAAAATGATACATCGAATTACCTTTACTTGCTGCATAGACGCTTCCAGAACCTATGCTTGTCAGAGATGCAACAGATGAAATGAACACAATACTTCCATTTCCAGATTCTTTAAGAAGAGGATGTACCAATTGACATAGATGATATGCAGAATCCAAGTTAGTAGTCATCACTTTCGAATAATCTTCAGCAGTATACTCAATTGTTGGCTTCCTCACATTTGTTCCAGCATTGTTCACCTAAACTCACAAAGAACATCATATCAACATATGAGCTGAACTCATAACATAACACCGACACTTCTGATTGAAGATATATCCAATGTCGGACACAGACACATGTGATGTGATTAGATACAATTATATTATTTTCTTAAATTCAATATCAACATTATATACAAATGCAAAACAAAATATATAGAAAAGGAAAAACTCACAAATATGTTGAGTTTGCCGTTGAAAGAAGAAGCCACATTTTGAATAAGCTCCTCTCTTTGAGAAGAAGAAGATGCATCACAAACAGATCCATAAACAGAAAAACCTTTCTCTTTCCACTCGTTTAAGCGTTTATTAAGCTCCTCTTGGTTTCTAGAACAAGTGTAGACTGTGGCACCAAACTCAGCGAGTTCTTCCACGATAGCATGTCCGATTCCACGCGTTCCGCCGGTGACGAGAGCTGTGAATCCCTTGAGAGACCATCTTGAGCTTCTGCTACTGCTCTCTGCGTTCGCCATTGTTGTTTTTGTGACCTCTCTTCGACCGAACACGAAGAACGACGTGTTCGTTAATTTTATCCAAGAACCAACGACGTCGTTTTCATGAGCGAGATCTGGGCCTAACAATATTACGCTCGACTATGCTTTTCTAGCCCTCCCAATTGCTCCCAGCCCTCCCCCCCCAACAAAATGATTTTTGATTCATGTTTTAATGAATTGTTTTTTATTTTGTTTTATGAAATATACATAGATATGGTTGAACCTCTCATTGTTCCAAAAATGGATCCAGAGTGTGAAATATTGTCCCTTAAAAGAAGTATGAAGATCGAAAAGAGATTATTAATTTGGTTCATTGTCAAGCAAGAAATGCAAGATTTACTATTAAAATAGATAAATTCGATAGTGGTTATTTTAGTGCATCAAAACTAAGGAGTTTCAGTGTTGTCTCAGGATTGCATAATCATTAGATGAAGTCAAAGTTAAAAGGTTGTATTTTGGTCGATCATGTAAATGCGGGAAAAGACAAAGCTTGTTGCTGAGATGACAAAAAATATGGTGAAACCAAAAAATATTTTGTCTACATTGAAATATAGACGTAAAGACAATTTAACATTTGCAAAGCAAGTTTACAATGCACATCAAAAATACAAAAAGATGTTCAAGAACAGAGATGCAACAATTGTTGACATGTTTGGAAGACAACAACTATATTTTCAAGTATAGAATGGTTGGTGAGTCAAAATATGTTCAAGATATATTTTTGGCACATCCTGTTAAAATTGTTAAACATTTTTCCTACTGTTTTGTTGATGGATTCCACTTATAAAACCAAACACTACAAAATTCCATTGTTTGAGATAGTTGGGGTCACCTCAGCGCAATGGACATACTCTGTTGGGTTTGATTTTCTGACTTGTGAAAAGGAGGATAACTTCTCTTAGGCTCTATATGAGTGTATTGATCTTTTGAAGCATACAAAAAATATGTCGAAGGTAAATGTTCACCCACCAATTTAACAATTGATCTTTTGTATCACATTGATGAATGTTCTTGCCAAAACCTTTCCAACATCTACTAATTTGGTGTGTGAATTTCATATTTCGAAAAATGTGAGAGCTAGGTGCAAGACAGATTGCAAAGTCACAAATTCCAAATAAAAATAGGTGAAGTCGACGAATTTATGTAACACCATCATGGATGCTTGAAAATTAGTGCATTCTCTTTATGAGGAACTATATATATGTAACTGTACAGTTCAGAAATGTGTGAAATATTTCCAAAATTCATGAATCATGTTGAAAGTACCATAGTGAAACCCTTAAAGAAAAAAAATGTGAAGGTGTGGACAAACGGTGTTATGCATTTTGGTAACACAACTAAAAAATATAAATGAATATGCTCATGGTAGATTGAAACAATATTTTAAGGATAGTAAGTGTGATTTTAGGGAAGCTATACACAACATGTTAACGTTGCAATTCACTTAGATACAAGCCTCTTTTGGGAGAAGTTGTACTATGAGATACAATTGATTACATCGCAATGTCAACATCAGTATGTTTAATCTGTGAGCTAGAACATTCTACTCCCTCACATTCACTTTGACAACAACCACATCCATGTGTTGGAGGAGAGTTTGCCTCTCGCTCTCTACGAACATGAAACACATTGAACGAAGATAACTCCTAAATGGTTCGGATCGTATCTCCTGAACGTTATGCACAATTGAAATTTTGGCGTGCCTGAAGCAATTGGTTTTTCTATTTGGATGGTTTATCTTTTTGGCGGCCTCCTCTTTATGACGATTATTCACTTTGGTTGATCCCCTCCATTGATTATGCTACTGGTTGGTTTGATTTATTTTCAAAGTTAATTTTGTAACAAGTTTAAGTTTTAGCTTGAGAGTGTAGTGTTAGAATATTAGTTATTGTGAGTTTATATTTTTGAATATATTTTTCTTTATTTTATTTTTTATTTGAGAAACTCTCAATGCTTTCTGCCGTCGCTTTGCGAGTTTGAGAGAATGTGTTAGATAATGAGTCATAAGACTCATGCCCTTGAACCTTTTAAGTTTATAAGTTAATTAATAGAGTTCATTTAGGTTTAATCTATATTCTTTTGTAACCTTTGGTCTAGTATGCTATTGATATTTTATCCAAACTCTAACTGTCTTTCTTGTTTTGTTTTCATATCTATTTAATTGACAATGACGATACAAGACCAGCTTGAATTGAGATATTGGTTCATGTAGGGATTTCAATCACGTGGCACGTTCACATGTGTAGGTAAATAGGAGCCTAAAAATAACAAAAGTTACAATCACGGAGAGACTCATTCATTATGATTATATTGTAATCTTCTACTGCCATCACATCACGTGCATGTAGAGAAACACCCCTATTTTCAATTTGTCAAATGAGCTACTACTTTTTTTTCTTTCAAAAAAATTATATAAAGTTCTCTATTCAGAAAGAGACAGTATAAGAAGGAGAATAAGCTTACGAAGTGTCATTTGTCAAAGTAATCAATTAGTGTTTGTGTAGTTGTTTTCACATGCTAATGGTAAGAGCTAGAAAATTTTCTAGTGCATGGACACACTTGTGCTAGCCAGCTACACTTACTCTATACACCTCCTTTAAAATCTTCAGCAATACATTGGCAATAGTTGCATGAAAAGAGTAATATATACCTTCTACAGTAACTCTGCATACATGAAAACAACACTAAATAAAGAATAATCTAGCTAAATCAGAATACTACTTATATATATACCTATATAAAAGAAAATTCCACAATGAATACACATAAATCATATCTAGCTAAATCTAGAATTTCTATTCTCTTGATTTAATCAAATTAATGTCAAGGTAGATCAAAAATTATTCTCTTTTATCAATATATGAGCTGTTAAAAAAAAAAGAAGATCAAGAATTATTGAAAATTAGGAAAAGAAAATAGAACCATGTATATTAATTGTTTTGACTTTTGAGTTAGATCAAAACAACATAATATTGTTTCTATATATATCAGCAAACTAGAAAGAGCATGAAGTCAACACAGCTATATATTTCATCAAATCAAATCAAATTTCTTTATTTAGAAAGGTTGAAAATAAGATACTTATGACGTCCCCGTGTATTCTGGAGCAACGGTCGGTGTCACAATAATAATGGATAATAAGGTGGCTATAAATTAAACTGCACTGTTTTTAAGTTGCTACAAGAAGAAACAGTCTCGAGCTTCTAAAAAATTGACATTTTTAGAGATAACTATAGAGCATATTGGAAGATATAATAAATGGACATTGTTAGATATAAAGTTAATAATAATGTGGATATGGATGTATCACACCAAGAGTAAAAACAATAACATGCTGCTATAAAGCCAATGATGTGAGGTTTTTTCTTTTCTAACTTCACCAAACTTAATTCATTGATATTTAATATACTATATGACTATTTATAAGAGTATATTATTAATGTTCAATTCCCGTGCGTAGTTGGTTGGTTTTTTGGATGTGTTAGGAAGCAACATGTGGAAAACAATTGGAATGAATGATGTGGTGTAGGAGGCATTGCAAGTAGGTGAGAGTGATCCATCCAGGTAAAATGGTGAATGCCAAAAACAAAAAAACAATTCTAGGTAAAAATATTTATTCATAATTTTGTGCATGTGAGAAAGAGAACTGTTGGCTCCTTGGAATATAAGTAGGCAAGTAGCCGAAGTGACTAATAACTATCAGTTACTGTCAGGTCTCATATCATTTTTCTTTATTGAAGAAAAGTTTTCCTCACATCGTACTATTGATTATTGGGATTTGAGAGATACAGAGAAGAAGCTGATAAAAGAAGCGAGAATGCTCATAATCTAAACCACACCGACTAAGTCTTATATCACAAAATGAGATCCGTTATATAGATCAAGCAACGTCATAATGTTCTGTCATATACTATATATCTATCAAATTTATTATTCTTTAAATCATTTTTAATAGTTTCTCTTATAATATTTTTTAAGTATTCCTCTGTCATTAGTGATTCGACCATTCTTCATGATATATATATACTATTCTTACTACAAAATCTACATATTTTCTCTCTAAATGACAAGCCACATAGTCTAGTTTCCACCGTCTTTTCTACTATATTCGCTACTCTAACTCTAATGTTTTTATTTTTAATCCTATCATGTTTAGTTTTACCACACATCAAACTCAACATCCTCATCTCTGCTATTCTTAATTTAGTTTCATGTTGGTTCTTGACAAAGCAACGAATTTCGTATGACGTCGACGATCTTACAACTGCTCATTCCTTTAACTTTAGTGGTATTTTTGCATGACATATAAAACAATTGAGGCCTTTAATATTTCGTTTCAACCACCCAACTTGAATTCGATGGTTTACATTTCATTCTATTTCTCACTTATTTTGCAACATGTATCCAATATATCTAAATTGTGTAACTTATAGTATGATTTGATCTCCAACTTTCACCTACAAACTAGAGACACTCTGCCTTTTGCTAAAAATACACATTTCATATATACTTTGTTTTGCTTCTTCTTAGGCGGAAGCCATATGTTTCTAGGGTTCGTCTGAAAATCTCCAACCTCCCATTTAACGACTCTCTAAGTAGGACTATATCATCAACCAAAAGCACACATCTCGATGCTAACTTTTGGATGTGTTATGTAAGTACATCCAAAACAAAGTAAAAAGATAAGGTTTAAGGTCGAACCTTGTTGCAATTATATTGCTATGGATAAATCATCGATGTCTTCATCTTGTGGCCTCACACTAGTTGAGACACCCTCATACATATCCTTGATTGCTCGAATATATATAGGCAATCCTAACTCATTTCTTTCTAGGGATTTCCATAAAATCTCCCTATCTCACATGCTTTCCCTAAATTTATGAAAACTAAGTTCAAGTCTTTTTTATTCATCTGGTATTGATCCATCACACGTCGTAGTAAATAGATTTCTTTCATGGTCGACCTCCCATACATAAAACCAAATTGGCGATCACTAACTCGTGTCTCCTTTCAACGTTTTCAACATTTCTTTTCAATGTTTCTTTTACTCCGTGTTCTTGAATCCGAGATATAATAGTTGTAATTATGATCCGTTGATATAGACCTCATATTTGTCATCATATAATATGTGGAAACACTTCTTCCATATCTATCCTTTATATCTTTATTTTAACCAAAATTTTACTTTCTTCATCTTTAATACACTTCATTTAATCAAAGTCTCTTGTCTTTCTTTCTCATCCCTTAACAAGTCTATATATAGATTTTTCTCCCTCCTTAAGATATGAAAAGAGAGATATCCGATAAAAGAGAGTGATAAAGTTAAGTAATACTTTTTTAATTAATACTTTTAAAGTTGATTTTTTTTCCCTGTTGTTTCTTGTAGTTGCTGAAGGTATCAAATATGGCAGTGTAACTGTAAGACAGTTGAGAACCAGAAAGGGGAGGGTGAAAAATATTATTATAGATAAATAAACTCAACCTGGTTTATCTGAATATATTTTCTATATATTTCTATGAATTCCTCACTTGAAACCCTAGCCTAAAGATTCCATTTCCCATTAAAATATTAGAAATTTTGAATTTGCATGTCCAACTTGATCACAATAAGAATATTGATTACAATTGCGTTATGATTATAATATTTGTAATAATTTACCTTCAATGAACTTTATCTAAAGTGATCACCATAAATTTATGCAATTGTATATATTTAATTTGCTCAAAAATGGAAAATCAAAGTGATCACTTCTGCATATTCAACAAATTAAATAGGACTGTCACATGTAACCAGAGATAGAATTAGCATTCAAGTTAAACATTTCATTTCTTAAAAAAAAAAAAGGTTAAACATTTCATGAAAATAATGAAATCTTATCATTATTTTCAAGGTTTTAATTAGACAAAGAAATTAAAGGTTGTTGCATAGATATTTATCTATGAACTCCTAATTAATAGACTAGAAAAAGGACAAAACACTGACCATTAATATTCCATTACAATCTGTTTCTGTCCTATATGCTAAACTTTCTGTGTTAGTTTCCCAAGCCTGAGTTCAAGATCCAAGTCTTCTATTCCAGGCTTAACTCCAACCACAAACTCTGCAGACTGAAAAGTTAAACATCTATCATTCAAACATGGCTTGAGCAAGACAGGCAGTGAAGAAGAAATGGAAGCTGTCTTTGGTCTTTTATAATTTATGCCTTTGTCCCCACCACAATAATCATCATCAGTTTGCAATTTTTGGCCAAACATTGAATTATTTTGTCCCATAGACAAACTTGTTTCAACATAATCATTACAGCTATAACCTTTGAAAATTTGTTCCCTTGCCTTAGCTAGCCCTTGTTCAGAATCAGGAGATTCCATATGGTTATTCCCCCATCTAATTGAAGAAGAATATGAAGATATGTTTGGCTGAAAACAGTTTTCTTGTGTAGATGTAGTTGATGGCCAAGTAGAAGAGTTATCTCTGCTTGTTTTAACTGTATCATAAGTTAGAGTAATAGTGTTAGTAAAAAGTTAAGATAACAATCTAACTTGTAAGAGGATAAGTGAAGAGAGTGAAGACTTACAATGATTTTTGTGATGAGAATGAAGTTCTAATTCATTATGGTGGCTAAGACTTTGTTTGAGCTTAGCTCTATCTCTTCTATGGACATTCATGTGACCACCTAAAGCTTGAGCAGACCTAAACTCTCTTTTACAGAAGTGACATGAGTAAGATCTTGGAGGCCATATACATCCACCAAGTATCCTAGCTGCATCTTCTGCAAAAGCTTTTTCCTCCCAAGACTTGTTGTTGATGGTTCCAAATGATGGTACTACTTCATTGTGTGAGTGCAAGATTTGTTTCCTTTTCATCCACATCATATTTAGTGATTCCTCCATCTTGATATCAATAGAAATATTTAAACAAGTGTAGAGTGTGTTGAAAATACTTAACAATAATGAGATCTAGTTATGAGTGGTGGAAGAAGCTTTATATAATGAGAAAAATAGCTAGAAATGGAACTGAGTTAATTAACATAGTGGTGTCTATTTTTTAACTAGGGTTGCATTTGTATTTGCATGTCCTTGTAGTTCTATTTGAAAGCAACTTAAAAGAAAATATGAGAGAAGAGAGAAAGAAAAAAAGTAGCTGGAAAAGTGTTGTTATAAGGTAGCTTCTGTATCTTGCTTGCTTTTAGTACTACTGAACTGAACCTTTTCTGTTGTTTTTATTTGCTTGCTAAACAGGCCCTTAGGGGGGTCCCATTTATGAAACTGTTTTTGCATTTATAGAAGATTTGATTGATTCACCACGGTAAAGGAGATAAATAACGGTTATGACTGAGTGTGATAAAATACTATATATTAAACTGTTTATCTTAAGTTTCCACCAAACCTATATGGTATCTAATACTGTTAGTCTGTTACTACTGTCTGGTAGTGTAACTTAACTTCAACTATTTAGTATGTACCTAAAGTGTGTGCCATAATTTAACTCATTTCTATTGTACCAAAAACAAGTGTATAGCATTTCTATTCCACCACAGTAACTATTTTATTATAGTACGTAGAAAACGTATTTACTCTTCTTTCCTCTCATCATGCTTGCTTGCCAATTTTAAACCTAATAAATAACAATGCAAAAACTCAAAATGAAAATGAATGTACTAAAAGAAAAAAATTTGTCCGAAAATTGTCACAAAATGATTATACAAATATCGTCACTCTTTTATATATTAGGATTGAAGTTAAAGAAATATTAAAAAAGGAAAGGAACTACTGGAAGCATGTACTCCTGCTATTCTATTAACAAACTGCATTTTCTGATTCCACACCAAAAACAGCATGCACGTTACTTAATAAACGGATTGCCAAAAAAAAAAAGAAAGTATCAAGTTACTTTCAATTGTTGCTAACCAATTTTTAAATAATAATAATAATATAGTGAATAAATAAATGTATAAAAATGTAAATCAAAGAGTTGAAGTCATTCCTTTCTGTCGTCCATGAACAAAGGATATATTAAGTTTATGAAGTATGGCTATAGGGTGCCCTTTTATTGGATTATCTGAGCACCTTTTCCTTTTGCATGTTTTGCTCTAGAAACCCAAAATGAGAGGATCTTAAATCTCCATCAAAATCTCTTTTGCTAAGTGACTTCAATGTAAAAGCTTGACTTTGTTACATCACATGACATGGATCAAATCCCACCGTTAATAATATTTTTTCCATCTTCCATTTTTTTTATAAGTTCAATAAGTAAATGATCCTCCTAAATAATATACTAATATTTGATTTTAGTCCCCTAAAATATTCCTTAAGTTTTTGGTCCTTCCAAAATTTTCCATCCATGCATGCAAGTAGTCCCTACTTTTTAGTCAATACCTTCATATTTTGTAATGAAATTTTACAGAAATTGATAGAATATTATGACAATCTCTCCAAAAAAAAAAATTAGTATTTTTTAACAAAACATGAATTATATATAAATTTTTATAATTTTTTTTGCCAAAAAATTCATATTAAATTCATTTTATGTTGAAAAATTCTTTTTTTTTTTTGAAAATATTTTCATAATTTTCTACCAACTTATGGAAAATTTCATTAAAAAATATGAATGTTAGACATGAGTTGACTAAAAAGTAAGGACTAATTTTATGGAATGGAAATTTTGGAAGGACCAAAAGCCTAAAGAATATTTAGGGGGACTAGAATAAAATGTTGGTATATTTAGGGGGACCATTTACTTATTTAAGCATTTTTTTATTTAAGAAAAAAATGAGAAACTATGTTCACCTTCAAATCATTTTGAAAGTATACATCGATTTTTTTTGTATGTCGTCTCAATGTGTATTTTCTGACAAAGTAAAGTTTCTATGTGTCTGAATATATACTTAATTCTTAGATTATTAGTGGTTGTTTGGATTGATGGAACATAACGGAACAAAGTGGAAAGGAACACAACGGAATGGAGCGGAACAAATAGCAGCTCATTCCATCGTTTGAATTGTTGAAGGAATGAAATGAGTCATAAATTTTTTATTCCAGTTTTACCCTTCTTTAATTTAAAATACTATTATATAAAATTAAAGCATTTATATTCTATTAAAATGATCAGAAAACATATAACCATTGTACCCAAAAAAAACATATGATTATAAATATAATAACAAGTGGTTGAAGTTACATTTTTTGAAGCTATATTCGAATATAATAGAATGAAATGGAAAAAGCTAATGATCAATGACAATTAATTGTTGTTAATAACATGTATTAAAAAGTGCTGCAAGCTCTTAAAAAAAAATGCAGCAATCTATTTTTTTTTATATATATAAATGCAAGCAAGTAATTAACCACTACGAGAACTGTTGTGTTCTTACGATTGATAAATTTTATAATCATGACCAACACACCGCGTATCAATGGCGGAGTCAGGATTATTGCAAAGTTTGGATAAAAAAAATTGCAACACATTTATAGGTGTTTACATAAGAAATTGCAAGCAAATAATCAAAAAATCTAAAGAAATTGCTCAATTTATAAGGGTTTATACAAGAAATTCAGAGGAATTTACATAAGAAATTTCAAAAAATCTAGACCGGAGCCCGAGGTCGTCGGGCGGTGAAACCGCCACTGCCGCGTATGTTGAAGAAAAACAAGTTGTTGAAGTGAAGAATTGTTGTAATTTGCCTTCATATTTGTGATGCTGGAAACTCATAATCGTGGCACGATTTTTGAGTGGATCGTCACGATTTTCTTGGCAGAATGGATGGTTTCTGTTGGAGGAAAATTGTGGCACGATTTAGTACTGGTGTGACACGATTTCTAGATAAGGCCATTGTACTTTGTGTCGTACGCTTCTATCGTGACGCAATGTTCACTGGCGCGGCGCGATTTCGTTTGTTACTGTGTACTATATAAGTGTTTCTTTGCAGATTTTGAAGGAGAGTTTAAAGTGAGAGAAACTTGGATTACAAAGGAGGTAACTTTAGGGTTGAGTGTCTTTGTAGTGAGGTTTTCTTGGGTTGGGAAACATTGTAAACACCTTGGGTAGTGAGATTTCACCATTGGAATGATCAAAAGCTTCCTTTTGTGTTTTCTCTTAGGATTCATTGAGAGTGTGGGTGATATGAAAATGGGTAGAAATTAGGTCTTATTCTTTTGTGAGCTTTTAAGCTAATCTCTTGTAACTCATTTGTAACACTTTTATCTTAGTGGATTGGAGGGTTGCTCTCTCCCCCAGAGTAGGTCATATTGGACCGAACTGGGTTACCATCTTGGTGTGTTTGTTCTTTTCTTTCATTGCTTATCTTTATTGCTTTGATTATGCTTGTGGTGTTGCTCTACACTTAGATTTAGGTTTGTTTTTGTTGTTGTTGCTTGAAGACACTTTATCCATTGATTACCACTTCCTTTGCTCCACACATCTTTGTTATTCATTGGTGTGATTTTGTCCGAATACACAACAATTGGTGCCCACTGTGGGGCAAAGGCGTTATTGGCATAGTTGGTATCATGGGTTCAAAGTGCGACATCGAGAAGTTCACTAGAAGTAATGATTTCGGGTTGTGGAAGGTTAAGATGCAAACGGTTTTGACACAACAAAAGTGTGTAGAAGCATTGAAGGGTGAAGCGGCGATGCCGGCGAGTTTGACACAAGCGAAGAAGCGTGAGATGATAGACAAGGCCAAGAGTTACATTGTTTTATGTCTCGGAGATAAGGTCTTAAGGGATGTCGCGAGGGAAGCTACCGCGACGTCGATGTGGGCTAAGTTGGAGTCATTGTACATGACGAAATCGTTGGCTCATCGGCAACTCTTGAAACAACAACTCTATTCATTCAAGATGGTGGAGTCTAAATCAATCTCGGAGCAATTGGCGGAATTTAACAAAATTCTTGATGATTTGGCAAACATTGAAGTTAACATGGAAGATGAGGATAAGGCTTTGTTGTTACTTTGTTCATTGCCAAAGTCTTTTGAGCATTTCAAGGATACCATCCTTTATGGTAAGGAGGGCACCACTACTTTGGAGGAGGTCCAATCAGCTTTGAGAACCAAGGAATTGACCAAGTTTAAGGACTTGAAGGTTGATGAAGGTGGTGAAGGCTTGAATGTTGCAAGGGGAAGGAGTGAGCATAAAGGAAAAGGCAAGGGGAAGTCGAGGTCCAAGTCTAGGTCCAGGGGCTTTGACAAATCAAAGTATAAATGCTTTCTTTGTCATAAGCAAGGTCACTTCAAGAAGGATTGCCCGGATAAAGAGGGCAATGGTAGTCCTTCCATTCAAGTTGTGGTGGCATCCGATGAAGATGGTTATGAGAGTGCGGGTGCACCAGTGGTCACAAGTTGGGAACCGGAGAAGAGTTGGGTTTTGGACTCGGGATGCTCTTATCACATGTGTCCTAGGAAGGAATATTTTGAGACTTTGGCTTTAAAAGAATGAGGAGTTATTCGTCTAAAGATGTTTAATGGTCGTGAATTCCTTTTAAAGGATGTGAGGTTTGTTCCCGAACTTAAGCGAAATTTAATTTCCCTAAGCATGTTCGATAGTCTAGGTTATTGCACTAGAATTGAGCATGGGGTTTGTAAAATTTTGCATGTGGCATTGATTACGGTTAAAGGGTCTAAAATGAATGGTTTATACATTTTAGATGGTTCCATAGTAATTGGTAATGCATCGGTAGCTAGTGTTGTACCTCATAATAATTCCGAATTGTGGCATTTGAGATTGGGGCATGTTAGTGAAAGAGGTTTAGTTGAACTAGCTAAACAAGGTTTGCTAGGAAAAGATAAATTGGACAAGCTAGAATTTTGTGAGCATTACATACTAGGCAAGCAACATAGAGTAAAGTTTGGTAGTGGTATGCATCATTCTGGTAGGCATTTTGAGTATGTGCATTCGGACCTATGGGGTCCTTCCAAGACTCTTACTCATGGGGGATGTTCCTATTTTCTTTCCATCATTGATGATTATTCTAGGAGAGTGTGAGTCTTTGTTTTGAAAACCAAAAGTGACACCTTTGAGAAGTTTAAGGAATGGCACACTCTCATAGAAAATCAAATGGGAACTAAACTAAAAGGGTTAATAACTGACAATGGCCTGGAGTTTGTTTCAGAGCAATTTAATGAGTTTTGCAGGTTGAAAGGAATCAAGAGGCATAGAACCGTACTAAGAACACCGCAACAAAATGGTCTTGCTGAACGCATGAATAGGACCCTTTTGGAGCGTGTGAGGTGTATGCTTATAGGAGCTGGGTTACCTAAGAGTTTCTGGGGTGAAGCAGTGACAACTGCTCCTTATTTGATCAATAGATGTCCATCAACGGGAATAGACTTCAAGACACCTATGGAAGTATTGAGTGGGAAACCGGAAGATTACTCATCTTTGAAGGTTTTCGGAGCTTTGACATATGCACATATCAAGCAAGACAAGCTTGAGCCTAAAGCTTTGAAATGTGTCTTCATTGGTTATCCGGAAGGTGTGAAGGGTTACAAGTTGTGGAAATCGGAATCTAGTGGAGGATCAAAATTCTTGATTAGTAGGGATGTTACCTTTGATGAGACCTGTATGGGGATGAAGTATAAAGACCTAGAGACTTTAGTACCAGAAACAATGGTGGAGGAAACTCAGTTTGAGTTGGAGCTTCCAAATGAAGAGAAAGATGATGTAGAAGATGAAGCTTCAACATCGGATACAAGTGGAACTCAACTGGTAGTGGATTCTGATTATCTTCTTGCTAGAGATAGAGAAAGGAGGACCGTTACGGCACCTAGAAGATATGGTTATGCAGACTTGGTGTGTTTTGCTCTAAATGCGGCTGAAGATGTGTAACACTCGGAGCCTAGAAACTTCAAGGAGGCATTTGAGAGCAAAGAAAGCGAGTATTGGTTGAAGGTGGTAAATGAAGAGATGGATTCATTGGAAAAGAACCAAACTTGGAAACTTGTGAAGCTACCTAAACACCAAAGAGTAGTTAGATGCAAGTGGATCTTCAAGAAAAAGGAAGGTATTCCGGGAGTTGAGGGTCCTAGGTATAAAGCAAGACTTGTGGCCAAGGGTTTCACTCAAGTGGAGGGGATCGACTACAATGAGATCTTCTCACCGATGGTGAAACATTGTTCCATAAGGATACTTATGGCTATTGTGAATCAATTCAATCTTGAATTGGAACAAATGGATGTAAAGACCGCTTTCTTACACAGTGACCTTGAAGAGACAATCTACATGGAGCAACCGGAAGGTTTTGTGGAGGACAAGTCTAAGGTATGTCTTTTGAAGAAATCTTTGTATGGGTTGAAGTAAAGCCCTAGGCAATGGTATCGTCGGTTTGATGAATTTCTTTTGAAGACCGGTTTTGTGAGAAGCGGGTATGATTCTTGTGTGTACATGTTGAAGAGGGGTGAGAAAGTCATTCTCTACCTTCTTTTATATGTGGATGATATCTTGATGGCAAGCTCTAGCAAGGATGAGATTGTGAAGCTCAAAGAAAAGT
>Ga0315914_1001563_pt1 | contig 34410 bp, 14 predicted proteins | sample MpolenodulesMG_FD_203920 | JGI IMG/M metagenome (GOLD analysis project Ga0315914, IMG submission 203920) | Medicago polymorpha root nodule microbial communities from Los Angeles, California, United States - elongated nodules | ecosystem: Host-associated > Plants > Roots > Nodule | place: USA...
AACCCTACCAGCCACCTGCATGGCTATGCTACTACATACTTTCAATTTCAAGTACTGTTTTGTCGTTTTTTGGTTGTTGCTGCTCGCATTCAAGGGGCTCTTGCTTCCATTGGACCACCCTCAAGCTCTTCGGTCTTAGTTTTCATGCATGCTCCGACACTTTTTGTTGTTGCATCTTTGTCTTCCGCATATTTTCTGGGCACTTGCTCAATTATGTATTTTTTTCCCTTCCCTTTCTTCTGTTGTGTTGTGAGGTCGGCTTGTTCTTTGTTGTTTGTCATGAAATTCTTTTCTCACTAATGGATCATATTAGCGGCTTTTATTTCCACTGACGACAATTCTTTTTGCACAAAGTAATCATATTAGTGGTGTCTTGTTTTCCTGTTGATGGTGACTTTTGTTGGTTTAACTCGCACTCTCCCGACTTTCTTTGCCGGATGCTTTGACCACATCCTTTTCCCCAAGTGCATTGGCCCCATCTTTGTCCCAGATGTATTAATTGGCCTAGCCCCGTCATCATCCATGATGCGTTGGCCTCGTCTCTGTCCCAGAAGCGGTTCCCAATCTTAGTTTTAAGTTTAAATATATTTGGGTCTCTATTATTATTGGTTTGAAGCATTCGTAAAAAAAAAAATTTTGGTTTGAAGCTTCCAAATGTGGTTTTGAGAAGGTTGGCTTTCTCTCAGAATTGGTTTTATCTTTCTTTTGTTTCTGAAGTTTCATTTCCATCTATAGGGAGCTAAGCTCCATATCCTTTTTAGCAGTTTCATTTCAGTCCAGTACAGGATATTCCCCCTGGTTGTAAGGAGTTTCACCTGTAAATTGAATACGGTTTTTTATTTTTGGGTTCTAACAATGTCCTTATATTATTTGTCTGTCTATCTGGTATATGTTTAACTCTGATTATTTGAATATATCATTTTCAGCATTACACTTCTACAGAAACATGCTTTAGTGCATTTAAGGCTCCCCTAGAACCAACTACGGCCTTGGGAGGGTTTTCCGGGAACAATTATTCTGAGGTAAGGTCATGCATTTTGGCAAATGTCTGTTTACACATTACTTATATGCTGATTACCGTATTCTAGGCTTCTGCATTTATTATCACATACCCTGTCAATAATGCACTCGCAAAATTTGGAGATGAGAACGGGAAGGCAATTGCTTGGGAGAAAGCTTTCATCCAGTTAGCTAAGGTTTGACTCCTAAATATAGTCACCACAGTTATTAATTCTTGTGTAACTTATAATTCGGCATTTTGTTTTACTTTTTGTTGTCCATGACATTGTTATGTTCTTGGTTAGCTTAAGAAAATAAGTTATCATGATATGTTTTTTTCTTTTGATTTTCTTCTATTATTTCATTATTTCCTTTAATTCCATGGTATAAGTTGGCTTGCTTAGATATAGTAGATACCGAGCATGGATTCAAATCCATAACTGGAGTGATTTATTTTGAACCAATTTTACATTTGGCAGGAGGAATTGCTGCCAATGGTGCAATCTAACAATCTTACTTTATCGTTCTCTGCTGAAAGTTCAATTGAGGAAGAATTGAAGAGAGAAAGCACTGCTGATGTCATCACAATACTTGTAATAACTTTCCTTTTCTTTCAACTATACATGAAAACTGATTTACGTTACATATAAACTCATCAACTAAATAGTTTGGTTATGGATTTATGAATTGAAGATTTGCTATACTTGAATGTACATTGACTTCATTTCCTACATCTCTTTAGGTCAGCTATATTGTAATGTTCGCCTATATATCAGTGACATTGGGAGATACACCACATCATTTATCTTCTTTCTACCTCTCGACCAAGGTATGATGTTTATCTTTAGGTGTCTAAGTTCCTATTGTCCTTTTCTCATTTATTGCTTACTGGTATACTGAATTGTTTGTGTGCATTCAATACATACATGTCTTTTATAAGTGCTAATATGTGCTAAGTTGTACCTCTTGATGAAAATGTCCTTAATTATTACTCAAGGCAGTGCATGTGTGTGCATAAGAATACTTAGCTTACTGTTGTAGTTAAGCTTCTTGTAGTTAGTGAGAGCTCTCTTTTGACTGCCCAGCTAGTATGTTTCTGTTGATGGTAGATCTAAACTCGCTATAAATGTTACAATTTCAAATGAAACTGATTAGAATAGAAGAAAGTAGCTTTTCACAACAACACTAATACTATGGGTAGTTATACCACATGAACTTCATATGCATACTTCCGTTACAGTTCTGCTGTGTGATATTCTCAGATTAGTTCACAATTCTATTCTTCATACGAGAATAAAATACAAATGAAGCTCGACATATTTTTTGCTTAAGAGAAAGGGCTGAACAAATAGCCTTGTTATCACATTCCTCTTCAGGATCAGCTAGCTGACCAACTTAACTAGTCTCAAAGTCAGACCTCTTGATTTAATGACTTATGGTCGAAACTCAGCGTGTCGGATCAATTTATATTTCTCCATTCACCCTAAGTTTGAAGAATGAATACTAGATTGTCTATTTCTGTGAAACCTATTGTTGAAGTGTAAGATGTATTGTCTATGCTGAGTCAGAATTAAAGTTATAAGTTGGCTACTGTTCATACTGAATCAGCATTGAAGTTACAGCTTTACTTCTCTGTGAAAAAGGGTAACAGTTAAGACTTAACATCTCCCTATAAATTTTACGAACATACAAAATCAGTTTGTTGGTTATTCTCAACAATATCAGTTTTTCTTGTCTCAGAAATTCTCTTTTGATTTTTTTCTTGTCACTTTCTCTTATTTTCTGTTGCTTTTCCTCATTTTCTCGTTATTGGATATCATGTAATGGTTGTTTATATTCTCTTAAAAAAATTGGGTAAGGGGAAAATTGTTATTGTTAGTTAAAGTGACACTAATAACCATTTTACAACCGTATCCGAGGGGATTTGAACTCCATCCCTTGAGGTTACAAGGCCAAACTCTTACCACTGAGCTAGCACCTCATGGACAACGGTTTGTTTGGAATATTGACATTTCATGTTCATCTATGGTTGGCCTTGTTTATTAATAAAAAGCCATGTTCAAAACTCCACATGGATATTAGACAGTGAGAGAAGGGAAATGTGGGGGGCATTATTTGTGAGGGCAGAAAATATTTTCTCTGAGGAGCTGTAGCTCTGGAATTCTCTTGCAAGGGACCCATACTTTTCCATTAAGGATTGAATACACAATCCACTCCTTCCTTATTTACTCTATTCCTATTATTCTTTGTTTTGTTGTGTGCATGGTTCCATCACAAGTTGACTTTTATAAGTGGTATGAAATGGTTCGTCAGCTAAGATCGCTATTACTATGATTATTGTGAACCACTCATGTTTGACTTGATGCTACGACATTTAGGTATTGCTTGGTCTTTCGGGAGTTTTGCTTGTTATGCTTTCAGTCCTCGGATCAGTTGGATTTTTCAGTGCTCTTGGAGTAAAATCTACGCTAATCATAATGGAAGTCATACCTTTTCTGGTTTTAGCTGTAAGTCTTTCTGTTTTGTCCATTGTCATTTATATTTTATTACTGCTGATGTGTGTCCAAGTCAAATAGACTAAAAGTGTTCTAATTTCATGGAGTTTTTGATTTCTTACTCCAGTTTTTCTCTACTTTCAGTTGATGTTTTATATTCCTAATGCCATTATACTGAAGTTATGTATAGGCAGCATCTGCTGCCGCTTGAGTCATTTTAAAACTGAAAGAGTTAATGTGAGAATTGAAAGAAAAGATTTTTCTGAATGAGCTCAAGTGTGTAAACACCCAGCATAATATTTTACTTTATACACATGAAGATTACAAAGATCACGAATGCCAACTGCAACTTACTAGACAGTAATTAAGCTACCACTATTTCCTAAGACGCATTAAACCTATTCTACTTACTGTACAAAGAATTTAAGCAACATTGAAAGTTATTGTGATTCTTATTCCATCAATTTATTATAATTTTATAAGTTTCTTGCTCTGTCTTTCCATAATGTTTTAGTCATGTCTCTCGCCAAGTATTGTGAGATTTCACTACTTTTCTTGGATTTTCATTCTTTGATTAGGTTGGTGTAGATAACATGTGTATAATCGTAGATGCTGTGAAACGGCAACCCTCAGATTTACCAATTGAAGAACAAATAAGCAATGCACTGGGGGAAGTTGGACCGTCCATAACACTCGCCAGCTTATCAGAGATTCTTGCATTTACAGTAGGATCATTTGTTTCTATGCCAGCATGCCATGTTTTCTCCATGATTGCAGGTTAAAGAATTTTCTTCTCTTGTCCGGCCCTTTTGGATAAAAAAAACTAAGTTGACATCTTTGTATGTTGTATTTAAATTTTGTTTAATTACATAGAAAGGAGAGGGGAAATCCAACTCCTTTAAAAAGTGATTTTAAGTTTATTTTTTCTTCGTGTTTCTTAACTCATTACAATATATTTTCTATAGCTTTGGCGGTTCTGCTGGACTTCCTTCTACAAATCACTGCTTTTGTGGCTTTGGTTACATTAGACTTTGAGAGAGCCAAGGATAACAGAATTGACTGCTTCCCATGCATTAAGTTGAACCCATACTCTGTGGAGCAGACGGAAGGTACATACAACCTATTTGCTCATGGATACTTTGGTTTTTTATTGGATATAATAGCCACTCTTGAGTATGCATCTCACAGGCTATGTTTTTGGGCAGTTGTTTCTTAAATGATATTGGAATCTCTATGACCAAATTTTGAAGAATTGATCATTTATGCCTTTCTTCTTATGCATACAAGACATGAGATCTTTTGTTTTTGTTAAATGTATACGAAAAGTATCTGATAATATTTGTGTTGTACCTTAGTGCAGTTTAGAATATTTAGTTTGTCTCCTACTAGCAGTTTCTGTATTTCTTTATATTTCATGCTTTTTTCTCTATCTAATTTGGATTAGTAGACTAGTAATAATCAGGATTTGTTCTCTTATATAGTTTGGATTAGAAGTCTTGTATTATGGTTATTTTCTAATCTTTTGTATAAAAACCACAGTCATATTCAATGTCTTTTGGTCTTTGTCATTCCTTGTCCAAAACCTTATAACTTCAATGTCACATTAGAGCGCTGTTATCCTTCATTGCCTATATAATCATTATTCTTCTGTTGAGTTCTCTTAAGTGTTGGGGTCATTATTTCCATGATTCTTTTCTTCTTGTCCGTCATGCCCAAATTTTACTGACCTTTGAGGATTCTTTGAATCTTCTTATGTTCCCTCATTTTAAAGAGGTGTATCCATTGAAGAGTAGAATATATATAAGACACATAATTATATATATCATCTCTTGAAATTTTCTTTGTTCTTTGTTGAGAGACTAGACATGAAGACATTTCAATTATTTATCTCTTCATTTTGTAGTCTCTATCGAGTTTTTTTTTTAAGCGTAAGACTTATGCCTGTAGGATGTTTAGGCACGTGTATACGACAAGGGATAAAATGTTAAGGTTGTCCATCAAACACCACACTTTTGCACCTTATGATTAATCCAGTCCTCACAGTAACACTACCATTGACCCTCTGCACCATATCTTCTCCAGCCCTTCTCCTTCAAGCCTAATCTTACCTCTACTACCACCTTCCCCCGCTCCACTCTCATTGGCCGCCAACTTACTTCCACCGCAGATCTTGGTTCTTGCACTGTGAAGTGCCCCCAGAGTCACTGTAGGGTTTGCCATCACCTCCACGCCTCAGATGTGTCTCTACTCTGGCCGTGGTCCTCAAGAAACCTCCATGGCTTCAGTGGTGTATAGATCTGTGCAATAGGGAAGGCTGTTGTACATGGTGGCAGAGACAAGGATTGGTGAAGGGCTTGCTACCATTCAATGGGGGTGATTGGACTGTGGTTGGTGAATGGGTATTTCTGCTTCTTTAATTCCGCTCCTATGTTTTTTTGCTTATATGTAAATTTCTCTCTAGGTCTCCCCCACTTAGTAGTATAAGGCTTGGTGGTTGTTGTTGTATGTAAATTTCTCACTAGAGAAGGTAATGCATGCTATGAAGAGGATGGAAGAGAGGTGAATTGGGGATGGTGGATGGAGAGGTGAAAGGAAAGGGTTAAGAAGAGTGAGACGAAATTCCTCGCCATATCCCTCTAGTTCTCTCTCTCTCATCTCTTCAGGTGGAGAAGAGGAACTCCTTGAGGGGTATGATTGGATGGGAGGGAGGATCACTATGACGAGTTTTCTGTTGATACTGGAGTTGTACTTGTAGATAAGCTTGAGATGAAGGAGGAGGGTTGAGCCGTTGGCTGGTTGGAGAAAGAACGAGGGATATGGGAAGGGAAGAGACAAGAGGGGGGGAGAATGCATGTACAATCTAGTGTACATAACCCATAGTAAGATCTGTGAGCTTCATCAATCCTTGGTAGGTGTATACTTCAAGAAAGAAGCAATGAAGTATACACATACCAAGATTAAGCATAGTATACACCTCAGTAAGACGACAAATCCATTTTACAAAAGTATACACCTACCAATGAAGTATGCAATGAAGTATCATGTGTGGTTAAGACTTTCGTAAAATGGATTTGTCGTCTTACCGAGATTAAGCATAACTCTGCAAACTTTGCAAACACATTAGAGATCCTGAAGACTAAGATTGTTCAAGCCAAGGTAAACAAGTGTTGGGCAGTCAGACCGGCGATGTTGTAGGGTACGAAGTGTTGGGCGGTTAAGATGAAAGGAAAACTATATCAGACGGCAGTCAGACCGGCGATGTTGTAGGGTATGTTGGGCAGTTAAGAACCAACACGAGAATCAAGTAAGTGTAGCAGAGATGAGGATGTTGTGTTGAATGAGTGGTAAGACTAGACGGGATAGGATTAGGAATGACACCATTAGAGAGAGAGAGAGAGAGAGAGAGAGAGAGAGATAGAGATAGAGAGAGTTGGGGTAGCACCTATAGTAGAAAAGATGGTAGAAAATAGGCTTAGGTGGTTTGGGCATGTAGAGAGAAGACTTGTTGATGCTGTAGTATGAAGAGTAGATCAGACGGAGGAGAGTCAGATCAGAAGAGGTAGAGTAAGACCTAGAAAAACTATAAGGGAAGATTTAGAGATTAATGAGTTGGATCCAAATATGGTTTATGATAGAACATTATGGCGTAATTTGATCCATGTAGCCAACCCCATTTAGTGGGATAAGGCTTGTTGTTGTTGCAATAGGCCTGGATTGTTTTCAGCTTTTGTTGAGTTGAGTATTTTGATTTTTTTTCTCTCTCTACTTGCATGCATATGGTTCTTAATCATATCACCATCAAAGTGCAGGAATTGGGCAGGAGACAGATGGACTGCTGACACGATATATGAAGGTAGAATTCTATTTAGTTCATGGAGTACATAAAAACTAAAAAAGAAAGAAAAAAAAAGATACTATTGTGCTACTCATATTTTATGAATTCAGTTTTGTTGTTTTCTCATTCTAGGTGGTGATAATTGGCAAAACATCTATGATATATACAGCATAAACCTTATACTATTTTGATTTGCTTTTAGTATCAAAACTAACTCTGTTATCATTGTGTAAACATAGGAGGTTCATGCACCATTTCTTGGACTATGGGGAGTTAAAATCTTGGTCGTCGCCATATTTGGTGCATTCACCTTAGCAAGCATTGTAAGTTACATAGGAAAATGATAAAATAACAAATTTCAGTAAGATATTTTTGGAAAACGTGATTTTCGCTATGATTTTTTATTTTCAGGCATTATGCACGCGGATTGAACCTGGTCTAGAGCAACAGATTGCTCTTCCGCGGGACTCCTATCTTCAGGTCTAATTTCTAATTCATTTCCCATGTTTTTGTCCGTTCCATTCTTTGTCGTCCAGCCTCTTATAGTGGTTATTTTTGTTCTTTTTACAGGGGTATTTCAGTAACATTTCTGAGTACCTCAGAGTAGGACCACCATTGTATTTTGTTGTGAAAGATTACAATTACAGGTCATTGTCTTTTAAGCATAACATTTAATGTTGTACTATTCACACAATGAAGGCCTTAAGCATGCAAACCTTAATGAGTGAAAAAAGAAATAGAATTAGTTGGCAACAAATTATCCATGTGATTATTTTCCTCTAATGTTTTATCATGCGAAAAACCTCAGAGATGTATCAATTAACATTAGGGAAAAACTTTATGCCTTATACAGTCAGCACCTTGAACTTTCACTGTGTTCATTGAACTTGTACTATTATTACAATTAACTCATTTGATAATTTGGGGTTAAGTTGCCAAGGGTGAACAAATGGGTCTATTTGGGGTTAGGAGGAATTGAAAGTCCAAGGTACCTACTTGTAAAAGGCACTAAATTTATGGTAGTGGTTGTTTCGTGTAACACATTAATAAATAATTAAATAATTACTTCCTGATTGCATAGGATCCTTAGTATTACAGGAAATGTTTCAGCTTATTTATTGTTTCTTGTAAATAGTAGTAGAATGTATTTATTACCTTGTGTCATGTAAATCTAATGTGTTGTGTTCATTTTGCTAAAGCAATTTATCAGAAAACATATTTCCTTCTCAATATCTTTGTCAATGATTATGGGAATCGATCAGAATCAAGATTCTGATATAATTTTGTTTGTATATATTGCTCTGATTGTACTACTAGAATTAGGAGCTGTAATAGTTCGTGCCTTTCTTAGTTCTTGTGTTTATAGGGTCTCTTAATTCACTCCAGTTCTTGGGCCTAGAATTGTTGTACATTCCTTTTCTTTGCTCCAGGTTCATCTCTATTTCAAAGTGTTGTACGTTAATTTTCCCTATAACACGACCTTATGTTAACAGGAGGATTTGTTGTAACAATAGTAGGATATTAGGGATTAATTGGAACAAAGTGAAAGTTCGGTGTCTATTTGCCAATGACACACAGTTTAGTTTGGTTGTATGCTCTTTTGTCTTCAAATTTTTATCTCAACTTTTTGCTGTTTTCCTGATATTCTCTCCTGCAGTTTGGAATCTAAACATACAAACCAGCTATGCTCCATTAGCCACTGTGATTCAAATTCTCTTTTAAACGAGGTAATCAATGATTGAATTCTTAAAAAGTGGTTGTTACTGAAAACTTCTTATCTAATTTTTATATTTTATTTAAAGAATTTAATCAGATATAATCGATATGTTGAGCCTAGCTTATAGTAACTGTTCAGTCATTTCTACAGTTTAATCAAAATATTCTGTGATATTGATACCACCTGTATCTTTAACCAGGTTTGATTTTGACTAACCTGATTTGACTTTCCTTTAACCACACTAACCATTAATGACTTTTCCAACCACTCATCTATTGCATCACCTTCCCATCACTGTGTCCCACTTATAATAAGTGGTTTGAATGAACTTCAACTTAGATAATTAAACTTGATTTCCAGATTTAGTCACCTTCAAGTACAAATTATAATGTAGAATCCTGTACGTATCTATACCTCATATCTTCCTGTGTGTGAAACTTTGAAGATATTGTTGAATGGTTGGCTTTCACACAAAGAGACTTGTAATGTATTTTTTATTTTATTTTTTTATCTTGGCATATATGAATGGATTTTGCATATCTTGCTCCATAAAACTGCAGATATCTAGAGCATCATTGGTACCGGAATCAAGCTACATTGCCAAGCCTGCTGCCTCATGGCTTGATGATTTCCTTGTATGGATATCACCTGAAGCTTTTAGTTGCTGTCGAAAATTCACAAATGACTCGTATTGTCCACCTGATGATCAGGTACGTTCTTTTAATACGCTTGGATAAAAACTTGTGTGTAGTTTGCTTGATTTTCTTTCTCTTCTACATTTTTTGAAACTATATTCATGCACATGGTATATGTGTTGCCATATCATGGTTTTATTTCTTTTTTCTGTCTAATTTTCCTAACTACAGCAATTGTTTGTATTAATCTGATAAGATATTGCTCCTTGTACAATCACAATAGTGAATATCTGTCTTTTTTCAGCCACCTTGCTGTTTCCCGGATGAAGGACCATGTGGGTTGGGTGGAGTGTGCAAAGACTGTACAACAGTAATATACTTTTCCCTATATATTATGTTTATTACATAGGAGATTATTTCCCAAAAGACTTTAAATTGTAAATCAAAAGGGTGCAGTAGCAAAAGGACTAACACTTTTGATTGATTCCCAGTGTTTCCGTCACTCGGATTTGGTTAATGACCGTCCATCTACAGCACAGTTTAAAGAGAAGCTTCCCTGGTTTCTTGATGCACTTCCATCAGCTGATTGTGCGAAGGGTGGTCATGGAGCTTACACCAATAGTATAGATCTTAGTGGTATGAAAGACACCCACACTCTCTCTCTCTCTATACACACACACACACACACACACACACACACACACACACACACACAAAAGGATCAAACTTTATTCTATTCTGTGTTTTCTGTCAAGTTCTCTAATTGATCTTTTACATGTATACTTTTTTTAATACTCATAACATTCTGTTGAAGCTTCTCATGATATTGCCATTCTACAATCCCATCATGATGTTATTCCTCCCTTTTCATCTTCATCTTTGTCTTCTCTTCTCTTCTCTTCTCTTCTCTTAGGAGTGACATATAAAGATAAACACTGTTTCAAACTTAACATTTGTGTTAAGAGAGTTAACTGTGTGGCAAAAACATTAGATTAGATGTGCTGTCCCTAATTAACAACAAATACTATATATCAAACATGTATTAACTTTTTGTAAGTTTTGTCCTTTCTGAAATCTCTAGTATACTTTTTTACATATACAGTAAAATTTCTTCTCAAATTTTAAATTCTGATATGAAGATTTTGACTTTTAACTGACTTTCAGGTTACGAGGGTGGTGTCATACAAGCTTCTGAATTCCGTACTTATCATACACCACTTAATAGACAAGTATGCAGAGTGATAAAAAAAAATCTTATTTTCCTTGCTTATGCATGATGTTTCATGCATTATTTTATCTAACTGGAATCATTTTAGGGTGACTATGTTAATGCAATACGAGCTGCAAGGGAGTTTTGCTCCAAAATTTCTGCATCTTTAAAGGTTTGGACTTCAATTTCATCATGAGTTTTTGCCTGTTGGTTTAGGTTTTAGATTTATAGGATCAAAGGATTTTTAGGAATATTGTCTTCATGCGCATCTTAGGAATTGAAGGTTTTCTTCCCCTTGCAATCACAATTGCTTTCTATTAGAGCTGTACTGTATTCATGAGCCTTTTCCTGGGATAGTCGTGGTTCTAAGTTTTTTTTTGCTTATCAATGTTATATTTTTTTTCACCAATCTAATATTTTACTTGGAAGTGTAATAGTTATTTTTTGCTTGAGCTGTGAGTCTCAATCGCTATAGAGGTTTTGAAGTTGTTAACTGGCCACACTTCTCACCTGAATTTCTCTTTCTTGATATAGGATTTTAATAAAATTGTAGGTGATATAATTACTGATATACTATTCATTTTTGTCCTCCTGAAGTATTTTTGCATTGGCTAAATATGGGCATAGTGTCCCATGTTATTATTTTTATGCCTCTCTTCTACTTGCTGACTAATCTTCTCCTGTGCAGATGGATGTATTTCCATACTCAGTATTTTATATCTTCTTCGAACAATATCTGGATGTATGGAAGGTAGCCCTGATTAATATTGCGATAGCACTAGGTTGGTATTCCAAAACAGTCTAATAACATTGACACATAGAATGGCATACTTGTATACCAACCCTATTTTTATGAGATCAACTGTTTGTTTTGATCCTAGATGCTTGCCCTGCCCTTCTGTTTATTATTCCATCCTGTTCCATTTTATTTTTTGAAATTTGAGCCTATGTTAAGAAGGCTTATACATATATGTTCTTGACTTCAAACTTTTGAATTCACCTTCCCTCTTTATGTTCTTTGAGTGAGTACTTTTGTTGTCTTTTAAACATCAAGCCACTTTATGTCTCCAGAAGGACATACATCATCTGTTGCTTTCTATATTGTTAAATGTTTTAGTATCGAGATTTAAACTCCACACCATTATGTAATACTTAATTGACATTCACTTCACATTTTTCATTGTGCCTATAAATAAAAATTGAAAATGTAATTCATATCTTCTCATTTTTCTCCATGATCTCGTTTTTCCTTGAGATGAACTTTTCAATTTTTACCCAAGTCATCTGAATTTCTCGTATTAATTCTGTATTCTTTTAATCAAATTTATTTGACGTTGAACAATTTATAATGACATGTAACAGGTGCTGTTTTTGTTGTTTGTTTGATCATCACATCGAGGTAGAAAATCGATTCAAACTTAAGCCTTGTATGCTTAGAGTAAATTCAAAATTTGTTCTCTCTATTCGGGATTAAGTGTAATTTTTATTGTTTGCAAACCAATGCAGCTTGTGGAGTTCAGCTATCATATTACTTGTTCTTCTCATGATTATTCTCGACCTCATGGTATCACTTATCTTTATTGTTTTGGATTTTGTTATGTCTTAGGCATCATATTCTCCCATTTCTATTATTTTAGGGGTTCTCTTGTAGAATTCAGCTGCACCTTTTTATGTTAAATTAATACCTCTTAGTCTCAAAATGAAACTCACGACTTCTGTGACTGATGCAGGGTGTAATGGCGATTCTGGGCATTCAACTAAATGCGGTGTCTGTTGTCAACCTGATTATGTCAATAGGGATTGCTGTGGAGTTTTGTGTGCATATAACACATGCGTTCATGGTTAGTCTAATCCTATGTTTTATATATTGAGGGGACTTCCTCATAGGATAAAATGGTCTTTGAAGGAACAGCAACATTTGTCAAACTGGCACTTCACAAATTACAATTCCGACATGTTCATTAGGTCAATGTTGTTATGGAAATAACTGTAGCATGTGAATTCCAACATTCTTTAACGCGTGGCGGATTTTAATGCTTTGCTTAAATAATTGGGGTGAAAATGGGATTATGGCATTTGATACGATTTTCAATCGGTAAATGAGTCTAGGGTTGTGCCTAGGTATTATTTGGGGAAAAAATGCAAGATGATGCATAGGTACGGATACCAGTACGTAATACAGCAAATTTTAAAAAATGAAGGTACGGGTACGTCGATATAAAACATAAAAAATAAAAAAATTCAAGTGAATTATTATTTATTACCATTGTTGTAAAAACATGCTTAGAAAAAAAATCAATTATAATAAAAAAAATGGTATAATACTAGTCTTATTTTGATCATGTGTTTAACCACACTTCTATCATCATGTTTAGAGTTTTACTTTTTTTTGTGCACCCCTTCTACTATTTTCATCAAAAGTAAGAGAGTGAATTGAAATACAATAAAAAAGCAAAATAATTTTGGTTATTTTTCCACCACCCGTACGTTTTTGCTACACCAACTACGAGGAAACAACTAAGTAAAAATGGATATGGTTCGTTTGGTAAGCTGCGAGTACCATATGCGTACCCGGTACGGGTGTGTACTCGGTACCGGTACTTCTCCATGTTTGGAGTACCCATGCTTCAGCAAGCATGGGTGCAGCTTTGGGTACTCTACTTACCCAACCCATTCTATAACCATGCATTATATTTGTTTTGCTTTATACTAGGATTTGAAAAAATTTGAGATATTTTTCAATTGAGATACAGATCAATACTCTTTATTTTTTGACTCTTTGGTTGTTAATTATAGTAATAAAATAGTATTTTAGTATACTTGCAAAATGAAGAAATGATATATTAAAGGGAGAACTTATTCCATTAAGCTAAAACCTAATTATGGGTCTTGTTTGAGTATATTGTACCCATATGGGTATGGTCATTGAAGTTACTATTCAAGCTTGTGCAAGTGCAATTTTTCTTGTTTTTAAATACAGGTATGGGCACGAATAATTTTATATTGTATCCAAACCCTATTAACCACTGGCTTCGTGAGCTTAGCTCAGTTGGTAAAGACAATGTATTAATATGTGCAAGGTTTGGGGTTCAAACCCCGGCCACCACCAAAAAAAACCCTACTCAACCATTGTGATTAAGGAGATCTTTAAGCCATAGAACCACATGCTTTTCAGTGAATATGCACGTTTACTAATGATCTTATAAGTTATATTGCTCATGTTTAATGTAGGTAAGTTCAGGGAATAGGAGCCAACGAGCAAGGACAGCATTGTGTACTATGGGGGCTTCTGTATTCAGGTTGGCTACGCATACTGTTGCACTGCATGTAGAATTGTCATGGCACTTACAGTCTAGGACCTGAGTGTAGCATTTATATTTGACCTATATGTGACATGTATTATGGGATAGTATTAAGTTAATCATGTATGCCAACAAATTAATTAGTCAGCAACAAGTCAAAATTTAAATGGTTCACGAAGTTTATTTGAAAACCTTATTATTATTGCCTAAACTAAAGGAATGGTAAGAGTACAATTTTTCATAGGATGAATTATAACTCATTATGGAAAATTGATTTCAACGGGGGTTTTTACTATTGATTTGTTGACCCTTTTCTTTTTACTTGGTCTGGCAGTGGAATCACACTTACAAAATTAGTTGGAGTTCTGGTCCTTTGCTTCTCAACATCAGAAATTTTTGTGGTTTGTGATATATCACCTTTGGCCCTCGACACTTGTTTGTCTTCACAACAGAAAAAAAGTTAAAAGTAGCTTACTAGCTTTATGGTCTTTGCAGGTGTATTACTTTCAAATGTATCTCTCCTTGGTAATCATTGGCTTCTTGCATGGTCTGGTGTTTCTACCGGTAAGTGTTGTTTGGTTTGGCTCTATAAATAACTGTAGCTCGTCATTGATGATGTATAATAGGCTTTACTCCTTTTGCATTTTCATTGTGAGTAGGGGGTGGGAATGAGCCGGGCCGAGCCGGGCTTTGCTTAAATAGGCCTGGCCTAGTTGAAAAAACGAAGGCCTAAGCCTTGACCTTTTACCTGTGAAAGGCTTTATTTTAAGCCTGGTCTGACCTTTTTAAAAACCTGGCCTGACCTATTAGCCTGTCTAAAAGTCTAGTTTGTACTACAAATTTCAAATAGAGTCCATTCATCCATTTTTCTTTCTTTTCAATTTGTGCAAAGTACCTAATGTAGAGATAAACATTAATTAGATACACATTTAACTAATAAAAAACAATCGTAAAATTTATAGATGGATAGAAACTCAAGAATAATCATGTCTGTTAACAAGAAGGATTTCAAACTTAATCTGATAACCATACTTAACCTTAGGCATATTAGTACCAAGCCTCAAAAGTTCACACAAATCAAATAACAATATGGGTATTTAATGATAACTTAACAAGCTTTCAAATAGTAAGAAACTAAAAACAAAATCAGCACTTAAGCAGGAAAAAATGCATAAAATCTTCAATGTGATAAAAAAATCACCACTTAATATGAGAATTTGAAGGAACTGTTATAATTTTTTTGTATTACTATATAAATAATAAATGTGGAAAAATGTAATATACTCATATACGGGCTGGCCTAATAGGTCTTATAGGCTTTTTTATAAGCATAAGCCTAGCCCATTTAAATTAATAGGCTTTTTAAAAAGCTCATGTTTGACCTATTTATTAAACGAGTTAGGCCGGGCCGGACTTTTAGTAGGCCGGGCCATAGGCCCCTGACGAGCGGCCTGGCCTATTCCACTCCTGGTAGTGGTCTTGGTAGGTGATCTATTAACACCGCTGTGAGTCCTCGCTGAGGCTTGTGTGATTCCCTGGGTATATGATAGCATAAGTTCCCCGTGAACTTTTTTTGTACCAAATATATACAGTAATTAATGATGAAATGATTCACACTTCCTGCCTCCTTTTTTTCACAGGTGGTATTGAGCCTGTTTGGTCCTCCATCAGGGTATACCGTTATAAAGGAGTAGCTAGAAGACATGTCTTCTGCTTATACATAACAGCCTCTACAATGAAATTAGATCTGAACTAGTTTGCTTCAGGCTGACAGCATATACAACGAACAAGAAAAATTGTTGACCATAGAGGATTACTATTATATTTTCATACGACTTTAGAATGAGAAAGTTTGATGCTTATACATCTCAACACTGTCAGGAGAAACTTCATTATGCCAAATTTTACTTAATTATGATGTTACGGTAGGACTGACTAACAGTTAGCTTGGTGTTTGTGATTTAAGATCGTCTGTTGATAAATTTATCGATGTTCACATATTATTTTGTTGTAATTTACTTTTGTTATAATTTATAAACAATGTGAAGTACTGATGATAAGCAGGGAACTATAAATGCAATGCAAATAGAATGGCACTTTATCTATAGGTGCAAGTAATGAAGTTAGGATGAGCATGTTAGATCATATTGTATTATATTTGATTTGAGAAGATATATGTTTTTGTTGATTATAAAGGTATCATCTTGTCCCAAGTTTGTAGCACAATTGCTGAGATAAGGGACGCTGAAGGAGTTCTAAGCAAGAGGTTCAGAGTCCAATCCTTAAAAATTAACATAACTAATAATTTACCAACATTTTCCTATCGTAACCAAGCAATGTTAAGTCGATTTTCTGCGATGTAATACACCTGCTCATCATTGATGATTTTCTACAATGTTTCACATATGACAATGGGTATCGATGTGTATGGGTAGTATGATATATGTTTCCGTCCTGTTTGATAGATATGGTACTTGCACCTGTCCCGTATCCGCTCGGGTAACCGCAATAAGAGTAATCTTCAGGTATTGAAGTATCCACAAGCATTTACGGATATCCATGGATTTTAAGTTTATTTTTTTGAGCAAAAAAAAAAAAGAAGAGTTCTAACTTTTAACATCCACACAAATTTCAATAATCCTGAAATAATCCATACAAATTCTTAACTGATCAACATGAAAAAAGTCAAACATTATATAATATATATATATATTAATAATTTATTAACTAATTTATTAACAAATACTAGTATCTGCGGACATGAGCACCATAAATCCGTGTGTCTATATCGATAAAATAATGAGTAATTAATATCCGTTTATTAGACTAATGGATACCCATTAAGCTACCTGCTCTCGTGCCTGTGGTGGATACTCACGAGCATGTTTGTTTTTTTACTTCAGTTTCTTAAAATATGTTGATAAGTAAGCAGGTGATATATATTAAACTCATGAGTCTTACTGTTATGCACTTTTGAGAGAATGATTAGTTCAAGATTAAGAATATAGCCAATATCATGATTTTTTTTTTTTTTTACAAAATAAATGATATTCATCTATTCAAATGGATAAAGTATATCAATACAATACAAATTTAAAGTCGTCAAAAATAAAAGGGATGAATGTGCAAATAATAACATGTATGTTAATAGCATAAAACGACATAATAGATATGCCTATAAATATGATTATATTTAAGTCTCTAGAATACTCATATTTTCAGATCTGTAATGTTGACAACGTCAAAATCATTGATTGAAAATTAATCTTTCAACCTGAATCAAACAAAACACTGAAACGAAAAATAAAAAAGATACCGTACAAAGATAAAAAATCAAAACAAATAAAACCATGACTATAATATGATATCTATGTATTCTCTATGAATATTTTATGATGACAAATTGAAGAGAGAAAAAATCTATATAGATTTCCATTTATTTGAGAAAGATGTGCAGTAGAGTACCTACCAAGAGACATTTTGTGAAAGGTTTTAGAGAAGAAAAATGTTTTGGATTGCTTATTTATATATTTATATGCATATGTAGTAATAAACTAATAAGAAGTAAATTCAATATAGTAGAAATGAGCGGACACATAACATAATATTGTTATATTATAAATACAACCATTAGAGAGAAAATTGAGGTAATCCCTTTTTGTAAGAAAGATTGTAGAGTGTTGTCTTGGATGATTTAGGCATACATGGAAAGGAGACTTGTACAAGCACTACAAGAAGTTTTGACTAGCTGGAGGATACTCAAAAAATAACTATAGATATATGAAAACTATAAATATAAAATATTTATGTTAACTGATGAATCACACGATCATTTGCAAATAGAGGGGTCTGAGAGATATTTGCAAAGACATTAGGGGAGGTTAGAATAATTTTAGGTCAAGACATAACAAGAGTACTTTAATAAAAATACTATTCTTTATATTTCATTTATACACTTTTTTTTGGTCAAGTAGCGTAATAACTAAAATTCAACATTTTAAGGTGAATAAGTTGGGTGTCTGAGGTTCGAACCCCAACTCATATATTTAATAATACATTGTTTCTAAGTTAGTTGATCATTTTACACATAATAAAATAATGTATAGATAATCTTTGTGAGCATAGTTTAGTTGGCAGTTAATTTTTGACAAAGAGAATATATTTAATATTTTTTGATATTAGATATTGTTTTGCGCGACTGCAAACATTTTCTTCAATTGAGTTAATGTTGTTGCATTTTTAAGACTAAATTTAATCATCGCATCCGAATGGTCTTGATTACTTGCTTATCAATTAAAAACGCAGCTTATTGTTGAAAAGGGAACGGCTACTTAAGAGAAAAGTTTTTCAACCTTGTGATTTTTTTTAATACCGAAAAAGTATACAACTTATTACTTTTGTTAAAAAGTAAATCAAGCTTATTTCTGAATAAATTAACAACACAAAAGAATATCTTTAAGTCACTAAAAAAGTAAAGTTCACCTATAAGTTGTAATGTTAGTGACCGTTGATTGTCCATCCACTTGACATGGTAATATTATAAACGGTCTTTGTGTGCTTTTGATCATCTGGACCCCATAACTTTATCGAAGTTGATCATGACACCCTCATTAAATATTTTTCACAAAATCTAGTCAATATCATCATTCAATCTTCTTGTAAAAAAAATAAAAATCATCATTCAGTCTTGTTTTGGGAATGATTTTATAGATCATCCTTCTATGATATTCTCTCTTTGGTATCGTGTATACTATTAGCAAACAATAATTATATTTGGACATCTCTATAACTCTCTAACATGGATTCCCTAAAAAAAAACTCTCCAAGATGAATTCAACACTTCATTTTTTGTACTATTTTTCTTCCTATATATTATCAATCTATCGTATCATTCTCTCTATTTTTCTCTTTCAAAAGGTTAAATAGATGTATAGGTATTTTTAAAAACATTTTTCTTTAATAAAACTTCTTTTGGCAAAAACGGAAAGTATAGGTCCAATGTTGTTGTGGAAGTTGTACTAGAGTTTTCCATTGAGCTAACTCTTTTTGTTCAAGGTGATGATGATGTTAAGGGCTTACTTTTTTATTAGTTTTTTTTTTGTGAACATAATAAAGTAGGAGGACAAAAAAAATCAATTTAAGAAAAGAGATTATTTTCGTGAACATGATAAAATAGAAGGACACAAAAAGTGTAATTATTTTTTTAAAAGTAAAATAAAGTGTAAAGACATCATTATAAAATGGTTCACCCCAACTATATTGCACCCTTGAATCCATTAAGAAAGTGAATCTAAACTAGGCAAGGCAAACCTATTAATAAGAAAAACTGCCAAACCATGTGACACTCCTTATGCACTGATAAACCATGCTAAGGAGAGACTTAGGGCAAGCGTACTTATGGAGCAATGATACACGTATATTCATTCGAGACATGCTAAGGGAGTATACTATATAGTTGGGGCAGCAAATGATGGAAGTACCATCCGTCCTAAATGAGTTTTTTTAATAGTAAAAAAAGAGCTGAATCAAACATTTTCATAGCATGTCAAAATTAAATTAGAATTAATAACAAAGATTCTCAAACATGGCATTGAACACAGTATGTAATGTTTCATATCATGAGTTGTATTAATTTTATTAATTTCATTTTAATTTAATTCAATTCAAACATAACTTCTATCCTATTTTCATTATAAGAAAAATCAAATTCTATTCTTTTGGCACCAGTAAAAGAATTTCAAGGCTATTTTTCAGTTATCATTTAGACATCATATCAATGTCATTTGAAATATAAAATCCTGGGCTGCAATCTCATAAGGAAGATCTAACACTTTATCAGTTATTTGAACTCTTAATTTTACCAAACATTTTAACTAGATTAACTATAAGTAATCACCTATAAGTCATTTTCTATTTTTTACAAAACAGAGCCTTAGTTTGTAGGCATGCAATACATTACCCATAAGTAATGTATTAGCGTGTTTGGGAGGCTCAGAAAGGGTGCATTTTTTCGAACTAAGTTTTTGTTGTGTTCTTTTCGGCTGATCGTATCTAGGATACTTTGCGGAGATGGTGTTTAGCGAAATTAGTGATTCATGTATGTACTATGAGTGGTATGTTGCTCCTTTGACTTGTATTAATGCTTTTAGGAAGTAACGATGTTATATGTAGCGGTATATTAGGTGTGATCAATTTTTTTCTTCAATCTTTTGTATATATCTCGGTTAGAGTACCCTTATACTTTTTCCTTAATATATTCTATTTTGGTGTTCAAAAGAAATACCTAAGAGCATTGAAGAGACCAATTGTTTGTGAACATAAATAACACACCATAAGTAATATTCATAAAAAACATCATATTTTAAACTATGTATATCGAAATAAGGCATTTTAAGAAAAAGATGTAAACATTCGATAGTATACGACATTTGTTGTCTTTGGCAACACTTTTTTAGGCAACATGTAAAATTGTTGCCTAAAAGTTGTTATGGCCACGATTTATGGCAAGCAAAATTCGACCCCTAGCACGGTCAAACTCCTATATATAAGTTTGAGGCATATCATAATGGATTTTTTGGCAAGAGCAGCAACATTTATAGAAATTCTTTTGAGATGAAAGTTGTGTCATTGAAAAGGGAGAAAAAAAAAGTTAATGTAATTCTTATGAGTGAGATGAACAAAATAGTTTATGTAATCATGAAGACTCCAGGAGAAGTAACAGTTTGATATGATGTTTTGTTAACTAAAACTCTAATTAAACAACATGATGTGTAATTAACAAAATAAAGCCGCAGATTCTAACTTAACGAGTAATTAAATGAAAAGCAGTAAAGGTATATGGGAACATTGATGTTATGTTTGCTTGGGAATTTGGATGCTATACAATATACAGACAGACACAACACATTCAGATGAGAAGTTGTAAGCTAGGTAGCTAGGAGGATGGACTGCTGCTGCTGTTGCGGAAAGTGTTTGGAAGATTGAGAGGGGAAGCTTGAAAAAGAGAGAGTCTAATGGTACGTGTGTGAGATGATGTGTGCAAGTCTTTACATTCTTCAAGATCAGCATCACATGATAAAACAACCCATTCTCCTTCATCATCCAAATATTTTAGAACCAAGTTGTTCATATCGGTTAGGTTAAAACGCCTTGCAATCTCAAGCTGCAAATCTCTAAATCCCCACATTGCTTGCAAGCTAAACCTGATTTTTTCATCCGCGAAAGTTGCCTTCACTCTGAAAGCACCTCTTTCTAGTAGTGTTGATGATGAAGAATTGTTGTTGTTCCAGGCCACAGTTGGTCTTGGAGGTAGGATTTGATTGTTGTTGTTGTTGTTGAAATGTAGCAGTAATTGCTTAGTATCAAGATCCTCCTGCAGCTGATGGTAGTCCTGGATATTAATATTAGACGCATGCATCAATGCATGATCACCTCCTAAAGGAGCTCCTGTAGGGTTTTCAGTCATCACAACATGATGATTAATGGCGGTAGTCATAGGTAATTTGTTTCCTGCATGGGTCTGACTGCAAGCAGAGGGTGGGGATTTCAAACTAGTAACTATTCCATCTCCATGGTTATTATAGAAGCTGTTGTTGTTGTTGTTGTTGTGATCATTACCATCACCACCATTAGCAGTTGCAGTGCTCAACTCTGGGAAGCTGGCATAGAAAGAGCCAATCTGTATTGCACCCTCTGCACCTTGAACAGAATCAATCACAAGTTGAAGCTTCTTCAAAGAGTGGCCCACCTTCTTTATTTTTCTTGAAGGCCATCTTGTAATCCCATGCTGTCTGCATATCCTTTTCAGAGTTGTAGGACACACTGTATCACAAAATATTATTTAATTACTTCGGATTGTGATTGAGATCGAGTTGTTGGATAATAATATCCATCACATAGTTTTATTTCATTAATTAATTAATTAAAATTAAAACTGAAATTGAAATTTACAAGTCACTTACCACCGATGCTCTTTGCGGCATCCTTTAGGCTTCCGGCAAAGTATTGTCTTAGAACCGGCAAGCTTATAGTCTTCTCCGCCTTGGTTCTTCGCTTGTCCCCGGACTTTCTCCCACTCGAAGAAGAAGATGACCGGCGACCACAGGCACCGGGGGATTCTTCTCCAGCTTCTACACTTACAACACTTGCCCTTGAATTACTGCTTTGATCATGCTGCTGCTGCAGTACTTGGCCGAATTCTGAAAAGACATTGTCCTCCCTCTCCCTGTCCCAGTTGCAGGTTGTGACTTTGAATTCCTCTTTAGGTTCTTGAAGGTATTCCAATGACACGGAGACACCTTTCCCCTTGTTTTGAGCCTCCATCATATGTGCAATCCAAGAACACGATGATGAAGTGTCTTTCGTCGAACAACCTGAAACTGCATCAACTTGTGACAGTGGTTCAGAAGCAGAAGAAGGCATGTAACTATTTGTTGTTGTTGGGAAGGTGAATTGATCATGATCATGATCATGGTCAGCTGAATTATTATCATTCATATTATTATCATCCATGACGACATGCAAATGCAAGCTCCTACAAGCTTGTTGAACAACAAGGGATAATGAGTTGAGCATTTGTTTCTGCTGTTCGGTGTCACGACAATCTTTAGGAAGGAAGAACTCCAAAACAAAATCAGCAGCAGATCCAGTGTAGACACTCCTCAATGGAATGGCAACCGCAGCGTGTAAGCCAAACATGTTGGCATGGTGAGCAAGTGGATATTCAGATTTACTGAAGGCAGTAATATCAATTGCAAAACATGGTTTGGTTGTTGTGAATGCTGTTCCTACTATTCCTTGTCCATTAAAAAGGTGATACTCACTGCACGCTTCTTGGAATCCCAATACATCCATGTCACCAACATAACAAGCTGAATCAACCGTTGATATGCAACTCATCATACTCATCTGATCCGTTGGAACACCACAACTTCCCTTTCCTCCTGATCTAAACATTCCTCCTCCTTGTTGTTGTAGGCAAGGAGCCCATGTTAGTGCTAATGGTAAATTGTGTGTCTTACACACCGATGCCAACACTTCCATGATCTCGTTCACCGCTGCTTCATATAACTCTTCAAATACCTAATTATTCATTATCATATGTAAATTAATTCATTAATAATGTATACAATAAAATCATATCATCCTTTTTAGAAAGAATTATATATTTGATCTAATTAAATCCAGTACTATGATTTGATGAGTGATGATTGTGTGCTTACCTTTACTGCTTGTGGGATATTCATGTTGTGACTACTTCTAAAATCAACAGCCTGCATCAACAAAGATGGATCCATCAATCTCATGCTTGAATTCATATAAGATCGAGAAGGAGATAGGTTTTTGAATTTGTTTCTAACATACCTCAAGAGCATTAGAGAGATGATCAAGTTGTGGACGGTAATTGATAAGGGTTTGATTGGAGATAACAAACTCGATAACACCAAGGCATGTCCCGCTTCCTCTTTCAAACACTGGAAGTGCTAGAAGAGATCCATACTGCTGCTGCTGTTGTTGCTGCTGATGCCGCGGATAGTCGTGGCTTCTAAAGAAACGAACATGAACGTTCATGTTTGGATTCACAGAAACAGGTGCAGATGATGACTCCTGCTGGAGGTAGTGGTTGTGAGTGTGAATTAGGGCTGATCTCCTCCTCATAGGTACCCATATCTGAATAAGGACGTTGTTGGATGAGTTCTTTGTGTACTCTTTTAAGTAACCAACAGCAACCACTAATCTTTCTTTGACTGATGTTGTTGGACCTGGATTTGCCCTAGGCCCAATCCACCATCTCTTCCCAACAACAAAACCACTTTCCTGATCATCATGATTTGCTGCTGGAGCAGTGCATTCCATTTGATGATGATGATGATGATGATGATGATTAAAGTGATCTCCCTCTCCCATTCCCATTCCCATAGGAATATTATTATTATTGGACATGTATTGTGATTGTGCCGTAGTTTGCTGCATGCTCATCAAACTGTTCTCACTGGCTTCAATCCAGCAACCTTCTCCCAACAGCTCCTCAATTATATCTGCTTGATCTCCTCCTCCCACCATCGTTCCAAACACACCACCGTCCGCCACTAACCCACCACCATATTCCATCCTTATAAATTCTTTCTCAGATCCTATATTTAATAATATACAAAAACATACACGTGAGTCAAGTTTAATTAAGAATCACTGTTATTAAGATCAGAAGATACATATAAGTAGATATATATATATATATTAGAGAAAGGGAGATAGGTGATGAGGAGGAATCAAGAAGAGTCAATTATTATCAAGTAGTTGAAAACACGTACAATAAAGTACGTTAAGAAATGAATCAAGGAAATAAATTAGGTATGTGATGTGTGTGTGTGGCTGCAGGCAGGCAAGAGAGAAATTAACCTTGTTGTGGTGAGTGAATGATTAAGAAGAAGAGTAGTAGTGTTGTGTTGTGTTGTGCAGGCAGAGCCTTTGCTTAATTGATATATTTAGATTAGATGAACATATGTGATCAACAGGTCTCCTATTTAATGACCAAAAACGCAATTTCAATTTCTTTATATTTTAGTTGGACCCACTAGTAAGCTAAAGCAGCGACTGGCCTATATCTATATTTTATATCTCTATATTCTCTTTCACAATTAGCAGCGCTGTAAATTAATTTTTTTATTTTTTTATTTTATTTTATTATACTCCCTTCTATATGTGCTTTTGCTGCTTCTTGTATAACATACATAACATACACTCGTGCTGAGAGCAACACATGCATAGAAACATTAACATATATACTATCAACATGTACTAGTGCTATATGAACTCAATCAACGAGAGACAGAAAGAGACAAGGATAGGTATATTATTCTTGCCGTTGAATTCAATTAATAGTTGGCAGGGTACAAAATCATACTAGTAACTTTGGGATCTCTGTCTCCCTAACTACCTATTACTTCCTTTCATTTTTTTTAATATAATATCAAATTGACTATATTATGAAATTAAAAAAAGTTTGTAAAATTAAATTTGTTGATAATTTATATTAGTTTTTTAAATTTATCATCTAATAGAGTGAATTAGTTTATGTTCTCATCATAGTGTTTCTTGTTAATTACAATAGATGTAAAATAGTTAGATGTAGATATTGATTAAAAAAGTAATTGTGTTCAAAATTAAAAACAAATCATATGGAAAATGACTTTTTTGAATAAGTAATCAAATAAACAAAGAAGCTCTTTTGAATTTAATTATGATGTTTATCAATCGACAAATAAGGTTTTTTTCTTTTTTTTTTGGTGGTGTACGGGGTTCGTACCCCGGACCTTGGATATATTATGCATTGTTCTTATTAACTGGATAAGCTCACGAGGACAAAAAAATAAGGTTTTTAATACCTGTGAAGACACAACCGTGGCTAGAGATGGAAGAAGGTTAAATCAAATCAACATAGTCCTATGTCTTAGCCTACTTCAAGCGCAAGCCAAACCTTGTTTTGTTTTAAATAGACAAGACTCAAACTTTATAAAAAAAAACTCTATTTAGTTAAGAACAAATATCAGATTTCAGACCACAAAAAATTCTTTTAAAACTATTAGACCGACTATGAATAATTTATTTTTTACAATTATTCTTATTATATTATACATTATACCCTGTTAAACATTTTCAACTTATTTAATGAAAATATTTTCATTAATTTAAGCATATTAGGTCACAATAATTTTTTGGCATATTTGAATATGGAAAAAACTTAGGTACAATTCCTTAGGTGCTTTTCGTATGGTTTTTAATTAAATTCACCCTGATTGTATCTAAGTTTTGTCCTTTGAATATATTATTATTAAATAAAATTGAAATAGTTTGTTATACAAAGTCGTACTTTTTGAATACCATGCTAAATATCAAAATATAACTTTATTTCATTAACTTATTAGCTCGTTGGTCCATTTAAATATGTGTCGGATTAATTATTTAAAAACAATAATGTTAAATAAGCATTTAAATTAACCAAAATAAATAAATAAACACTTACGTTGGGATACATACCATAATAAGTTTTCAAAAAGGACTTTCACCATTTTTTTTTAAAAGGACAAGCTCTAAAACATGCCCATGACAACCAACATGTCATACTTGGACCTTGTATATTTTTTTTATCAAACCAAGTATACACCTTGTAAAACATTGTTCAGTCTAACCTATTTTTATCTATAATCATGGTAAGAGAAGTGTTAGCAACATTCTCTTTTGAGAGTTAAGATCCACTCCATGTCATTTAGAAAGAGATACACACATGAAAAAGTTGTGGGTCCTACCATTGAGTGGATACCACTATCATTAATTATTTTTTTTACTTTTTATGTGTCTTTATCTCTTCAAATGAAACAAATGAAGAAAAACATAAATGAAAAGGATCTTAACTTCCCTTTTGAACATTCCCTCTCTTATTGATTTAAATCATTGTGAGTCTACACTTTGAAAATAGAACATATACAAAGTGGTGAGACATACATTGATTTCATCCAATGAAAGAGTGAGTGACAAAGAGAGTGTTAAAAAATAATTGTTCTTAGCATTCCTCTCGTGGTAAGAGAGGTGCTAGTAACATTCTCTTTTGAACACTCCATCTGATGTTATATTGTAAAGAAAAACATTGTTATGAGTTTATTGTGATTACTTGCAAAGTACATAGAGCAATACAAACCCGAACTCCTTAATTAAGGTTGTTCTAAAACTTGTTTAGCATGGGTTTGATTTTGTTCCCCTTTCATATATTTTCTTTTCTAATTTTCTACATTCCCTTTTTTAAATCATAAGTTTTAATTTTATTTATTTTTTAAAATAAGTTTTACTTCCTTAAAAAAAAGTAATATTGATACATCTACATGATATAGAAATTAATATTGGTATGTAAAGTCTCACCCCTTTTATAGTATAATAATCTATACATAATATATTTCATTCATAAAAAATGATAATCTATGCATAACCGGCTATACAATATGAATATAGTGGGAGATCATTATACTATATAGTATATTTGATGAAGGTTATCTACAGCAGAATATTGGCACACGTTATTAATGGCCAAACAAAAAGAATATGGAAAGAGAAAGTGAAAGATAAGTGGTGAGGGAGTTGGAAGTAGGAACTCTTGCGGGCCATCTCTCTGCTCGCCACATGGCGATTCTACAAATTTTCTGTTTCTTATTTTTATTTTTTTAGACAAATTGTGTATCTTTTTTCTTTTTGCTGGCACACATATTTTTTTTAGCTTAATAAGGCAATCTCCAAGGTTTGCTTACTGAGGCACGATATCGGCGATATTTTTTATATGAAAAGTTTTTTTTTATGTGAGTTGCGTTTTGAAAGTTAAAGGTATTAAGAAAATGCTTAAAAGCATAAAGAGTATTATAAAAGTTTAATTTGGATACACGGTATAAAAAACAAATCAAAACCATTCATATATTATCTCTTAAATTATATATGTCATTTTAATAATTTCAAATAAATTAAAATAAATATAATTGATTTTTATTAACGTGATAAGAAAGAGAAATTAAAAGAGTTAGAAAAAAAACAAATGTTTTTTAATTTGATGTATAATTTGCGACGGAAATAATATATTAATTTAAAATCTTTTATATTTATGCATTTTAATACTTCAGTCTAGCAATACATGTGGATGGGATGGATGACGGAAATAAGCTTGATTTGTGGATTAGGAATTCAGATATTTTTTTTTCTTATAAAAGAAAAAAACTGATAATATATTCTAACATACAAGTTGAGGCCGTGAAAATTGAAAAAAGATTCTTCTGAGTTTCATTGGTGAGTTGATTGACAAAAGGCATCTCCACGAAAATAAATGACAACTACTTTAGTTTTAATCCTTGCTTGCTTGAGGATCATAATTATTTAATCAATCTAGCTAACTAGCTAAATGGACCCATTTTGAAAACGAAAGAAAATTGTTTTATCGCCGTGGTTTCTTCGTGTAAGATTCTTTGACAACTCACACAAGTTACTGTTGTTGGTTGGTAAAAAAATATTCGAGACCACCGTTAGTGTAAGTTTAGGAAAGTTCACAACAGTCCCCGAACAGGAAATAGAATAAAAACATTTATAAGTTAATTTTTACTTTTTAGATTTATTAAATGAATGGTGTATATAATCTTAAGATTGGAGGAAGTATAACTTGAGATAGAAAAAAGAACAAGAGAACAATATGAAAGATATGATTAGTTAGTAATTAGTAATTTGATAGAAACGGATGTTATGAATATTTTGCTTAAAAAATGTTAGGAATATTATTGTTAATTGTGTAATTAGTCCTTACTTTTTCTCCAACAACAAATGGATATTTGATAGAAAATTCTCTCCAACACTCTAGATGTATTAAAATGAAAATAAAAGAGAATACAAAATATAAGGGATGTAAATCTAACTAGTCAAATCACATAATCAGCGAAAATAGACAAAGATCCAAATACAAAAGTGGTTTAATAGGGATTGAAGAAAACATGCATATACGATAGGTATTACCTACAAATAACCATGTACGGACGCGAGACCATATAGCAAAAATAAAAGTTTTGTGTTAGTCTTCACATCTCAAGAACAACAAATGAATCGACCACCAATGCGAATCAAATCACGTACCAACAACCCCCTGTGAAAAATAATAGTAAGCATAAACAACATTTTCAACCTAAACAAACTCAAACAAAAATGAAACATAAATGAGAAATCTGAACCACAACACCCAAAACGACGCGCGGCTAGGTGTTTGAAGAAAACCAACACTAGTCAAGAACCCAGATTTAGGGATGGACAATCAACAAAACTGAGCACCACATGCCATAAAGTTAATTGTTGGAGCATTATTAAGGATAACTTCATGGGGTTCGTAAGAGAATTCCCGAGAAGCGCAGTGCTACATAAAGCGGTTATGGCATCCACCTAAAGGATGCCATTTTTCTACTTGTCTTTCTACATTTCGCCCAAAAAAATACAACAGAGTGACTCAAATCCAACGGAGATTTCTTTGGGGTGAGGGACTATAAGCAAATAAAATTAATTGGGTCACTTGGATAAGGTGCACTCACAAAAGGAAGAATGAGGTCTCAAAGTCAAAAAATTGTGCTTATTCAATTTATCATTATTTATCAAGTGGAAATGGAGATGCATTTAAAAAAAAATGATACAATTTAATCCATGTTGCTTAAGTATAGGTACGATCCATTTTCAGAAAAATTGCTTCATTTGAATAATACACATTTGAGAAGGTTAGACTCCTTATTGTTGCACGATTTAAGTTCAATCAAAAAGGCATGTAAAGTGGAAACAAATAGGTTTACAAATTTAGAGGGAGCACTTCAGTGCCTTTAGGGCGGGAAAGGCATGTGCCTTTCGCCCAATAAGGAAGTGCCACATGGCACTCCTTATTAAAACAATAAAAAACAGATTAAATTAAGAAAACGTAAAAGCAAACACAAACGAACACACACAACCATCCACCTCTTTCTGCCTTGCCTCTTCAACCCAAAACCCACCACTACCAGTTTTCTACACCGCCCATTGCCATAACCTTCAACTTAGCAGATAACATCGATGGCGATTTCGAAAAAGGCATGTGAACGCAAAATAGAAACTGAACCCAATCTCTGCAACTTCGCTTCAACCGCCGCCGCCACATCGTCAAAAATTATTCTGTCCCAAGTCGCCGGCAAGAAGACTGAAAAAATTTCCCGTGGGAAGGAACCTAAGTCTCCCAAATAAGGCATAGATCTGGTTATGTGTATGAGATTAAGTCAGATTATTGTTATGTGTATATTCCAAAGAAGCTTGATTAAGTCTTTGTTATGTAATTTGAATCTCATTATATATGAGATTAAGTTTTATCCATCAATGAAAACAATTTTGATTGGTTGATTTTGACTTGTCTATCTTGTGATCTATTAATTTTGATCTCAATGTGTGTTCACGGAGTTGTGTTTATGTTTTTTTAGTTTAATAGTAATAATCTGGCTTTTTCTGTTTTTTTTTAATTGTTTTAATAAGGAGTGTCACGTGGCACTTCCTTACTGGGCGAAAGGCACATGCCTTTCCAGCCCTAAATTGCGAAAGCACTTTACTCCAGAGAGATTTATGGTTAGGGGGCCAACCTTTGATATACCAATGCCCTATTCTCTTTAATTTGGTAGTGAATAGAGATATCACAATAGCGCAGAAAATTGTGCATTATACGGGGATGCAAAATTGGAATTGGAGGTGGCATTGAATTTTGTCTCACGATGAGGATGCACCGGTGGTTGTGTAAACTAATGTTTTGTATGATGACACGATCATGTGGGGCTTCCAGATGAACACGAGTGATTTGCAGTAAAAAATTCTGTAAAATATTAAATAAAATACTTTAAATGAAGGGTAAAATAGTAAATAAAATACGCAAATTTGGACTGAACTTTTTCGTTTTCAATTTTACTCTTCATTTTAAGTATTTTATTTAGGCTAAAGTACATTTTTCCCTCCCTAAGTTTCAAAATGTTGCAATTTTGTTCTTCTATTTAAAAAATGAAAATTTTGCCCTCTATCTTTAGGAAAAATGCTCTTTTGACTCTCAAACTTTATGAAAATATGCTCTTTTGACCCTCTATTTTTAATAAATAAGCTCTTTTGACCCTTTATCTTTACAAAGAGTTGCAATTTTGGGCCCCTATTTTGGAACATGTAGCGTCTTTTCAGCAGCTTTGCAACGTTTTGTGAAATTAAGGGGTAAAATTTCAATTTTTTTTCATAGGGAACAATAATCGCAACTTTTCAAAACATAGGGGGAAAATGCACTTTAGCCTTTTATTTACTATGTTATCTTTTTTTATAATATTACTCAAATTATTAATATAAAAATAGTTAAATCTCATTAAAATAGACACTACTCACCACAATAGAGACAATATTATGTGCTATAAAAAAAATTTATTTTAATTTTATTCTTCAAAAATATTTAATTAATATATCTCTCTACATACAATTAAGCGAAAATGTAGAGAAACGGATAGGCGGGCACGTAAGTGTCCCTCTATCCTCTAATAGTAATATATACTTATATACCGTATATAATTGGAATACATGATTTTGGGCTGAATTTTTCATTTTCAGTTATATTCTCAAACAAATTTGATTATAAGAATGTTGTTTTGTCAGTGTTTTTAAAAAAAGATTAGAATTTATATTATATTTGTTGATATCATTGAAAAAGATAAGTATAGTTTGTTATAATATAAAAATACATAATATCTATTATCTATATTTAAATTTTAATCAAAATTAAAATAATTTTAATCCAAATTTCATGAAAAATATTGTTCATAATTTTGACACATTAACGCAATAAAAAGAGCGGACAGTCGAATACATAGAGTACTCTAATAATAATAATAATACTAATTATTTTTGTTAACATTTTTTTTTCTTCATATGTACCAGAGATTGAAGTCGAGATAAAACGGTTAAGGAACTCAATCGTTTACCAGATATGGCACGTGTTGTTGATACATAATAGAGATATTAAATGCACTTTTCATTTGTCATAAAAAATTTCATTTTTGTTATAATAATTATATAAACATGATTATAGTTTTTACTATTTAGGTTGAAATATCTATCTAAATTGTCAACTTATAATAGTAAGTGATAATTACCTACTACCTAGATAAATGTCAAATTAGAATAGTAAAACAAATAATTTCACACTTGTATAGTGGTAAATTTAGTAGTATAAATAACACACTTTGGTTCATGCAAATACACACCATTTTGAGAAATCAAAATATATCATCATACTTCCTTCTGTCTTGATTTCCTTAGTTTGATAAATCCTAGTGTTATTTATTATTTAAAGTATTATAAATTAAAGTAGTATTTTATATCATCTTATTAGTTCACTAATATCATAAAATAAGTATTTAAATATCTAAAATCTTTAACAATTTTTCATTTTTTCAGCTTGCATGTATTTTCACCCCTGAATTTCATTCATGGATTTCCATTGTTAAAATAGACTCTTCGCTAATGGATATGTTCATGTGGCTTACAAGTTATAACTGAGTAATTCTTTATTCGACCAACACTATTTTTACCTTTAGTAAGGGTTAATTGCACCTTCAAGAATGCAACAATCATCACAAATTTTTATTATAAAGAAAAATAAAGATTGGAAAGAACCATTATCTGGATAATTTTGCTTGTCTTCATTCACTGGACTTTTAATATTAATTATAATTTATGTCCATTTTAACTAACATAATATATATACATTAGTTGTGTAAAACATTTTTTTTTTTGACGAACAAATTAGTTGTGTAAAACATTGTACACTAACATCTAATAAGTTATAATTGTTTTTTTTTTTTTCTAAAAAAAAAGAAGTTATAATTGTTTTTTCTTAGCCCTCGGATTTATAATTGTGTGAAACCAATAGTAAATCGGTGGTCAAGTAAAGTTGGCCAAACAATTATTCCAACTAAAAATTGAATTCGGACTTTTTCAAACAAATTGAACTCAAGTTCTTAAGAATGAGTCGTCATTAACTGAAGTTCATCGACCACTAAGTATAATCACTTTGTTATGATCAGTTATTATTATTTAATAATATTACGTATTATTTGATCAAAGATTTACACATATCTATATACTGAGGTCAAATTGAATATATGCATAAAGTTATCTTACACAAAAAATACATAAATTTAAATTCATTTTAAATTGTTCCTGTGATAGAGAAGTTTCAATTATAAAATTGAAGTACTCCCTCCGCTCTCAAATATAAGAAAAAAATTCCTTTTTTAGATTCATTGAATAATTAATGTATCTGCTTTACAATGTAGACCAGATACATTAACTACTCAATGAACCTAAAAAAGGAATCTTTTCTTATATTTGAGACCGGAGGGAGTATATAAGAGTGATTATAAATTGACACCCCTTTTTTACCATCCTTATACCTCGATGTAGCACTAGGGGGAGAGAGTGAGAGGCAAAGTTGGTGAGTGAGTGAGGGTCACGTCTCCACGTGTCACTTTTATGTATGGAGGTTAAAGGAATGTATGCTATATGAGGTGGTCAACTTATCATTGCTCTAAATATAAAGATAGTTTTGTGAGTGTGTATATATATATATTTTTTTTAAGTGCTCAAGTGTGAAAGTGATACACCTTTTTTTTGGTAGAAAAAAGTCATACAACTTGAATACACAAGACAAGAATATGGCAGCATATGTTTTTTCTATTTAGTTCAAAAGAAATACTTAAAAAAAAAAAGTCATATTTACTATCCTTATACCTTTTTTTTTGGTAGAAAAAAGTCATACAACTTGAATACACAAGACAAACTATAATTACATATATAATTAAAAATGTAAATGCAGCATATGTTTTTTTCTTTTTAGTTCAAAAGAAATATTTACTAGAAAAGCATTATATTTTTCTTCATACTCAATTTTTTAAAATAGATTCAGCTGGCCGTTTTCTCATCTTCACTTGTCGTTCTCTATTGTTTGTTTCATACACTTAATTGTCCCTGCCGAATGCACAGCTTTCTTTCAAAGTCTCAAACAAGCATAATTTATTTTAATCATAGAACATCCCTTTCTTTTTCTTTTTTGATTGTCCACTTGTTTTGATCTAGTCTAAGATAATCACTATTCAAAAGTTTAGAATTAGTGACTAAAATCATAGCAAAAAAATAATATATAACAAAGTTCTTTCATTACTAAGTTAGTGAAATATACAACTGAGATGGTAAAAGTTGCGACACGAATTCAAACCCGCAATTTGTCACTTCTTAGCATTTAATGTGTACGATTTTTCTTTAGACTCTTTTACAACCAAAAAAAGAAAACAGTGTTAACTTTTTGGTTCTTATGGGTCTTAGTAATACAGAGTTTGCCTGCGAGATAAATAAAGTCGGTCAATAATTATTTCACTCAGAAATTGAAGTCACGATTGTTATGTGGTGGAGCTCATAAATAAATAAATTTTGGTAAATTAATTAATTTGTGGCAAGATTGAGATGATGCATCATATCGTACTTTTTTTTTCAACATACTTATTCAACATACTATACTTATAAATGAAACCATAAAGAGCTATTACAACACCAAAAACATTCACACCTTATATACAAATTCTCCAGCAACTCCATACCCAAAACTTCAATTATAGATAA
>Ga0315914_1001564_pt1 | contig 34405 bp, 17 predicted proteins | sample MpolenodulesMG_FD_203920 | JGI IMG/M metagenome (GOLD analysis project Ga0315914, IMG submission 203920) | Medicago polymorpha root nodule microbial communities from Los Angeles, California, United States - elongated nodules | ecosystem: Host-associated > Plants > Roots > Nodule | place: USA...
CACCTTCTTGTATGGATATTTTAGTCATTTTATTAAATATAAATCTTTCTTTCTTTGCACTTTCATTCATACCAAACAACTAAAAAATCATCCCACTTTCTACTCTCTTTCTATTCACTTTCTTTCCTCTAACAATCATTCCTTACACTTTCTTTCCTTAAACTTTCCCTTACTATCCAAACAAAGCCTTAACATTTATCTGAGACCGGGCCACACCAATGAGCTAAATTGAATATATAGTACTCTTTTAACTTATTTAGTGTCTTTTTTAAGGAACTTATTTAGTGTTTTTATATTTGTCTTTGAAATATCTCATATCAAGCCACAACCGGTGGAGATGATGTAGTATGAAGAGTAATTCAGGTGGAGGAGAGTTAGATAAAAAAAGGTAGACGAAAACCTAGAAAAATTATAAGAGAAACAATTATAAAAGATTTATAGGTTAACGAGTTTGATAGCATATTACAACGTAATTTGATTCATGCAGCCGATCTCACTTAGTGAGATAATGTTTGGTTATTATTGTTGTTGGTTGCTGTGTTATATTGGTCCCTTAATAAATTAATATTACATTTAAGTACCTTAACATTACTTGTGTTAGTCAAGTTGGTTTCATTTCATTAAATTTTAACTTCAATGTCTAAGGTGGACACACATTATAAATGGTACACAAAAGACCTCGTTAATTTGCTAAGTAGTAAATGTTTGATTTTTTTTTTTTGAAAATTCAATCATTAGATCATAAATGTCTTGGGGGTTTTAGCTAAGGGTTTTGTTTTTTGTGGTTTTTTCCTGGTCTTGTCATGTGGTTTGTTTATGTTTCAGTTGGAGTTTTTGTTTCCGAGTGCACTAATTCTTATGTTTCAGTTGGAGTTCTTGTCATGTGGTTTGTTTAACCACAAATAGGAAAATTGCTTAAGTGTCAAGCTCTAAGATCATTGTTGCCACATCACACTTTAAAACTATTTTTCTTTTGCCTAATTAAGCTTTTGTTCACTAACAAACATCATCTTTTTTCAAAATAACAATTAAAAATTATTGATCATATGTCACATAAACACACATTTGAAAATTGAAATTTTCCCTCTCATTTTGACACAAAGCGGGACATATATGGAGAAACTTAACAAGGCCCACCAAAAAAACTCACCCAATTTGCACAAAAAAAAAAACAGAGAAGCATTTGTTGAGTTAGATAATTATGGCAAATCACACTCTTTCCTCTTGATAAACAACAAAAGCACTGAACCTCTGTTTTCATCTACACATGTCTTTCTCACCTTTTCACTCTACATTCAAATTTCAAAATTCCCCAAATATTCTAATTCAAACTCTAATAATCAGAACCCATTTCTCCACCACCTGTATTTTCAGTTTCATTTCTTCCTCATAGATTGGTCTCCAATTGTTTACAGCTGTAAGTATCAAGCTTTTATTTTCATTTGTTTTGTTCTTTTAGGTTATTGAATGAGAGATTAAAAAAAGGATATATAATCAGCCATGGGTGAGAATTGAGAATAATTTTATCTTTTGATTACTATTGTTATAGTGTTTGAAGGCGATGTAACAAGAAGAGTATGAAAACAACCTTAAATGAGTACGGGTGACTATAAGGCTTTATGTAGTCTTTGTGTTATTTGCCACATTTCTTAATCTACTCACACAAGTGTTTATTCATCTAAGTATATCTTCTAATGACTTGATCCGTTTTTTTGTTTTGTTTTGTAGTTGCATACGAAGACATGAAGTAGATTTTCAAGCTGTTAGTTATGATGATATTTTGCTAAGCTTTTTGCGAGCATAATGTGTAATATTTTGTAAATTATTTTGCATACTACTTTGAGGGATATGCATTATTTATGATTTGTAACTTTTAGAAGATAATCATGTTTTATACCATGTCGGTCTTATAATTAATATTGAATTAACAATTTCGTTTATTGTATTAAAATATAACGATATATTTTATGACATTGTTGGCGTCCCGTGCGTTGCACGGGTACTCCCACTAGTTGGCTCCATTTACAAACGACTTCTGATGGTGAAAATTTCACGATTTTATGTTGAATCTTGCTCCATACATGGAGACTTTTTCTATTGATCATTTGGTGACACCAAACACCATAGCAAAGTTCATTAAGACCAAAACTAGAAGTGAAGACATAACTATTTTCACTTGAGTGGAGATTTGTTGGGGTGTTGTAGTAAATTCAAACTTGGAAGTCTTCAACGGACCTGTGATGGGGCTGACAATGGAGACATAGTTGTGCGCAAAGCGACTGTAATAGCATATGAGAAACAAGTAAGTGTGTATGTCTATGACAAAATGAGGTATGAGCCACTTCATAATTGCTTGGAATTTATCTAAGTCAACCTCAACTGCCTCTGATATAATGTGATTGAGATAATTAACTTTTGAAAACATGAAATAACATTTAGATGGCTTGGCAAAAAGTTGATGATTCACTAATGTTTGCATGACCAATCGTATATGTGTCAAAAGTGAAGCCCCATCATTATTGTATAAAAGAGCATCATAAAATTATAACAACAAATTAACGTAAGAAGTCATAGAATACCTCGTTCATGGTGGTTTAGAACGTTGAAGGGGTGTTAGTGATCCGAAAAGGCATTGCAAGGAATATGAAATGCCCTTCAATTGCTTGAAATTGCATCTTGAAGGTATGTTCCGGTGCAAGAAGGATCTAGTCGTATCCTGAGCGTAGGTCCAGCTTAGACAAGAACTTGGATCCATATAACGCATCTAATAAATCATCGACATTTAGAATCGAAAACCGATCCTTAATTGTAATTTCATTGAGATTCTAATGATAAACACAAAAAATCCAAGAGTCTTCTTTCTTGCAAACAAGAAGCACCATATAAGAGAAAAGGCTTGTGGTAGGTTTGTTGATGCCATTAATTAACATCTCTTTGATCATTTGTGATCATGACCTCTTTGTGAAATGTGGGTAGCGATAAAGTCTAATGTTGAGTGGTGTTTCCCCTTGAGATAAGTGGATGTGGTGATCCTAATTGCAATGAGGACGAATCCCCTAAGTGATGATGAAAACCAAGGGAAAACCCTAGAGGAAAATAGACATATCTAGAGGTAGTGAGTTGGTGTCAATGTGGTTCCATGGATTGAAGGCAGGTCTTGGGATACATTTTTGTTACAAAGACAGAATATATAGTGTCCACCGAATCACAAAAAAGAACCAACATAATTGTGAAAAAGAAGAATGGGTGTGTTTGTTGTAGTGACACTCGATAGTGTCTTTGATCGCTTTAAAAGACATCAATGTCGTTGATTCCAAATCATCCACGAAGAGAATCATCAATTGCTTTGCATGACAACGATGACACGTGATAAATTTGTCATCTTAGTTAAAACAAAGATCATTTGCACCTGATTTTTGAATTTCAACGGTGGTGAGTTTTTAAATGGGAATGGGGGTGATGGTGTGAAGCCAAGAACAAAGGGTGTGTGGGTGGGATAAAAGGGTAAGACTAATATTTTTGGGAAATTAGGATTTCGGGTCAATAAATTATGCCTCGACAAGTTTTTCCATTGTGATAGTGTCGTGAAGTGTACGAGGACGCAACACCTTACGATGAAACAATTTCAAGTCTTCATGTTCAAACTAAAACAATTACCTATTAGACGATATATTTTCCTTTATGTCATGGCTCCAAGAAACTAGACGCCTCACCTAATATCTCTATTTTTATCTTACTTTAAAATAATTTATTTCATTCAAAACAAAGGCTAATTTGTTTACTAATATATTTGCGTCATTTAAGTTCAAACCCTTCCCTTTCTACTGATGTAGTTCCATGAAACCCACAAAATAACTTTAGAGTGGTGATCACCATTAGAGTTGTTCTAACACTATTATATTTTGGATGTAAACAAAAAATTTGTTAAAAATAACATGATTTACCATAAGTGCAAAACATAGATTTTTATCATAATACACTCGATGCTTATTTTTCTTATGCTCTAGAAAATTACATCACACAAATACAACAAAGTGGGAAATCTAAAATACCATTGGCAAGTGATACACTTAAAACCACACGTTTTTGTTGTTATTTGTTTATCCATGAATCATTCTGAGAATATCCTGCAATGTTTAAGGGCTTGGTTTTAATGAATTTCCAATATCAATCACGAATCGATATTTGACATCTCCTTTAGCAAGACGCTCCATTGCTGTGTTGACATAATCAATAGGAACAACCTCAATCTCAGGCGTTACATTGTGTTCTGCCGCAAAATCAATCATTTCTTGAGTCTCCTTTATCCCTCCAATTAAACTTCCTGATATTGACTTTCTCCCTATCAATAATGTGAAATTAATACAAGTGAGCATTAAAGTTCTGCATAATTAGCATTTTGTGCTAAAATTTTGGGAGTGTATATATGCAAGCATTTTTCATATGCTTACCTCCAAGTAAAGAAAATAAAGGAAGCTCTAGAGGCTTTGCTATTGCACCAACCATTACAAGCTTTCCATTAGATTTCAATAAACCAATCAGTGGTAAAACAGGATGACTCGCCGAAACTGTGTCAATAATACCATTCAAAGTACTCATTGCAGCCTATAAAATGTTGTACAATATTAGTTTCTTGATTAACATTATCAGTTTCTGAAATAACGAAAATTCAGAAATTAATCAAATGAAATGTACCTGCATCTGATCCGGATCGCGGCTTACTAGAAACGAGTCTGCTCCTAAGTGTTCTATTGCTTCCTTTTCCTTTTTAGGCGATGTACTAATTACGGTTACTTTAGCACCAAAAGCTTTGGCAAATTTCACAGCCATATGACCTAGTCCACCAAGACCAACAACACCTATATTCATACCAGGCTTGTCGAGTCCAAAATGTCGAAGAGGACTATACACTGTGACTCCAGCACAAAGAAGAGGACCGGCACCATCAAGAGGTAAGCTATCAGGAATGCGAATCACAAAGTGCTCGTCTGCAACCATTGAGTCGGAGAAACCTCCATAGGTGATGGTGCCATCACGATACTTACCATTGAATGTTTGAGTATATTTGGGGCAGTAATTCTCAATATCGTCAGCACAATTTTCGCATGAACGACATGAATCAACCATGTATCCCACACCTACTTTGTCTCCAACTTTAAACTTCTCTACTTTGCTTCCAACCTCAGTTACTATACCAGCAAGTTCATGCCTGCATTTATTAAAAAGATTATAAACAAATTGAACAATTATTTTCTACTCATTTCTTTTGATTGATTCACTCAACTAGTTATCAAAGTAAGTATAAAATGATTGATAAAGTAAAGTTATAACTAAAAAAATATGTAAGTGTGAAAGCGACAAATAAATAAAAATATTTGTTTCACTTAAAACGTGACAGTTAAAAAGAAACGGCGGAATCAACTATAATAGAAGTTAAAGGAGTTGAAAACATACCCGGGGACTAATGGATAGGTTGTTTTGCCCCATTCATTCTTCATAATGTGAAGGTCAGAGTGACATATCCCACAGTATAACACCTTGAATGCTACATCTTTCTCACCAGTTTCCCTGAAGTTTTGATGCACCATAATTAGTAGCCAAGAACATAGATGTAAACATCAAATCTTAATCCAATTAAATAATGTATTTATAGAAATAATGTATATATTATTTTTTGGCACTTTTATTATTTACAAACAAAAAATAAACGAACACAATTGTTGACTTCAAGAGTTTATTATTTTCTTGTTACCAAATAAAAATAACACAAATTTTAGAAAATAAAAATAAAAATGTTTTAAATGTAAATTGATTATAACTTTCTTTGAAATTAAAAGGGAAAACAATGATGCAGAAAGAAAAAATAATGAGTTAGAAAAATGTATTAAATTAGTGAAGAGGTGATAAGTGAAGTGAACCTTCTAAAGAAATGGAAAGGGGATAGAACACCAGAAGGGTCTCTAGCTGCCCATCCAAAGGCCTTCTTAGGAAACACTACTACTTTAGAAGCATCTATTGCCATTTCAAACTATGTTATAATAATAATTCAATGATCTGCTCAAAGTTATATGTATTTATTTAATAAGAAAAGAGTATATATAAATCATAAGGTTATGATTATTGTTACAAAGATGTGGGAGAACTAGACTTTATGAAGATATTTGCAAGGTTGTGAGGGTTGCATTGTGTCCACACACATGTGTATGAAGATAATATTTTGATGTTGTGTATAGCTTGTTGCCGAAATACTATTGGTGAAGTCGTTGTTTACTTTATCTTTTTTGATCACGTGCAATGATGCAACGTTTATTTTGTTCCTTTCTTCTTTTTAAAAAAAATCGATCTAAGTGACATGATATCTATCCACATGGTCCACATGGTCCTTTTCTTTGTTTGATAATGTTTTTCAATGATTCCTTCTTGGGTATATAATAACTTATTTACCAACTTTTTATTATTGTATACATGTGATATAATAATGTTTTCCTCTAAAATCACATTGTTTTATATAGCTAGAGAGACACGTGATAATAATTTTAAAGGGACCAAACATACAAGATATATATTTTTATAGGGAACCTTCGACGAGTGAATGTAGAGGGCAGTAATTCTCAAAAGGTTATTAGCACAATTTTGGCTTGATTTGCTCCTCTCATATTTAAAGTATCCAGAATCTCACACTTGAGGAATCAATTCTAAGACTAAGAAAAAAAATGACTGACTCTATTGCATAAAAGAGAATATCGTGGTGGGGGACACGGCCATCTTTTCCTTGTTTTTTTTAAGGCATAGATAAATTATTGAATAAGAAAAGAAATAATAGCACAAGTTGTGCTTCACTCTAGCTAGAAAGAAACAATATCACCCCTCAATCTCAATCAGAGCACACCAAGCTAAATCCATGAAATGATGAAAGTTTAATATCCAACCTGGCAATCACCTAGAACCCACATCTCATCTATGGACCAGGTATCTACCATATGATAATGACACCATATAAGAAAACAGAAGTACCATTTTTTTTCTATCTTTTGCATAGGATTGGGAATTTGGGGAAAGTCTAGCTAATTTTGTAATAACTGACGAGAGTTATTGAGTGTTTTTTAAGAGGAGATGAACTCTAGTGTTTGAATATTTAGTAGTTACACTAAAAATATAAATAGGTGACGAGAGTTATGTGGAACTCACTTAAACACGATTGTCATCGTATCATATCATATCATATTTATTCTAAAAGCTTATTAGGTTAAGTAAATGCTTAACCCTAATAGCTTTGGTGATTTCCCTCCCAAGCATGTAACGTAGGTGTATTAAACAAGCTACAATACCTCATTAATGTTGATTTCAAATTTTAAAATTTGAATTTCCCTCCCAAATGTACATGTCATCACTTAAATGTCTTTTGTGTTGCCAACTATTTAACTTAATGCATCATGTTTAAACTTCCTATGCATACCTAATTAATGTTAGTTAAAATCTTCTCCATTTATGTCTTTATCCATTTCTTCCATTTGAAAATATAAAGACACATAAAATCTTAAAAAAAGTATAATATAATTAATGATGGTGGAACACACTTAGTAGTAGGACCCACCATATCTTTTTGGAGTCTATCTCTCTCCAAATTGCAAACTTCATTTACTTTGCAAAATGGGGAGGATCTTAACCCAATGGCTCTCTCTATATATAGAGACCACATGCATGTAAGTTTGCCATTAGTTATGACTTTTGTGTGTTGAGTTCTGGTTGTTTTGTCTACTTTCACTTTTTTTATTTATCTTGCTAAATTTGAAGGTTATACTATTTGGTAATTTAACCTTTGACAATTTTTATTTTTGAAAGAAGTTTTGACAATTGGGTCGCCTCTGAACTTTTCCTGAAGTGAATGCTAATGAATTGATTGAAATTAAGCGTTTTTATTGTTTCATTACATTACTATTCTTCATTCTTTCTTTGCATTTTTTCGTGATGTCACGGGTTCCTCTATCATCTTGACATGCTTATTATACTGAAAATTGTTTTTCTTTTTATATTTGTTATGCATAGGTTTGCCATTTATTGGTGGTTAAAGATGGAGGAATACATTTTATCTATCTGAACTCTTGAATAATTTTACCCGCACAATGTCTAAATGCCTAAATTTTCTCTGTTCAGATTAAATAAGTTTGTCTGGTTAAACAACTTTTTGGATTAATTAAATCATGATACTTTCAAATAACTTGGATTAGTTTTAAGCATAGGTTATTGGATTAGTTAAGCTTAAACTATGATACTCAATCATTTATCGTCACTTTCTATAGTTTACTATCACAATCATTTCAAATATTTTCTTTATGTTTTATGACTGAATGAGTTGTTAGCAATCATTGCAACCTCATTTACATTATTATTTGTCCTTTGATCCAATTTTTCCCCTTTTCTAGAGAACTTTTTCCTGTTTCATTTTGTGTTTTCTTTAACATCGTTAATTAATAATATTTTAGGTTGCAAATATGTTATTATTGGGATGTGGTATGTGCTTTATGAGGTTAGTGTGTGATGATATGTTTCTTAGGCATTGTTGTCTGATGCATATTGCTTTGTGGCATTTGGAGAGGGAAGTTGGTTTTTCAATTATAACTAAACAGTTTACTTGCTAACAGTACGGGAAATCCTCAATTGTGAATAGACTTTCTTGCGTGTACATCTTGAGGTTTCATTGCAACCTTTGATGATAGTGCAAAGTTGCTTAAAGACAATTACATATTAAACTTCCCTTAGGTTGTAACAACTTTTGGAGTACTTTCTTAGGTGTATGCTTCAATTTTTGGAGTACTTTCTTAGGTCATTGATTGTCATTGGAAAAAGAATTTCTTAAACAGGTATTTAGTAAAATATGGTGTAGTTATTTATAGTGGGATCCTTTTTTAAAATCAATACAATAATATATTTTATGTCAATACATGGTGGGGTGCAATAGAGCCCTCTCAAAAATGTTTATGTGAGCTTAGCTCAGTTGCTAAGGATAATGCAGAATATATACAAGGTTCGGGGATCGAAACTCAGACACCACCAAAAAAGAGCCCTATCAAAAGACAAATTTATTCTTACTCAATGATTATATCCTTGCATTTTCTTATGTTAGAGTGCATGAATTTTGGTCTGTATCAGAAAGTAACTTTCTCCTAGATCACGATCTAATAATATAAAGTGGAATAAAAACAAACCAATTTCAAAGTTCTTAGATACCTTAATTGTCTCTATATGAACTTATTTCAAGGGCACTTGATATTTTCTTCATGAAAAAAAGGACACTTGATAAGATATTACGGTTTCATAGCCTTATAAAATATGTTATAATCTTTTTTTTAGGTAAATGTTGTAATCTTTACTAAGACAATATATTGCATGATACATAAATTTTGGTACGATACCATGTGCGACCGAATCATTGCATGGGTATTTCATGATTTATGATTAAACATGTTAATATTATTACAATTGTATTGTACTATTTATTATTAAATCAACTTTTTTCTTTGGTATACTTTATTTGTGGATATTATAGTTAATAAAACCTGTGCGGAGCACGGGTCGATGGTCTAGTTATTATGAATGATTTAAGGGCATTGTTTAAAGCTAGGGTGTGCCCACTTGTATACCCTATAAATTTTTTAAAAAAATTACACCTAATATCCTATTTATTTTAAGTGAATCATCAAATTCGTCCTTTTGCAAGGACTAACCAAATTCGTCTCCCAATTTATCGAAATATCAAATTCGTTCATGAATTTAACAAACGTCCATCAAATTCATCCCTCCGTCCCATCTCTCCGTTAGTGATGCCGATGTGTTCTCCTACATGTTGTGTTGTGTTGTATATGTGTCATCCAGTCAGACGTCAGTCACGTGTACAACGACCAATTTGATGGAAATGCACCAAATTTCTGTTTTAACTTTTCACATTCAATTTTTTTCTATTTTTCCAATTTTACCCCTTTCTGGTTGGGCCGGTTCGATGGCTCTCTATGAATTAGCAATTTTTGATCCCTCTGACCCTGTTCTTGACCCAATGTGCTACCCATTTCTTCCATTCTCACATTTCACTCAGACACATCAAACAAGTCCCTAACTCTTCTCCTTTCCGCTAAAACCTTCACCATCTTCATCTCTCCAAAATCATCATCTTCAATGATCAACGCTGGAAAAGATTGTGTTTTGAAGGAAGATTTCGTCTTTTGTTAAGGTAACGTCTCATTCATCTTCTTTTTCTTTTTATCTTTGTTCGTTTTCTCCCATTTTTGTGACTTTTTTTTATCTTCGTTTTCATTTTTTATCCATTCATTCTCAACTTTAAACTTTATTTGATGCTTGCTTTGTTGTTTGTTTGTGAGTGTTGTGTTTTTGAGACCGTTTTTTAGATTATTCATTCTAGGGTTTTCAGTTTAGATCTTAAAAATTTGATGTTTTTATGGTTGGTTTCTAAAATTGATGAACATGAGATTAGTAATGAAGGAAATTACTAGTTGATTAAAACAGTTTTTAAAAAGGGTTTCTTTCGTATGGTAGCGAATTCTGATTTGCATTTTGACGTTGTTTTGTTTGTGATTATGACGAATGTTGCCAAATCATTTTAGATTTTGTTCCAAAATATTTTAGCAAAACTTGGGGAATAAGAAAACACTTTCTAATAATGATTGCGTTCAATTGATGACAGAACGTGACCTTTGGTGTAGTTGTCTATTATTCAATCAAAGATTTATATCTCTTGTAACAGAAGCAAAACTACGTAGTACAATTTCACATGAAACTTATTTTTTCTACTCCAGAAATGATATAACAACAATATAACAAAGATGCAAGTATGAAACCTCCTTGGAAAGTGATACACTGAATGCTATAAACTACTACATTTTATTATCATCACTTGACCATTGAATTATTCTCTGAAATATTTGAATATTCTGCCAAATTCAAGAGCTTGATTTTAATGTGTTTCCAATATCAATCACAAATCGATATTTCACGTCAGCTTTAAGAAGGCGCTCCATCGCTGTGTTGACATAATCAATAGGAATGATCTCAATATCAGGCTTTACATTGTGTTCTGCTGCAAAATCAATCATTTCTTGAGTCTCTTTGATCCCTCCAATTAAACTTCCAGCTACTATTTTTCTCCCTACCAATAATGTGAAATACTTGTGAGTTAAAGGTTCATAATTTAATTTAAACATTTAGAAGTGCATATTTAGCATCATATTGAAGTAAATATATTTTTCAAATGCTTATATACCTGCAAGTAAAGGAAAAACAGGAAGCTCTAGAGGCTTTTCAGGTGCACCAACCATTACAAGCTTTCCATGAGACTTGAGTAAACCAATCAAAGGTAATAGAGGATGATCCGCTGAAACTGTGTCGATAATACCATCCAAAGTACCAATTGCAGCCTACAAATTGTTCTACATTATTTAGTTCAGTGATTGTTAACTTCTAAATCGGCCACTGAATAATTTTGTCATCGATTTAGAGACCGATTTGAGAAATTTCACTAGTCAACTAGCCACTATTGTTAACAATTGATTTAATTTAGTGATCGATTTGACATTTTAGGTCTCTAAATAAGCAACTATATGACAATTTTGATAGTGAATTAAATGAATTATTGTACCTTCATCTGATTCGGATCATGGCTTATTAGAAATGAGTCAGCTCTTAAGTGTTCTATTGCTTCCTTTTCTTTGTTAGGCGATGTACTAATTACGGTCACATTAGCACCGAAAGCTTTGGCAAATTTCACAGCCATATGGCCAAGTCCACCAAGACCAACAACACCTATATTCATACCAGGCTTGTCGAGTTCAAAATGTCGAAGAGGACTATACACTGTTATACCAGCACAAAGGAGAGGAGCAGCTGCATCAAGAGGTAACTCATCTGGAATGTGAAACACAAAGTGTTCGTCGGAAACCATTGAGTCAGAGAAGCCTCCATGAGTGCTGGTTCCATCACTATATTTGGAACCATCAGTGAGTGTCAATTGGGGACAGTAATTCTCAAGATTATCAACACAATTTTGACATGAGTGACAAGAATCAACCAAGCATCCCACACCTACTCTGTCTCCAACTTTGAATTTGCTCACTTTGCTTCCCACTTCTGTAACTATGCCAACAATTTCATGTCTGTATATATTTCTTACACCAATTAGATTCAAATTGAATTTAGATCTTGATTTATATATTTGGTTTTTTCAAATGGAGCAATAGTAGATCGCTTACCCGGGAACTAGTGGATAGTTCGTAGTGCCCCATTCATTCTTCGCCTTATGAAGGTCCGAGTGACATATTCCACAATACAGCACTTTTAATGCTACGTCTTTCTCGCATGTTTTCCTGGAAATTTGACGTACTAAATTAGATTGAATTATGATCAAACTTCCTTCTTAGCATTCTATTTTATGATTGTTATAGATTTTTTTGGTAGATAGACTGTTATTGTTATTATTTACACACTAAAGAAGGACGTCTATTTTTTTTTCCCCTACTTTACATATTATATACTTTTTAATTTATTTCATTGATTTTAATTTTATAATATCTATATTATGTAGACTATCTAAATTTCAGTTTTAATATTCATAATTTATGTTTTTAAATTGAAATATGAATTTGAAAACATATTGTGTTTTTTGAGAATGAAAACATATTGCGTTGTTATGAATAAATTTGTATATAATAGAGAAATATTTGACTATAACTGATTGTTAGCTTTTAGTTCTCTTAAATTTTGCTGAAAATTTAAATTGAATAACACAATTAGGTTTTAAATGTAATTAAATTTGTAAAAAAAAAAAAGAAAGAAAAAAAGTGATCACTCTTGACAGTTATCGGTACATGCATGGCTATTGTTAACTTAGTTCTCTCTATATAATGATATCAAATACATAGGACATAAGATGATGCATATCCTCCACTTTTTGCATCCTATCATTTCATAATATATCGAGAGAGGGAAAAAATCAAGTAAATAATTAAATTCATGATGTTGTTTATAGCATTATAAGAAAAATAAAAATATAAATTAAAAAAGGTGAGCAAATAAAATGGTGCAACAAATAAAGAATACTACATAATATGTTTAGAAAGAAAAGGTGATCAATGAATGAATTGAACCTTCTGGAGAAATGGAAAGGGGAGAGAACACCAGAAGAGTCTCTAGCTGCCCAACCAAAGGCCTTGTTTGGATGCTCAAATTCAGTTTGTGTTGCCATTATTTTTAGTTCTTGTTCAACTTTCTTGCTAGGTGATAGAAATGATATGTTTTAATGTTATAGAAACAATACTATGATCGGTGAGGTTAATTAGAGTGAAGGGCTACTTATATATATGCTTATTGGTGGCTGGAATGACGTATTTGGTTACGTTCTTCATATCTTTAAATCGACGACATTTTTGACTTACCTTGCTCAACTATAAACTACCTTATCTTTTGCTACTTTTTCCAATGTGTATCTCAAAATTAATTTAATACATCCATGTCCCATGTATTACTAACATCTTTTTATTAGAACGTGCAAGTCCAGTGTCACAATATATAAGTTTGTCTGTTTTCGTTGAAAAAAACTCGCACCATGCAGCAGGGCTCTTCTTATTAATGTGTATAGCTCTTACACTATCCACAATAATTAGAATGATTAAGGAGAGTTGGGTAATTCAACTCATTTAAATTAAGGAAGAAAGGAGCCAAAGGAGTTAAATGATCAAGATTCAAACTTTGTAATTGTCATAGGAAACAAAATATGTTTCATTAAGTATATTGTAATAGGAAACAAAATAAATATGCTAAGTATATATTTTTTTAAAGAATTTTTCATAAGTACATTGATAGTTTTGTCGTATCGTATATTTATTAGGTGATTTGTTGTCTCTTTGACATATTTGCTATTCCTTTAATGTGAGTTTGTTTGTAGATTTATCGTTTTTCATTTTTAATGATTTTGAATTTGTATTTAGATTTGATGTACACTATCGGTTTGAATTAATGAAAATTGTTTCTTTTAGCCAACAAAAAATAGACCGATTGAATCTATTTTATTTTTAATACATAAATTGACATGGATTTTTTAGAGAATGTTTAGTAAATTGTTTTGATTTATCTATTAACATCCAAATCAACCCTACTCTAAAGTACAAATTTGACCTTGCAAAACGGACTCTAAATTTCTACTCCCTCTGTTGCCAATATAACCACATCATCATTAATTGAATGAACCTAAAAATTAAAATTTGCTTAGCAATAGATGGAGTACCTATTGGGGAGTCTGGGGAGCAACAATGAGCTAAACGTCTAGAATTCGCTGAGAGAGAGAGAGAGAGAGAGAGAGAGAGAGAGAGAGAGAGAACACACACTTACCTGAAACCTTAAGGCAATGGATTTATGGGTCTCCTGTTGAAAGCAAAATCCTTTATTGATGTTTTAAAGATAACAAACATATTTACTTTTATTTTGTTATATCTAATGAATTTTGTGAGAAATATTTCATGAGAATGTTCGGGAAAAGCAAGATAACGTTCCGACCTCACAAGTGATAACAAAATCTTTCTCAATAAAAGCAATAAACAAATATGAATTTTTTGGGTTAATGTCAAGATGTGCATAATCAAGATCAAGACCAAAGCAAATATTCTGTCTCACTTAAAGATGAAAAAAAAACAAGGTTCTTGATAATGCATTAAAGGACAAAGAAACAAAGGAAATTAAATATATTCTCTCTTGCACATGTGCTCAAAGTAAAAGAATAAAATCAGTATTGGGCCCTCATGTGGCTTTTTTGATCCATTAAGGAATAATAAGGAAAAGAATATTCAAAGGATCAATCTTTATCATCAAGATACATGACATCATCAAGATGACATCAACAAAGATCATCAAGTGGGCAGCAAATTACCTCAAGGCTTGATCGCAGCTCATCACAAGCTAGCAGCCACGTGCTCTACAATTTCCTTCAAGATTGGTTGGAACTGAGAGAATGTTCGGGGCAAATAAAGAAACATTCTCTGCATGCTTTTTCTCCAAGCCTCTTTGGAGCCCATTTTCGAATTTGAATTGGAAGCACAACAACTCTTAATTGGCTTGCTCTACAAGGGGTTTCAGCTCTATAAATATAAGAGGTCTTTGAAGGAGAAAAGCAAGAGTTTGAAATACAAAGCATTTATCTCTCTCAAAGCAAAAAGCTATCAATTTCTTCATCATTCTCTTCAACAAACACAAAGCAAATTCCATAATCTTTTCACTATACTTATTCTCTTTATCTCTTTTGTTTGAGATATCTATTTGAGTTTGTATTTGTAAAAGTCTCTTTTGTTTTGAGACATCACGATCTAAACCATCAATCATACAAAGTGTAAAAGATAGGTCTCAAGTCTATTGGGCTTAATAGTTTGAGATAGAAAAGTTTCAACCTTTCTTGTGCGAAAGCAAAGAATTATAGAAGCCTGTTGAGGTTGATAGTACAGGTGTTCCGGACTGATCTAGTGTGATCTGTTGGAACAAAATGTGTTTAACATTACCCTTTGAGTTTTGATGATAACAAGGTATTAAAAAATTGTCAATTGGATATGCTAATATTTGTTCAAGTGTGCAGGACCATAGACAAAAATTTAGTGTCTCTTTAAAGCACAGGCTCTGAAGAACAAATGAGAGAAAATTGAATCTACGAAAAGGAAGCTTGAAGCATCTGAAGAAAATAGGTTTTTAAGACAAGTGGTTCTGAAGATCATCAGAAGCTGACGTCATTAGAAGCTGACGTCATTAGAAGCACCTCCTTAGAAGTTGTTCACTAGAAGCTGACGTCATCAGAGGTTCTGAAGATCATCAGAAGCTGGAAGACTGGAACCTTTAGAATTGTGTCAAATGCTGTTTTAATCACGCTTATCATTGCAGAAGGATAGAAGCTGAAGTAACGACTAATTTAGAGGAATTTGAAGGCATTGGATGCTTATTCTTTGGAGAACTTTGGAAAAGGACAATAGTACAAGTGTACAACCATTATCTCCACTACTCTGTTTTGTGTCTGCAATAGTACAAGAACAACAGTTGTGACTACGCTGGTATTCCTCTATACTTGGAATGGATTTGAAATTGTTCCTTCATAAGACAATAACCAAATCAGGCAACAGATCATTGATGATTTGATCAAGCTTCAAACGACTCTTTTTGATGTGCTGGCAATCAACAACATCTCTTTCACACCTCTATATAAAGGAGTGAAGACCTGAAGAATTGTAAGACTCACACAACAATTTACAAGCACCAAAACTCTGGTGAAATTGTTCCACATCAAACTTCACTTAGAATTTCTTAACAACTTTCATATCTTAGAGATTCTAGAGTCTTAAGAGTATGTATCTGATTTGTATTATGAACACCATTAATTGTATATCAAGTGTTCAACCTCAAACAAATTTCTTTGTAATTTTATTTGAATAGAAGTCTCTTGCAGTTGTGCTTGAGCATAGGAAGTCTCTTGATTTTGTTCTTGAGCATAGGAAATCTCTTGCAGTTGTGCTTGAGTAGTTTGAAGTCTCTTGCTAGTTTTACAGTGAGCAGTTGTAATCAGATATTTGATTTTAGTGAACTCTCCTTGGAAGTGCAAGGGGACAGGACTATTTCTGGTTTGTGGAAGGAACATGTGTAATTGTTTTGTGTCTTTCTTCTCTCTCTCTGTTTTTATCCACTGCATTTAGATTCTGAACATCAATTTAGAAGCTGAACTCTATCTGCTTCTGAACAGTGAATTCAGTAGGAGAAATCGAAGAAAAAGCTCCCCCCCTCTTGTATTTTTCTCACCTTCATGATCAAGACCTTCTAGTGCTAGTTAGAAATTTCTAACTAGCTAAATACTATAGTGGATAATCTCACACGAAGTGTGGGAACTGGAAGTAGCCGGGTTTGGTGAACCAGAATAACTCTCATGTGTTATTCTTCTTTCCCTCTCTCTCTATTTCTCTTTTATGTTTTACACACGATCACACACATTAATATTTATTTATCTCCATAACATTCTGGTCTTAATTAATCTCAACCATATTAATCCAAAGTTCTCTGGTCTTAAATTAATCCTTACTTTATTGATTATTTAAACTGCCTCCAGAACATTCTGGTCCAAGATAAAACAACTGCATAATATTTAACTAAAGTTTAAATTCAGTCTATAATATTGTTATATCATTCTGCCTTTATATTTCTCCAGAACATTCTGATCCTTGCTAAAATATCATTTTTCTCATTTTGCTTATGTTATCTCTCTCCAAAACATTCTGGTCCTTGATACATCAATTGATTATTTATCTGTTGAACTAATACTAACCAAGAATTTTCTTGAGTATATAAAACTTAATTTAAAGTTTCAGGAATAATTTTAAAAGGGTCACAATACAAACCCCCTTCCTTGTGACGATTATTGCTACTTCATCTCCTCCCTTATATACCCAACATTTGCTCCATTTCTAGTCGATGTGGGACATAATCACTCATACTTGATTTCCAACAATCTCTCACTCAAGTGTGACTCACCCACATCACTAGGATGATCCACACTAAGATCCCACTCCCACTCCCCCCATCGAGCCTAAATAGGGTTTTGATACCAGATTATAATAACGGGATGCGAGAATAATGACAATAATAGTAAAAGACTAGATGAAAAACTACACAAGATTTAACATGGTATCCAGCAATTGGCTGACTAATCCAAGGGAAAATCCACTGGAAAAAAAAATTCCACTACAATCAATGATTACAGATACTGAATAGTAGAGGCAATACCAGCTATATCAAAACCTATTAACTATTGGTGCAAGAAATACTAACACACAAGACTTTTATTTATATGGACAAGTCTTTGCATATTTATTCCTATTCTCTGATGTGGGACATTTTCCCAACACATTCAAGACATATTTCAACAAATCTCCACCATGACTTGAATCCTCTCCAGATAACCAGATGTACTTGAAGTACAAGATGTGTCAGATGCATTACACATATTGCCCAGATGAGCCTGCTATGCCTCAGGCCTCGCTCCTCCAAGGGAAATCAACAACTTCTAACATTGAGCAAGTTCAAACAATGTTGAAACTTGCTCAGCGGAACAGGTTTGGTAAATATATCAGTTAGGTTGTCTATTGTACCCACTTTTTTTACCTCAAAGGTGAATGGCTCATGAGGATCTACTTCGTCAACAATCTGTAAAGCATCGGAAAACATGTCTTCATAACCATACCATGTTTGAGGTACCCTAAAATTAGCTCTATTAGGGCGATTAAGAGATATATTATGATGTTCCCTTAATGATAATGGAACAACTTATGCTTTTTCCTATAAATGTGGCTAAGGAGATCCCTCATTTGCTTCACAAGTAGCCTCAGTTTCTCTCTACTCCACCTGCTTCTCAATACCACAGTCTTCCGGAATAATGAACTTCACAGTTACGTTAAACATTCATCAAACACAACATTCCTACTTAGAATAACCCTCCTCTCATATCGGGATCAGATCATATATCCTTTCACAAATTCCCTTTGGAACCTAACTTAAAAAAAAAAAGCAAAATAACACAAATTCAAGGTCTTACCATTGAGCTAACACAACTTAGATAAAAAAAACTTTGAATTTATAATTTATCATATTGATCATCTATGTAAATTTCAAAGCATATTTTAGCTCACTTGATATGATATTAAGGTGGGTCAAGATTAGGGTTGAAAGTGAGTTAAGTCGAACTCATTTGAGCTCGGCTTGATAAAAATTATTTCGGTTCAAGTTTTATATGAACCTTTTTTTGGCTTGAGTTAGGCTTGTTTAAAGCTCATGAACAACTCAATTGGCTAGTTAGGTTCAATTTGTTAGCTCAAATAATCAAATAATTCATAAGTCAAAAATATTTCTTTAAAAAATAACGACAACAAAAAAAAGATCTTTTGACCTTTTAATTTTTTTCAAAGGCAAGTATTAAATTAAAATAAAAGTTATCTCAAACATAAAATGTTTAAATAAGTATATACAAAAAACCCAAAATAAAAATACAAAAACACACTAAAACTAATATGAATAACATAAACAAAAACAACAAATTCCACAACTAGAATTGAAAATATCCTCCAAATATTCTTCGAATTTTCAATATATATTCATATCATCGAGAGTCAACTCATGAACCAATCGAGTAGAACTATATATATCTCAATTTCAGATCATCTGATTCATGAATCAAATTTATGGAGTTAATTGTCAAGTCGAGTTCCAAACAATGAACGAGTTAACTCAGTTCATTGTCAGCAATAATCAACATATACTTCTAAAGCGCTTGTCTTAAACATTACATTTTGTCAAAAAGAAAAACGTTAATTTTGATGCAACTCAATAACACGCTCGTTCCTAACATTTCATGGGTCTTAGGTCAAGTTTAAGAAAAGGTCACCCTTATATAATAGACTATAACTTTTTTTTTATAAACGGTAAATGAGATATGCATTAATCATGACAGTCCCCATAATAATTGTTTTAAAATCCAAACTATCTTGACACTCCAAACATCGTGTGTCAAATGTATCTCAACATATATATTATTAATAAAAAAGAAAAATTTGTGTCGGCCGAACCAAACGCAACAAAGCTAAGTAAAACGATAGTAAACATACAAAATTTTATATAAGGTTCATTATCTGATTTGATAATTCAATTGATTTACTACCTCTAAAATTTCTCAAAGAACTCCATTAACATGAAAACCTTTTATCATTTGTCAATAGAAAATGATATGTTACTTATCAAAAATCACAACAAGATCAAATATGATGTCCCAAACATAAAACTTTCATGAAGAAAATCATAGTATACTATGAAATCTAAATACAAATTAATGTTAAATTCATTCTGAAACACCAAAAAACATCCTCAAAATAAAAAACAAATTTGGTCTCCGGGAATTAGTAGATATATTGTGTTTTACATGTTGCTTCTAAATTTTTCTATTTGGCTAATGAAATGTTGCAGGGTGAAAATGCTGGGTTGAGGGTGTGAAAATGAAACGTTGCATAGTTGTAAAAAAAAAAAAAGTCAAATAGCTGATGGACTTAAGTCTGGTGAATGTTTGGACCCTCTCTGCAGTTATTGCTATTTATACCACCTCTAAACCCATAATTACTATATACACCTCCTTCTGTACAAATTTTTTGGGTTCCTTACGGACATGGGCCCTAGACCGCCCGGCCCTGCTCAATAACATATCAAACTATGGTTTTAGATTTACCTCACAATTTATAGAGATAATCTATGAAGTGTAATATAAACTATAAATCTAACCATCAATCTTATAAAATAAGTAGTCATTAAGAAGTTTTTTGTTTTCTCACATGTTCTTTTTATCTTTAATAATCTTATTTAAAACGTGTTAAACACAAGTTTTTTGTTTTCTCACGTGTTTTTTTTATTTGTAATAATCATACTTAATACATGTTAAACATTAAATATGAGTATATCTACCATTTAAGATTCGAACATTGTTTCATCACATCTTGGAAGTTTAATTCTTTATTATAAACTCATCCATGTCATTGATGTATGATGAGTCCGGTAAAATGTTGATCAATGGTGTAAATCGGAATGTTAGAGGTAATTTGATTTGATTCTCATCTATAAAGGCGATCATAACTTACAACCATTGTGCATAAACAATATAGATTCTAACGCACGTTGATATATTGAATAAGCTATTCACCACGTTGATTGCCCCATTAAGGTGACCATGTTCATTCAAAAATTGTGTCAAAATTAAGTCAATAAAGGATCCTTTGATCTTGCCTGTTTCCCAAATAAGAAGCTAGAGTACTTTTACTATTCAACATGAGTTTCTTTTTTTTCTTTTAAGGAATTGAACATGAGTTTTATTTTTCGAAGAATGCTAAAGTGACACCTTTAACACACTGCAATAATAAGTAACCATGTCATCCATTTCTTTTAATTCCTTATCTAGAAACCGGCTGTAAAGGTTGACACAAACTACATTTTCTCTAGAATTTGTCTCCAATATTCAAACAAAAACACTCCAACATTGTGCACTCTCCACAACTATCTTAAATGCCGCCATTGTTGTTTTATTAAGCATCTTTAGCCGTCATAGTTGATTCCAAATAAGTTATTGACAACCTCATACATCAAATTGGAAGCATAGGTTCAAACTTATCCAAAACTCATGCAAACAAGGTTACATTTCCAATACAAGGCAATGGAGAATGGAAGAAGATGAAAAAGATGAAAAAGATTCAAACTTTGATGTTTGAATTGAAGAAAAAATGTGAAAAAGGATTGTGGGGATTGAACTGTGAAATTGGGTAATGAATTTGTGATTTTAGATAAAAAAAATATATATATTTCATTGTTGAATCCAAATAACTTTTAATGATTTTTGTGTTACAATTAACTAATTATGATAATTATGATATGACGATTCCAAAATTCAATTCTTATTTTTTTTCTCTAATAGGTTCCCTCCACCGAAACTATTTATTAGAGATATAGATTAGTTACAAAAGTTAGTACTAGTCATATTATTATAGCAATAATATATATAGTTGAAACCACCTCATTAGACAGTATCTTTTATCATTTGTAACATTATTTTACTGTCAATATAACGACTCTTTGAGCTTTTTCACCCTACTATCCATTGATGTCGTGTTTCTTAACACTATTCAATTCAGGACGGACACACTAAATATATGCATCCCTATTGGTTGGAATTTGAAACTTGGTTTCTTTCATTTGTGTTAAATATTCTAAAATGACACTCAATATAAGATAGAAAAGTATATCCTAAAATAGCTATATTTTAGAACATTTAGATATTCATTATGCTCTTGATTTTTTATTTTTCATTGTTGACATTAAAGTCTAAATTCTTTTCCATCCTAACAAGTTTGAAGTTTGAAAAGGACTTTAGTTAGTGTAAATGTTCAATCTATGTAAAGAGTATTTTGAAGCTTCTCTTTCTACATACGCCCACTATATATACATGACCTTAGTTAGTGTCATTTTCTCATATTCTCTATCCGTTATCATTTCAAATATTAACTACAACATGGAAAACACATTATCAAATGAAAAGGAAGTGCCTGTCTTCGGGTGGGCTGCTAGAGATTCCTCAGGAAATCTCTCCCCCTTCAGCTTCTCTAGAAGGTAAGCATTTAATTGCATAATAATACTAACAACAACAAACTCTTTTAATTTTGTGGTAATTTGTTGAAATTCATATAGATTTTACAATTTCATGTTGGATTCACATGAACTTATACAGGGCAAATGGAGATCGTGATATCACAGTGAAGATACTCTTTTGCGGGGTTTGCCATGGAGACGTTCATTTCGCCAAGAATGAGCTAGGCAATAGCATATATCCCATGGTTCCCGGGTATATATATTTCTCTCTATAGCTAATCATTCTTCAACATCAAAAGATATTGATATGAACTTGATTCCAAATTATATAAAAGTAGTTATTCAATCAAAATCTAGTTAAAAATGTTGATAGGAAGTAGATTGCCTCCATTCACGAATTTGCTTGTGAAGTATATAGACTCTTCCGTCTTGATCGAAAATCCATCTTAAAATTTGTACTTTAGACTTGTTTTGCAAGATATAAAAATAAACGTCAGACTAAAATTACATGATTACTGTGTGATATCCATCGACTAATTTATTATCTATTTTTGTCTAAAAAGTGACCGATTTAAAAAATTAATCACTAAATCGGTCCCTACATAAATTTATGACCGATAGAGACCAATTTAGAAAAAATCTCTAAACTACTAGTCACTAATGTTGACGATTAGTCAGATATTTTCAATCTATTTATAGGCCACTAAATCTATTTTCAAACATTTTCAATCTCTTTTTTTCACTAATTAACTAATGTTTGCAAATTTAATTTAGCCATGAGATAGTGGGTGAAGTGATAAAGGTGGGCCAAAGTGTGACAAAATTCAAAATTGGTGACATAGCAGGAGTGGGACCATTATGTGGTTCATGTGGTTTATGTTCCAATTGCTCCAAAGGTTGGGAAAATTATTGTTCCAAACAAATTCTAACTTACAATTCACATGACCATGATGGATCAATAACATATGGTGGATACTCAAATAAAATAGTGGTTAATGAGCATTTTGCTATTATAATGCCAAAAGGGTTACCACTAGAAGGTGCAGCTCCATTGCTATGTGCTGGATCAACAGTTTATAGTCCAATGATGCATCATGGACTGTGTCAAAGTGGACAACATTTGGGTGTAGTTGGGTTAGGTGGACTTGGTCATGTTGCTGTCAAGTTTGCTAAGGCTTTCAAAATGAAAGTCACTGTGATAAGTACTTCTCCTGGAAAGAAAGAGGAAGCTTTGGAAAGGCTTGGTGCTGATTCATTCTTGCTCATGAATGATCAACAACAATTGCAGGTAATTAATAAGAAAACTACCAATTAAACAAGGTTCCATTTTGAGAAAATAATTTTGCTAACTTAACATGTTTCTAGCCTCCAAATACATGGTTTACTGTTTGAAGTTCCTAACACATATTACTATTTCATATTTAATTATTTTATATGGAAAAAATGCAAATGTCAGCTAATTTTGCCTTAGGGTACCAACTTTTTTCATGGCTATCAAATGATTAACGTTTGGCATCAGAATCACTGTGACACGATATCTATTGATATCTGCATTTAAACCCACCTAGACGTACAACAAGTTGAAGCTACAAATTTTAGCTCCTCTCAAAACGCAAGTTTGGGACGCGAGTGCTATTAAAACATGGATCCAAAACACCCATAAAGTAAAGTTTTTGGAAGAACACAATATGGTCACCGTGATTCTTGTAGCTTCTACAAAATCATGGTATGTCATCGTGATTCTGACATACTCACCCTTATACTAAATATGGGCTCCGTATCATAAAGTTTTATGGAGATAGGGCTTACCCAAAGGCAACGCCACTAAAGCCCTCGTTTTAGGCCTACTAACAAATACTATTTTTCATTATATTTTATAAACAAAAAGGTCTCATATATCACAACTTGCTTTAGGCCTCACTTACTTTTTAAGATTATTGGGTCGGCCCTATGTGAAAGTTATCGATAGACAAAATTAATTCAACATTAAATTATTGGATCTAGAGTATCATATCAACAAAATTCTAGAGAGTGCTCACCAAGTATACAATCCTTTGATTTAATTGATTAGTTAGTATTATAGACCAATTGTTTGTTTTCTTCTTAGGAAGCAAAGGACACAATGGACGGCATCATAGATACAGTTTCAGGCCCTCATTCACTCAACCCATTAATTGAAATGTTGAAGACATGTGGCAAATTGATTTTAGTTGGTGCATCAGTTACACCTCCTACCTTGCCATATATGCCTTTAATGTCTGGTAAATTATAACTAACCTTGTAATGCTTGATAATTATTTTGCCTCTTGGTTAATTTCTGCTTGGAACTAATTAAGAATCATTTTTTTTAATTAGGGAGGAAGATAATTGCAGGTAGTGCTGGAGGAGGAATGAAAGAGAGCCAAGACATGATTGATTTTGCAGCAAAGCACAATATCACAGCAGATATTGAAGTGATTTCGATGGATTATGTGAACACTGCTTTTGAGAGACTTGAAAAGAATGATGTTAAATACCGATTTGTCATTGATGTGGCTAATACTCTTAAGTAACAGCTCTAGTGTTAATTAACTTAATAGGTAGCTAGCTTCAAAATACTACATAAAAAAAAAAGTTTGCTAGCTTAGCAAACAGTTTCAGTTATTGTTCATTTTATGTATTGCAATAAAAGAAAAGTACTTTACCTAATTTTTAATATAGTTTAATTTTATAAACTTCATTGTCAACAAAGACTAATAATCATATGTCTGATATTAGAAGTTGTTATTATCGTGGGTTTATGGCCTCTTTTATACCAAAAAAACAAACGAAGTTGTTATTATTGAAGTGATACATTTTTAATTATGTGATGATTATAGTCACTAGGCTACTTGACCCAAAAAAATAATACTTTACAAACGGTCAATTTGATTCCTTAATTTAAATTTTATTTTTTGAAGTAATTCTTTAATTTATTTTAAAAGCTCAGTTTTTTCCTTAACTTTAAATTTAATTAATTGGACTTTATTTATGAAACATACGAGTAAACTACTAAATTTGTTCCAATTATGTAAGACACTTTCAAATAAATTCTTTAATTATGAAAATATACGAATAAATATATGCATGTTAATGGTATATATGTTAACAAACAACACTCAAGTTAATAGCATAATGTTATCACACTCATGTATATTATCATTTACACATAGATGATGTATGTTAAATTTGAATCTGAATAATAAGAGTGAAACCTTCATTTTCCTTTGTATTATACTCAATCCAAAGGGAACTTTTACTGTGCATTTTATAAATTGAGGTGTATCGGTACTCTTATTTCCTAAATTTATAAATTAACGATCATTTTATGAAATAAATAGCTATTTGTCAATATTTATATTTTAGAAAACATCATTTCATAAGAAATATGTCATTTCATTGTTTATAAGAATCATATAAATTTTTTAACATTTTCTCATAAAAAAAAATAATCAATATTCTTTGTCATTAATAATAAAAAATTTAAAATAAGTAAATTTTATTTCGTCGACACTTTTGATAAATAAGATTTAATTATTATAATTATCAATGATAGAAAATAATTCTTTTTCTTAAAAAACAACTAAATTAATTATTAATTTAATAATTTTGTGTACCGATACACTCATAATTTTAGATCTACCATAAAATTTGCCTAATCCAAATCAATCTTTATTTACTTACGGCATTGATTCTATTTATACATGTCATTTGAGTTTTATTTTCCCTCACAATATTTATACTCCATGTTAAGCATTTTTTTTTATCATCCTGACCAGGTCAAAATTTTCTAATTGAAGCTAGTGCTAGTTTGTGAGGTTTAGTAGAAAGCAAAATTATTAGTCTACACGTGTAGAAAAGAAGTCCATAAGTAAAAATGGTTGTTCTTAATTATTGCTAGTGCAAGAATTCGGGAAGCAATTGCATGAGCATGGTTCATTTTGTGTTAAATTTATGCCTCTTATTATTGTCAAAATGAAGAATAAATATAAATATAAATAAAAGTAGTGTTGACACAAATGTTTATCTAGAAAGAGAGAAAAACTGGCTCAACTTGAACGCCCTCAGAGATATGTTGATGATACAAAAAGTCCTGCTACTATCCAAACCATGGAACAACTCCTTCCAGGTAATCCTTCCTCACCATCATCAACATTACCTAATAGTTCATGCTAGGTAACATTTTTTATATGGTATGCTAGTACTTTGTAGTTACCAAGAAAATAGGCACCGTCAATGTTACATCTAACCATGCATGATAATGGTGTCAATGTAAATTATAAAGGAAAATTTTTCTATGTTTGACATAATCGTTTTCTAACATCATTACATCACTAGTGCTATTTCGTACAAATACTTTCATTAACAAAACAAAACATTAACATATAAATTCATCAGAAACCAAAGAGGCGTAACCAAACTAGAACCCATTGAATGAATGAAGTCGCATAATATAGGTAGGAGCACAAAAATGTGAAGGAAAAAAAAACTAACACGCGTCATTTTGAATAATTTGTGTCGAAAAAATTAGTACCTCACAATTGAGATGTATTATATTCGATCTACATTTGTTCATGCACGGATGCTTAGTTCTGGACGAGAGGGGGTGCATAGGATCCTTATTATTCTACCACATTAGTCCACAATTCAGATGTCCAGAATGTTAAGAATGTGATGACAAAGAAAGAGAAATAAACATAGAAAAATAGTATTCTGATATCAAGTTCCTGTTTTGACATATAGCAGGAGAAGCCGCCTCAAAGCCAAAGCTGTCTTCAAGCAAGTCCTCCTCTTCCTCAAGCTGTTCTTCCCCATCCTCACCTTTCTTCCAAAGGTTGAAGCATCATGACTAGAAGAAGACCATGGCCAGAATCAGAAGAAGTCAGTTATCACCAAAGTAAAGGAGAAGGACAAGAAGTTACGCCACGCTCTCAGCAAGAAAAGACACGAGGACTGGACCGCTACTAGTCCCTCTGCGGGCGCAGGGCTAGAAGGTGATGGAGCAGAAGAAGATGCTGAATATCATGGAGCTCCGAGTAATAAAATAAATATATAACTGTCTTCTCTTAATTCCATTTTATTCATATATATATAATTGTTGTCTCAAAATAATATTTCAGTGTATGAATCCGAGATGGCACCTGAAGGATACAAAGAAAATGTCAGGCCACATTCAAGAATGAGTCCAAGAAGCCCACAAGCAATTCCACAATCCACTTAACCCCACCAACAAACAGAACAATACATACATTAATTGCCAAACATCAAGTGAAGTGAAACAACACCAGATCATACCTGACCAGATTTCAACCGAGCTCTATGTATGAGCAAGTGCAACATGTGAAGTGTCAAATGCCACAACCAGTGCTCCAGCAGCAACCAAATCACAACCCTCCGGCACGCAAAACCTTTAAAGTAAAAAATTTACATACATGACGAGACAAAATAAAATTTTAAATAAATGCTTGCTTAGATTCACTTTTGGCTCCCAAAAGTGATTCTAAAGACTTGAGATTAATTTTTGTAAGATTGGGAGTTTCAATTAGAATCGATTGTAACTTAAATAATGTTTCCCTCCAAATGTGATTTTTAGACTCACAATTATTATTTGAGATGCGATATTCGAACTCCAAAATACATACATCGTATCTGGCACAAAACACTCGCGCCCTGCAGCTATTTCGAAAATGTTCTTGTGGTAGTTAAGTAACGCAAGTGTTAAACTATGTGTTACTTAACTAACGTTGCGTGAGTTAACTAGCGCAGCGTTAGTTAACTCACGCTACGTGCTGTCTTAAACAAGGCAGAACACCTCATTTTCTCATTTCTCATCTAAAATCTCAAAAACCTCTCTAAAATCACCCAAAACCAAAATTCCTTCAAGTTCAAATCTAACAACACTCCAATAACAAGTAAGTTTTCATAATCAAACACCATTAACCTTTTATGTTTATATGTTAAGTTTTTTCTCTTAAATTAGAAAAATTTTAGATTTAGGGTTTGTTTAAATTTTGGTTTTTTTGGCAAGAAATCATACAATGTTTACGTGAAAATGACATGTGTTGCTTAAATGTTTAGATGTTTGCATGTTTATGTTGTAGGTTTTGAGTTTTAGAGAAAAATTTTAGATTTAGGGTTTGTTAAAATTTTGATTTTGCTTGAAAGAAATGATACAATGTTATATGTTGCAAGTTAATGTTGTAGTTATTAATTTTATGGCTTATGAATGAGTTTTTCATTGATTGTTTTTAATTTCTTATTGTGTAGATTTGAAGCAATGGCCGGGTGGATTGACGTTCATGCACAATTCAACGACGGAGAACCTCAGAGGTTGAAGGTTCGGTGTCTTGGTGTAATGTTAAGAGGTCTCAAGGATCAACTGAATGAATTCAACCAAGGAGTCAACCCTAGAGACACAAGGAGGGTGGAATATGTTCGGTATAAACGTCCAACGCTCGACGAGGAGAGAATATCATTTACTTGGGTGAAATTAACGAACGACGAAAACGTGAAGAACATGTTTTGGGAGCACATCATGTTCCAGTGGATCGATATGCGAGTAACGTTGCTGAGATCAACTGAAGATATTATCAATAGTCTGATTTCGCCAGAAGATCGTGATTAGGTAGGAAAATGCACCTTCCAACTACAACAATTGTCTTCCTCTAAATTGGGTAATTCAAACTTGTTAAACGGCAGGACTCCAACATTCGACTGGCATTTCTACTATTCCATTCAAAAGATTACATTCTTGTTAGGCTGGTTTAAATGAAGGTATTGAAGTGTCAAGGAATGAACTTCATTCTTTTGACACTTGAATACCGTCATTTAAACCAAGACTAACAAGAATTTAATCTTTTGAATGGAACAGTAGAAATGTCGGATGAATGATGGAGTCCTGCTGCATAGCAAGTTTGAATTTACCCCATTTAGGGGTAAGATAATTGTTGTAGTTGGAAGGTATATTTTCGGATGTAATGTAATGTGATAAATTTACCAATTTTTGAATTTATTTATTCATTACGCAACATTTATTCGAATTCAAGTTGAACTTAATTAGTGTTTATTCGAATACGCAATTTTTAATCGAAATACGCGACTTTAATCGAAATTATTCAATACACGACTTCGCTTCAAATTTAATCAATACGCAATTTCGCTTCAAATTTAATTTAATCAATACGCAATTTCGCTTCAAATTTATTCAAAATCTTCAACTTTATTCAATAACAAAATGTTCCAAAATGTTTCAAGATTATTACAAGTCATTACATTATTTAATCATCTCCCTCGTCGCTTATCTCAATTGGGTTGTCCTCGACAGTCCCTGGAGCACCTTCTTTTGGTTGAGGACCAAAATAGCATGTCCTCCCGCTCCTCGTCAACCTCGACTGATTGTACACCGACACCTTCGAATCCTTCTTTTTACTAGAACCATCACAACTTTATTCGAATTCACGCTAAGTTTAATTAGGCCTTTTTTCAAAAAAAAATTCATACGTAACTTTATTCGAATTTATTCAATACTCAATTTTTATTCTAATTCACGCTGAATTTATTCACGATGAGTTAAGTGGCGCATAGTGGCTACTTTTTTTAATTTATTTACTATATTCAAATTATTTTATTTACTTTATTCTAAATTATTTTATTTACTTTATTCTAAATTATTTGTTCACTTTATTTTTAATTATTTATTTTCTAAATTATTTGTTCACTTTATTCTAAATTATTTATTTGCTATATTCTAATTTATTTATGCACTTAAAATAAATTCGATTTTATTCTAATTCAATATTTATTCTAATTTAATTATTCATTAAATACAAAATTAGAAAATTAATTCGATTTTATTTATTCAATACTTAATCATAAACATAAAATAAATGCAAATATAAATACAAATAAAAAACAAAATTAATAATAATAACTCTCGTTTTATTAATATCATTCAAACATTACAATAATTAATACATATATTTTATTTGAATTCACTAATCTACTTAATATCTTTTTACCCTCTTGGGGTAAAAAGTTATTTTTACCCTCTTGGGTATATAGTGATAGCTCTTGGGGGAAATAGTGATCAGTCCTGTTGGGGAAAAAGACATCAAGATCCCTTGAGATAAATTTAAATTTGGTTCCTTTTATACCCCCAAGATGATTCTTTTTAGCCACGGTAAAAAGATTTTGGGAGTAAAAGGAAGCAAACTTAATTTTACCTCAAGGGATGATGTCTTTTTCCCCAACCCGACTAATCACTATTTCCCTCAAGAACCGACAACTATATACCTAAAGGGGTAAAAAGTGAAGGTGAGAAAAACACAAGAGGGAGGGTTGAATTGTGTTTGCTTTTTCTTCGTTTTCTCCTATTGAAGTCACTGATCAAAAGCAGATAGAGTTCAGCTTTTGAAGTGATAATCAGAATCTAAATGCAGCAGATAAAAACAAAGAGAGAGAGAGAGAGAGAGAGAGAAGAAAGACACAAAGCAATTATATAGGTTCCTTCCACAAACCGAAAGTAGTCTTGTCCCCCTTGCACTTTCAAGGAGAGTTCACTAAAATGTAATATCAAATTACAACTGCTCAATGCTACAACTAGCACGAGACTTCAAATTACTCAAGCACAACTGCAAGAGATTTCCTATGCTCAAGCACACAAGTAAGAGACTTCTAATGCTCAAGCACGCAAGCAAGAGACTTCTAATCAAACAGAATTACAAAGAAGTTTGTTTGAGTTTGAACACTTGATATATTTTTATATATTTTTTGCATATTTACGCGTTTATATATTTTTATATAAATTTTTATAATATGACTTTAACTCCACTTATTAAAATTTCTGGATCTATAACTATTGTTTTCACTTTGTCAAATTGCATATTATGTATTTTAAAACATATCATATTACCTTCTTTTTTTTTCTAAAAGAAAATTAATAAAAGAACTCGGGGTTTTAAAAGAAAATGAATATCGATTTTGTGAACGAGAGCATAAGCAATTTGTCTTTATAAAGAAATACATATAATGGTGTGGAATTACCAAGTCCTCTATTTGATTGTAAAATTAAGGTCAATCCTTACCCTTATTATATAAATGCATCAATCAATCACCATAGGTAGAATAGAAAAATTCCCACTACACTCAATTCTAGTATGTCATCACTCTATTTATCCAAAAATAAAGAAACCAAGTTGAACCAAAATAGAAGTATTCAATGCCTAGAAAACTTCAACTATTTCAGGACCAATGTGCACCTTCAAAACCACCTTCAAAAGGAAGGACAAATTTCCTAGCCTATAAATACAATTACTTCAATACAAGTTCTCTTCACCAACATATAATATTGTCTTGTCCTTAAAAACTTCCAACTTTTTCAACAACCATATTGTGCTCACAGTTTCCACTTGGCAATAACAACAATGGATAGTACACCACACATGCATCAAATGGTTTCTAGCTTTGTTTTGATAATTCTATCTATTTCTTCATTGGCTTCAGCATCTCTGCAGGTGGGTTTCTATAGCTACTCATGTCCATCTGCTGAGGCAATAGTGAGAAGTGCAGTTAACAAAGCTGTTTCACTCAATCCTGGCATAGGTGCTGGATTGATTAGAATGCATTTTCATGATTGCTTTGTGAGGGTAAGCTCATGTTCAGTTGTTCACATCAATTTTCATACATATATTAGAAAAACTTAAATAAATGACTGAAAATTAAACACAAAAAATATAATAAGTCTCTAATTTAGTGTCTTTGTCACTTTGGGATATAAGTATGAACATATTTAATTTTTTTTAGTGTCTAAAGAGGTGTTTGATTCATGGATCAAAATTTATTTACAATTACATGAACACTTCTTTTAGTGTCCTTACATTCAAATAGGATATTTGTTTCAGCTTTTAACAAATTATGTTTAAGTACTTTTTATGTATAGGAAGATGATTTATGGGGGCCTTTGGCTTATTTTAGTTTTATCTACTAGCATAAGAACTCCTGGCACTATTTAGAAGAACTTATAAAAACAACTTAGGACATGGTCATAAGTTGTTTTTAGCTTATTTTCATAAGTTCTCCATAATTGTTTATGAAAATAATTATAGACTATACAAAAATAGTTTGACTTGGCTTTATCTTATGTTATAGAAATAATTTATTCATAAGCGTGTTTTTCGTCTAGTAGCCTAGTGGTTGGAGCTCACACAATTAAATGTGGAGAAGTGGGGTGTCCAGGGTTGGAACCCCGGCCCCTGCATAAATTATGCAATATCCCTACCAATTGAGCTAAGCTCATGGGGACCATAAGCGTGTTTGTTAAGCTGTAAAATAAGCTATTTATCCAAACAAAGCTATACTCGTATCTTTACTTCTCATTCGCGTGTCAAGGGTGAAAATCAAACATTTTAGTCAAAAGAAATAAAAGATAATCTATTATTTGAACGAATTTTTTAAAATGTAATATTGAAATTTGATAAAAAAAAAATTAAAATATTCTTAGAGTATTTTAATTACTCAGAAAACCCAATCATTGAGATGGAATTTCTAGCAATAATATTTTTGAATTATGATTTTTATCATTGAAATAAACACACCTAAATATATGAAATCGATGACTTCTAAGTATCTAAATATATTAAATTTTATGTACAGGGTTGTGATGCTTCTGTGTTACTAGCATCAACACCAGGAAATCCAATAGCTGAGAAAGACAACTTTATCAACAATCCAAGTCTACATGGATTTGAGGTAATTGATGAGGCCAAGGCTCAATTAGAAGTCGAATGTCCGCAAACAGTATCGTGTGCGGACATTCTTACATTTGCAACACGAGACAGTGTTGTCAAACTTAGTGGTGGCACTATAAACTACGACGTACCTTCCGGACGGAGGGACGGCCGTGTCTCAATCAGTGACGAAGTGCCAAAAAATATACCTTCACCTTTTCTCAATGCTGACCAACTTATAGCAAATTTTGCACAAAAAGGTTTGTCAATAGATGAAATGGTTACACTCTCAGGTGCACATTCAATTGGTGTATCACATTGTTCATCTTTCTCTAATCGTTTATATTCATTTAGTGATACAATTTCTCAAGATCCTTCTATGGATCCTTCATTTGTTGAATCATTGAAAACAAAGTGTCCACCACCACCAAGTAACACTAACCCAATAGTGGTGCTTGATGTTGCTACTCCTAATCGTTTGGACAATTTGTACTACGAGGGATTGATTAACCATCGTGGCTTGTTGAATTCCGATCAAACCTTGCTAAGTAGTCAATCCACACAAGAAAGTGTGCTAAGTAATGTTAATTATGGTTCAAATTGGGCTACTAAGTTTGCACAAGCAATGGTGCATATGGGTTCTATTGATGTGTTAAGTGGCTATGATGGTGAGATTAGGAAACATTGCAGCTTTGTCAATTAGGGCTTCTCGTATGAAATAAACAAATCGTTCATATATTATGTTTGTAGTTAATGTTTGAACTACGGATTTTGTATTTTCTCAAACTATTTCTGGTGTTTCATTTCAACTAGTTTGAGCTTGGTCAACACTCAATACAATTGTAAATATCACATCATGGTGTATCTTTATATGGTTTTGTAATTACCTTATATATTATCATTTTACTTTTTGCATGTTCTTTGTTTAAATCTTTTGTATGCATGTGTTTTTTTGTTTAACCACAAAGAGAAATGTTATATTTAAAAAGAGTAAAAGGGATACCCCAACCATTAATAAAAGTAAGAGACAAATTAAAGGGGATAAAAAAGCCACTGCATAACTCTGGGCAACAACACTATCTAAGCACACACTTAGCATGCCAGCACACACCAATCATAATTCAGACAAGCATTCCATATTCCTTTACCTAGGAAACATTTTTTTAGAAGGATGTTACTTTTCTCATCTTATTGATTTCTCATGCATCCTAATTTTTTCTTCAAAAAACTCTTGGTTCGGTAAATATAATTTGAACTATATTTCATATATATAATCCGAAACCTTCTACTTCGCATAATTACAAAACAAACAACATCTCTTACTTATAAATGTTAACCCGTCTCGCTATACTTAATCTAATTTTAACCTAATTTTTCCCTCCACACTTTCTTACTTATAAATGTTAACCCGTCTCGCTATACTTAACCTAATTTTTCCCTCCACACTTTTGCATTTAATGTTTATCTAA